>Ga0307380_10007676_pt1 | contig 13971 bp, 29 predicted proteins | sample UN3MG_FD_202239 | JGI IMG/M metagenome (GOLD analysis project Ga0307380, IMG submission 202239) | Soil microbial communities from Risofladan, Vaasa, Finland - UN-3 | ecosystem: Environmental > Terrestrial > Soil > Coastal area > Acid sulfate soil | place: Finland: Risofladan, Vaasa | collected... | reverse complement strand
ACAACCTGAGTTCCACCACCACCAACTTTCAACATCTTGTATCCTGAGAAGCGGCTCATCTGGCTTGCTTTGTTCCAGAACAGATACCGTGTCTTAAATTTGTGGTATTCCTTAATTGGCACCTGATCCATTACCCATTCTTCTGGCAGGCGAAGGATTGCATTATACAGGTCGTTAACCCCAAGGCTCACGAGGAACTCGTCACCGTCCTTGATCAACCCCATTGGAAAAACAACAATTGGATTCCACCAGACGGTATGGGTGGCAATGTCCACAATTGGATTCTCAGTCGATCCGTAGATTGTCCTTCCTATCGAGATAATCTCCTTATCGCTAAAGATATATGGAGTCATCGAATACCTGCGTTTTCGTTGACCATGTTCCACGGACGAGTGGAAGAATGCCAACCACCTGTTTGTCTTAATCTTCAGTGGGGTTGTGCCACCCCGCATCAGTCCCTTATCCCAGACGGTATCCTTGGAGACAGTGCTCCTGACCACGGTAAAGTCATCATTGAGATCAAGAACCTGATGGCACTTGCAATCAAAGATACACTTCAACCTGCCGTTGGATGAAAAGAAGATCCAGTTTTTCTGGGTATTGTTTACATAGTTTCCAGCATACTCCGGAATGAAGTGCTCAAGAACCTTGAAGTTCTCGTCCAGTTTCACCACATGGATAGCTGCCCACCACGTCTGGGTATACTCCACGCACACGTATGAGAGGTACAGGTTGTCATTGTGCTCAAAGAATCTGGCATCCTCGTACTGCCTGACATCGCCTTCATACTCTGGGAGATCCAGTTCGATGTTCCTTATGGGAATCAATCCATCAAGGGTTGTGACAAAGATATTACTGCGTCCATGTAACTTATCTGAGTATGCACGGTAGCACATGAATCGCTGATTCTTGTGCTCGAAGATACATCCGTTGAACTTGGCATTATCAAGATCGTCTTCCTTCTGCTTGCCTGCCAGCCCACGGTTATCAAACACGGTAACTTCAAAGCCCAGCTGATCTAATGCTGGATGCTTGTCTTTTACGGTTGTTGAGTTTCTGTTTTCCTGCTGTTGCCCAGTGTTCATTTTTCTTCTATTGGATATACAAATGGAAGCAATATATATAACCCCTTATGACCCTCTTCTGCTTCAATTGGTGGAAGGGTTATTTCCACATCTTCCTCTCCACTTGGATCAAGGTACATTATTTCCTGTCCCTTGGCTAAAGTGATTTGTTTATCTCTAAGCATTCTTATTGATTTCACAGATTCCTCCTTTTTCTCATTGCCGATTTTGTCATATACGCACCGGTTGGCTTAACCTTCCGCTGCTTTTTCATTTTTATCTGGCTGCTTTGTTTGGCTACATTGCTTTTCATTGTTCTCCTTTTGTGGTCCGAAGTTATCCCATAGTGGTGATTCCAAGTAAGCCTTGGTTGCTGGCTTTGAAACTATAGGAGTGGAGTCACCCCTAAGAAAACTTTTATCCCTATATACCATTAATTATTTCTCCCTACCCTGTGTGTTTTGCGTAATTTGCTAATATCAAAACTTGATGGACGCTTCTTATCTTTAAGCTCGTTATAGTGCAGATTCTCAACGTAATCCGCATTCGGTGGTTTAAATTCAACATCCACACTAGCCACAACCTCATTGTCCTTCTCCATAGCTGGTATCATACTGGTCCTCATCCGGGCGACATGGCACAATCCGTTGGAAGCATCAGCAAAGTCCGGACTCTTCCCGGCATGCCGTTCCTTCCATTCCTTCTTGGATTCTATTCGCCTCTTTCCATTGGCCGGTTTACCCAGTTTCCGTGTGGACATTTCCTCGAACAGCCTGTTGTGGTCAATCTTCGGGTTTATCAAGAATGCACCTACGGAGAACCATTTGTGACTGGCATACCAGATTTCATCAATGCATCTCGAATACAGTTCAGTTGGCAGCTGCTTATCTTCCTTGAGGATCTTGTTTTCCGATGGAGATGCGGAGTTATGAACGGAAAGGATTCTACCAAAATAGTTTATAAGATAAGATGCCACACCCTCACCCATTCCAGTGCTATCCACCCCGATGTGGTTTGGTAGCACATTCTTCTGGGTACAGATCCTCCTAGCTGCCTGAGCCAGTTTCACCGGATCTCCGTAATGTTCGGTGATCTCAATGAGTTCCTCCAGATACAGTACAATACGAGACAGCCTTGTGACTTCGTCCGTGCCGGTAGTGAACAGCATTCTTTCCCCCAGAGGGGAGATCCTTCCGGTAGCTTTTCCAATCCTGCCAATAGCCAGCACTGCCTTATCGTTCCTTAGCCCTACATCCAGAAAGGCAACAGGTGTGGAGCCTTCATGGAAAATTGACTGGGCAGTCGCCTCTTCGAGCAGTGCTATGGAAAACAGTGTATTGATACCTCCCCTGATAGGGAACATGCCACGGGCGAATGTCCAGTATTCTGGACTTTCCATGTCTATGGAGAAATCCGTGTATGCCGAGTGGGACATCATCCCCGGACACAGGTTCTTCTGGTGGATTACGTTCTCACACCGTTTTCCATCCAGCCGGTAAACCTCGTATCCCTTCTTCGACTTCCACCGGATGTCCTTCTCCATATCCAGACTCATCCACCCGTCCGGTGGTTCCGTCAGGATTCCAAACGCTTCGGCCAGAGCATAGTCCGTGGGATTCCCCGACAGGATGATCTTCATCGAGTGAGGATCTTCAATCGATGCCGAGGGGGATGAGAGTTCACCCATGATCCCGGTGGAACAGTCTTGAAACTCATCAATAAAAATACGCATTCGACTCATCTGGCCAAACACCGGATGGGATTTTGGCCTGCGGAAGAACTTGATTCCCTTCACCTTACCGGTGCCCTTCTGGTCCTGTTGAACCAGCAGTCCTTGGAACCCCACATTAACGTTTTTTTCCTTGTGGGTGAACCGGTATTCAGATTCCTCCTTGCCGATAACATCCATGACGGAGTGCCTGTGCATTTCCAGCAGGGGGGAGAAAAGGAGGGATTCCAGCTTAGACTTGGAAATTGTGACCAGTTTGATTCCCGTGTAGTCCGGATCTCTCTGGTAGTCCAGATACAGCCATGCTACTCCGAAATAAGATTTTGACATGGAACTCGCACCCATGATTGCCATCTTATTCTGGGTTTGCAGGAACTCGGATAACTCCTTCACGGTCTGGGGCCGACAGTCCACCATGTTGTATCCCCAGTTCATTGTGGCAGCTTCCAGATACATGTCGGCATCGAGCAGGCTGTGCCACACAGTGTTCAGGTACTTCCGGGCGATAGAGATCAGCTGGATCTCACCACCCTTGTGGTCAAGGTGCTCCTTCAGGAAATTAGCAGCATCGAGTATCCCGTCCTCTGTACCCAGACGCATTAGCTGGTTTACGTAATCATAGGGATCAAGCGGATGATCCTTGAAAGGATCTATGTCCTTGGGATCTTCAAAATTGTACGGCAGATCATCTTCAACATCTGGTTCAGGTGCTGGTGGGGGATTCCTTCTCCTAGCCTGATCAAGGGCATCCTGAGCAGTATCCTCGTGTATTCCCAGTTGATCCTTATACCCCATCAGGCTTTCTCCGGTACTTCAGTTGCCTTCACATCGATAGCAGATTTATTCTCATGCTTATCCTTAGCCCTCGAGAACGCAGTTACAGCACTTTCCATTAGTTCATCCAGATCCTCAACGCTTCCAGTGCGGGGTTTTGGTGCGATGTCTCCAGCCCATGCCCTCTCATCGCTCTCAGCCCATGCCTTATAACTATCGATAGCTGCCTTTATATCCCGTGGTGGCACATCCTCTTTCCTGATCCTCTTTTCCAGCTTGTCCCAGTACTGGTTCAGGATTCCACCAATACGGGATGACTTCAATTGCCGGTTTCTACGTGCCTCGTTTTCATCGAAAGGGTGGACAAAATCTGTCTTACCCCTGTCAGAGATGATATGGTATTTGGAAATATCGGTGGGTTTAATCTTCCGTGGTCTGAACGGAATCTTTGCCGGTGGCTGGGCCGGTGGCTGGACATCTGGCTCTGGTTTCTTCCTGTCGGTCATATATCAATTTCTACATGCAGTTCACAGACACTGTTCTTTTTCACCCTGATTGGTGGCACCTTCATCATATCCTCTGTTTTAACATGTCTCACCGGCATAATAACATATTCACCAAGCTGGTGCTCAGGCATGATGTAGATAGTGCCTAATGGAGCAGTCTCTATTGCTTCACAAGACCCGAACAAGACCCTTTTACCGTCTACAATAAATTTGAATCTTACCGGTGTTTTCTTCTTTCTCCGCATCCAGTCGTTCATCACCCACCAGAATTCCGGACTGACAATAACGTATACAGCCAGTAGAACCACCAGTGTAGCACAAAACAATATTACCCATTCTGTAAATTCCTTCATTCATCTCCTCCTATCCCCTATTAGGTAAATTAATGCTTATACAGTTTGTCAAGCCGGTTAGCTTACCAAAGTAGGAAACGGCTGGAAGACGAAGCTTTCCAGTACCTTCCCCTACCCCTTCCGGAGTAGGAGAGGTACGTGGTCAGTTACCAATAGTTAGTATTCCGTGTGGTTTCCGATGCTCTGGAAATCTCGGCACAGTATGACCCTCCCCAAGAAGGTTAAACCTCAAACGATTTCCAGCCGTGGCACTATAAGAATATCAGTGCCTCATTGACTGCTACCCCTCAGACCACACCTCACGGCTTCAAGTGGTTCAGGCGATCTCTGCTGTTATCTTCGTGAGGGACCAACGAATGGTCCCGTCAGGGAGAAAATTGGTCAGGGGTGTCAGATTTGAACTGATCTCTCCCAGTGCCACAGACTGGTGTGCTACCAGCTACACTAACCCCTTGTAAACAAAAAGGGAACCCATACCTGCGAGGATGGTGGGTTCCCTCTATAAAGTCGCTTAGTAAGCAACCAGAAATATACTGTCTGTTCCATCCTCGCATGGATTCCAGAAATCCAACTAATCCGAATGATTGTCAAATAAAAAAATCCCATCCTCCCTCCTCAGTAACACAAATTGTTAAGGCATCAGGATGAATCAAGGCTTTTCAGTCCAATCATCACCCCTTTTCCCAGACTTATGTCGAACGCCTCAATCCGACACCATCCCCTGACACTGAACTAGTATATGCTTCGGGGTGATAGGCTCTGTTTAAGATGTTAAAGAACATAGGGACTGTCCTGCTGGCTCATTACTTCCAGTCATAGCGACCATGCAGTATGCAGCATGTCTTATCGCCTTGCTTCGGAACAGGCTCCCCAAGAGTTGGACGGGAGTTTGCCAGACTATCAGGGAGCTACCCTGCCTAATCCTCTGGCCTTATCCCGAAAGAGATGTCCGGGGGCTGTCAGTTCAGCCCAAGATTGCCTAGAATTTCCAAACCGTTTATCAGGTAATTAATCTGCTCTCAGGTTCACCGGACAAAGTATAAAGCCTACCCCGCCATAACACGGGGCAGGCCAATCACAATATCACAAGATCAATACGAACTTGTAGAATAAAAAAGAACTACCTGAAAACATGATCATATTTTAGAACCTGTCAAATAAAAAACCTACCCTCCGGGCAGAAGGGTAGGCTTTCTCTGAAGAAATATAGTCTGTATATTAACTCTCGTTTATATACCTCATAAAAACATGGTTAAAAAGAACGGCCTATAGCCGATCAGGATCACCGGATAGAGTCAAACCTATTCAGCCTTCTTGAGTTTGGCCACTTTATTGGCAACGCTCTTCAGGATGGTGTCTGGTTTGCCAGAGTTCTCCAGCAGGTCAGCACGAGAAGAATGTTTCTCAGCTGGCAGACAATACAGGTGTGCCCAGTACAGAGCGTTCAGTGGCTTTTCCTCGTCCCATCCCTCATCGACAATGAGTTCCCCAGCTTTCTGGACAACCTTCAGCTTCTCAGCATTACTCCATTTTTTCATAATAATCTCCTTTTGATTTAAAACATCGAATCAGGCATACTGGCTTTTCAGGTATCCGTCAATTGAGCAATTCGCTTTCCGTATTCTATCCAGTTGAACTTACCGTCCTTCACATGCTTGCCATGGGTGCAGGTAGGCCCATCGATGATTGCGATGACCCTCTGGTTCCAGCACAGCTGGCAGTGGTTACTCGGTGCCAGACTCTTCTGCCGGGTTGTTGCCATCAATCTTATCCTCAGGGAACATGGGTATGTCCCAGTCAGCTTTATCTAGGTCCACTATCACCGGAGAGACTCCATGCAACTCGAAGTTGGGCATTACCATCTCACGCCACTTATCATGGACGACACCGCCCTTGTACATGTACTCCAGTCCTTTCTCCCCTATCATGCCAGTACAGTGCACGAACAGCGATTTGTCGGCTTCATGGGCAGGATAGAACACCCAGCCCCAGTCAACCTTCTTACTCTTAAACAGGATTAATTCGATTATTTTATTCATGATTCAATTTTAAGTGTTTTGAAAACGATCTTCCGCAGATCATTCAAATGTTTTGTCTGTGCCTCAGATACTCCGATGGTTCCCTCGTTGGTTGGGCGTACACCCATGTTCCATAGTTCATTCATCAGGGACTGGCACTGCTCGAATTCCAGATGGAATGCTGAATCCCTGTAAGTACTAATAGCACTGGGTTCAAATGGTCGCATAATCACAGAATCAGCTACACGAATAATTTCTCTATCCGGTCCACGCTCGATCAGGTCAAACCGAATTGGAGCACCGACTGTGTTAAAATCCCTATGGGCAATCAGCTGTGTTCTATTTTTCATTGTTGTATATTCCTTTCTTTAAATTCTGGTGGTCCAGAGCAACAGTTGCCCATTTGTACAATCATTTTCATTTGTCTAGCTTCCTCTACTTCCAGACGGGTACGATCATTGCTTTTCATGCAGAAATATTGCCCGTTTAGAATACCAAGAAAACTACATACCTTCTTTGGTTCTCCTGTTTTCTCACCACCAGAACAAATATTTTCGATATGCTTTATTGAAGGTGGTGGCTCACCTGTAAATTTAGGTATGATCATGACCTACCCTTCATCAGACGCTCGATTGTATTTCGCATCTCACGGATCTCCTGAACCGCTTCTGCCAGATCACCGGACACGAACCCGATCTTATCTGCCATGCCATTCACGGCATTGTGAAACGTGCTGTAGAAACCTGAGAATTGCCAGTGGTCTTTCATCTCACCGGTATCACCATCCTTTATCCTGACCTTTTTCTCAAGAACAAGATTCTTCATGTCTGATCGTTTAATTCTCCAGTTCTTGAACTGGAACATTATTCTTGTTCTTCCCATTCTTTCGTTCCTTCTTTGGTTTCATCTCCCAGATACCATCTGGATGTTCTATCTCTAGTGCCTTTATTGATCTCTCAATATACTTAAAAAGCTGCTCGTTTTCTCTTTTCCTGTCAAACGTTGTGTACACGAAATGCAGGTATCCAGCCGGGACTTGATCGAACCTCTGCCCCTTGAAATATCCGAATGGCATATACTGGTCAATGGGCTGTCTCTTGAGCCTGCTGGCTTTGCCAATATCAATGTGGCTTTTCAGCTGTACCACCTTCCGCTTGCACTTGATGTGTCCGAGATCAATATCCCATACACGGACAACATATTTACCGTGCACCTTGTTGTATACCAGTTCGTGTCCTCCCGGTGAGGTGTATAGGCTTAGACCATGCTCATCACTCACATGCCTGACAAAGTCCTTGTGCTCGAACCTAGGCTCACCTATGCAGCCCAGACACTTCCAACTGTGCTCAGGTTTCATAACATGCAAACCAATTTTGCTGCTGATAATGGAACATCATAGAAATACTCACCTGAAGGCTCCCTCGTGTTTGGAACTTCAATGGGAGTTGATTGGTACACATCTTCCATTTTCATAACCATTGCCTGTTTATAATCATTTGATAAAGCCCAATAGAATCCACGTCCAGCAAGATCAATTTCTTGCAGTCGCTCTTTTCTTGCTGGAACATGGATGGTGGTGAATCGCCAACCTTTGTCATTAAAGTGATCCCTCATCTCAGCTTCATGCCACGAATACATACCATTAGAGGATTTGAATGCCATGACATCTGGTCCCATCCATTCTAACGTGTACACATAATGACCAAGTTTCATCAAGTGTCTCGCAACGGCAATCTTGGATTTTCTATCCGTCATATTATAGACATACTGTCTGAATGGTGAATGGATTCCAATCATTCCTCTACCTCGAACCGGAGAGGATCAGAAATCTCTGACCACTCGAGATACGTTGGGTTGTATCCTATCCATAGGCGAGCGTTCACATTTACAGCATTATAGGCAGAATCCATGAGTGCTTTAAGTTCTACCAGCTGTGCAAAATCAAGACCGGTTACTTCTGGCTTATGTGCAACCAGAGGTGCCAGTGGAACCGCTATGATAGATCGTATAAAAATCCTTCTATTCATTGCTGTACTCCGTCTAATTCTTTCCACGGGAAATTCAATCTAAAGAACTGCTTTCCCACTTCACCCGTGACCGGATCTACTACGCAAGGGTAGGATTGTTTACGGTATCGGGTTCCCCCTCCATCACTCCATTCATACCAGTCGATACTGAAAGTCCTGTACCACTTCTTCAAGTCGGCTGACTGCTCCAGTCCACCATAGATCAAGCTGGTGGAGTACTCATACTCAACGATCACCTTGCCTGTTGATGTCGTGGCATACCAACCCTCCCACGCTTCTCCATCCGGTATCACAGTAACGGTCCAGTCCTTATACGGATAGTCCCACATATCTGGGTTATAGACAGCCAGCCTCTTCTGCACTGGCTCGTCCGGTAGCAGTTCGATCACACGGACCTTGGCGATCCGGGGTGGAGGTGTGGGTTCAACCAGTACCTCGGCCCGTAGCATGGGAACAGCATCAGCTATGGGTGGGCTGGCTGTAGCACTGGCACAGCCACTGATTATTGCAACAGCAATTAAGCTACATAGTATCAGGATGATCTTCATAATATTTCTCCAATGCTTCTGTTACCCAGTTACGTTTTAATTCACATCCATACACAAACTTTTTAGCAGATTTAACAGATTCAAACTCAGAGAAAGCCTGAACGCTTTTGCTGTCAAAGGTACATACGGTTCGGTCCTTACTGACTGCCGTAATCACGGTTCTCAGATGAATCTCATCTGCGAGTACAATCAGATGCTCCAAACTGCCTTTCTTACTTATGTGTATCACAAATACTTTCATACATCTGCATGGTACTTTTCAGCGTATGCTGCTGTAGTTCCAGCCGATGTAATAAGAATGGAAACGATCAGGATAGACCAGTCTATTCCGCTTTCTAGTTTAGTTGACCCCTCCTTCACCTGAAGAAGGAAGTTATAGACGTGTGGACCGATTGAACTCATCAGGCACAGCCAGTACATTGCCCGGATGTATTTTGAGTTTGGAAGAAGTTTTGATAATATACTCATTTAGGATTCTTCTTCGGGGGATCATCGTTGTACCGGAAGAACTGAGCATTGGGTCCGATCAAAGGGAATACTCCCACCACCCAGTTGCCATCGATGATAGCATACTTCGGGTACACGTTGTACCAAGTCTGAAGATCAGCAGACTGCTGTAGCTGCCATCCTTCTGCTGGCATATACCGTGCCGTCACCTGTCCTACCTCCAGATTCTCAACGATGGGGGCTTGCCCGTTCTGGGAAGTCCAGATCCACTCCTGAGTGAGATCCAGATCAGTTACATAAACAATCTGCCCGAAAGCAGGTACTGCCATTAGCAGTGCGATTAGTGTTATTAGTTTTTTCATGGTAAATTCCTCATCTCGTTTATGCGGGAATGTAGCTTGGCAAGTGTAACTTGACCAGATGTTAAGTAAGCCAATTCTTCCAGATCTCCTATGTGTTGCTCCTGTGCGGCTGCGAGTTGCTGCTCCAGCTTCTTCATGTATTCAAAGGCTCGGCCATTACACTGATTACTGTTATACAATGATTTTGATGTCGGTGCGTCACTCATCTCGACTCCTCCATTGCTTAAATTAAAAATAGGTCACCCTACAGCCTTATTCTTCGGCTCAACCTCGCATTGCGGGGATGGATCAGAAGAGTGACCTAAAATTGTTTCTCTTAGAAGAATGCAACACTTTGGAATTACCATGTCCCCACAACCGTCTTTAGTGGTTTTTTCTGCGTGTTTGCTGATGTGAGGCACAATCAAAAGGCATATATCATTTTCTGCTACAACATAGCCGACTGAATGAACAACGGCTGGTTGTAGTTCAACTTCCTCAAGTGGTTGCCATGTGTTACCAACCCCGTATGAGTCATGCCAAGTAATTAGTTCTATATTGATTGTATTCATATTTTTTTCCTTCTCCTTTTTGTTGAACCAAAAATAGCCCCGGTCATCTACAGTAAAATCTCTAAGTTTCTCACTCATTATCCCTCCTCCAGCTTGTCTTCAATCATTCCCCGTATCTCTTTTAGGCAAAGCATTGGGTGTCTGTTTATTTCTTTCGTTTGGTAGGCGACACTAAGCACCTCCCGCAGAAGCTCGTCCTTGGCGGCTAGTTCGGCTTCGAGTTTCCGGCTCTCGTAAATGACTGAGCGAAGTCTCTTTTTGCAATTTCCAAATCCATCCCCTGCTATTAACCCAGTGGGACAATATGCGTCATCCGTTCTTGGTGTTTCACTCATTTCGACTCTTCTCCGGTTAATATTTGAAGCATGTCGCACAATTCAGAATGTGCAGGAATAGAAAGGTGCAGGTCGTGTCTCAGTACCGTCCTGATTTTATCCGCAACCTGCCTATACTGGGCCTTGAGGTTCACCAATTCCTCGCAGGTTTTTTGGTGTGCTATCACTTCGGCCTTGTCGGCTATTTGGAGCGAGGCGAGTTGCTTCACTGCCTTGTCACGTTGCAACAGTACTGGCACATTCTGATCGGTATTAGTAATGGCTCGTTGGCAAAGCCCAAGTACTTCCCGATCATGTGCAGTGTCGTCTTGATGCAGGTTCCTGATTCGGATAAACTCATCCTTCATCAAGTCAACGTGATCACGAGCGGTGGCGAGTTGCTTGTCCATAGCCGCCAACTCAAGCAAGCAATCATGTTTACTGGCTAATTCAGGTTCGCTTGATGCTATCCCAATCAACTTATCCCGCTCATCAGCCCTGACCCGCTTTTCAAACTCAGCACAGAAGTCTAGCAATTCAGTAGAGGACATTCCCTTGCTGTTCTTTTCTATCAGTTCCTCCGTCAACCACTGCTCAGGCTCGTTTGCCGACTGCGAGGCTGGCAGAATACATCCACCTGACTCAGATGGGTGTGGTCCCGTTTGCGTTACCTGCTCGGCTGGCTGGGGTTGCTTTGGCGTTAATGCATCCAGCACCTTTCCGGTAAGCTCTTGAATTTCTTCGTCAATGGGTTCGTTACTCATATCTTCAACATCTCCTTCTTATCCTTGCCCAGTACTAGCCTAGCATGGGTATCTGCCACATGGATCGCATAGTGCAGATCTGCCAGTTCATCATGACGGATACTAAACAACAAATCATTTCTCTTGTCAAAAAGCCTGATCCACACTGGATACGGGGAATCGCTCACATCTATCATAAAGTTGCCTACTAGCTTCTTCATACAAACTCCTTCGGGGGTAATGGCATCTCTGCCTTCGTGGATCTCCACAGGTGCAAGCAGCCCGGATGGTTATTCACGTAGTCACTCTTTGCTGGGTGGAACTGCACCGCCCACTCATCATCACTCCAGAACAGGTTCTTGATGTGGCACATGTCATCCCACGTAGGGGTGGACTTTATGTTGTCCATGTTCGATACCGATACATGTTCCCATCCGGTGTCCTGCTTTTCTTCTTCCCGATATGAAATCCCATCAGTGGCAACCACCTTGAGACGCTTACCTTTGTACTTCACAATGAACACACCATAAGGATCACCAATCTCACTGTCCATAGGATGGTGCATTCTCTGCCATCTGAATTTCTCTGGAAACTTCACTTGTCGCCCTCCTCGATCATGTCCGGACCCTCATCGATCCTCATCTGATCAATCACCTCGGCACTCTTCCGGAAGTATTCTTCGCTACGGCTGATATTCTTCTTCCGTAACTTGGCTGTCATTTCAATAGTAAGCTTTTCGAGTAACTCGAAGGTCATTTCGTTTTGCCTTTTCAGCTTCATTGCTTCTGGTGTAGACGTTGCAAGCGACTTGACGGTATTGTGCAATGTACCAATCTCTTCTCGGGCAGCGGTGAGTTCTGCTTCTAGTTTTCTAATCTTCTCTCGGTAGTATGATGCGTTGCTCATATCTTGTACGTCTCTCCATTTTCAAAGAATACCCCGGCATCCTCGAAGGCTTTACGCCATGAGATCCCCTCTCCCAGTATCACCTCGTTACCGATCCCCTGCCATAGGCACAGCTGGCACATCCTGCCATTTGGATAGTAGAACTCGTCCATTCCAAACTTGTACCGGACGATCCCGTGATCCCCCACATGTGTCTTCAGCAGCCTCTCGGCTTGTTTACGGGTGAACGAGAAATGCTTCTGTATCACAAGCTTCATAGCTTTTTAATCCTCTCATTGAGTTCGTCCAGTCCTTCCAGTTCCGTCTGGCTCAGTGTATCCCTTACTTGTGGAAAGTTCAGTATCTTGACCAATACCCCTACTAATTCCTTGAGTAGTGGTATAGCTTTATCAGGTGCTTTCAGTTCCGGTTTCAACATAATCCCTCCGGTATTCACTTCTGGATATTCGTTGTGCATATCAGGTACTTCCAGTTCCGGTTTCGGCTTTCCCATCCTATCCATAGCATGCCATAGCATCCGGTACTGTCTCTCCAGTCGTGCCACTCCCTCGATACACAGGTCGTCCGTTGCTACCAGTCCCAGTTCATCCATGAACTCCCTGATCCACTGGGCTGATGCTATCGCCCGGACATGGTGATCCTTGTACACCTTCAGTGCCGTGTACTCATCAAGGTCGATCCTGATAGTTCCACCGTCCTTCTCGTCAATCAGTTGCTTGATCAGTATAAGCCCAGTCTGTACATCATGATGATAGATCGTATCATAGATGTGCTTCAGTTTCTTTCTTAATATTTCTTTCATAAATCTACTCGTTGCCACTTTCCTTATTAACTCTATTGTCTTCAGCCAATACAGCATTGATCCCTTCCACGGTTGCCTTCACCATCTTGTCGATTGTCCTGCATTCCTTCTCGCTCTTGCTCGGCAGAATATACACAATACAGCCGACATCCTTCTTGATTCCAACCGAATCTCGGAATTCCGCAGACAGCTTGGTTCCAACCTTTTCCTCGAACTTATCCAGAAGAGGATTAACATCTATCATCACCGAATAAGCCGACATGGCTGATCGCTCCGATGCAGTTGCGATTCCATAGTTATTGAGGAATAACAGCACAAGACTGTCTATCATTTCCTCAGTTGCATTATTGATCATTTCTTTCATTTCTTTATTCATAAATTATTCTCCATCTGGCATCACTCCAACACCTTCCATCCCTGCGGGGTCTTCTCGAGCGTTGTCGCCTTGTATGGCTTCAACTCAATCACCATAGGCTCCGGTGCATCAAGACTGATGCTGATCTTCGTTCCAATCGGAATAGCAGATTCAGCATAATCAGGGTCTACTATCACCCGGATCGGTTCCCGGCTTATAACCTGAAATACCTTTAGCATCAAAACGGCACTCCTTCCGGTGGTCTTTCCTTCCACTCCCCACACCAGACTCCATCAGCCACATCAGGAAACATAGTCAATGGAGGCGTATGCGTAAGGGTAACGACAGGTGCTCGCCTACGGCATACTCCAAACCCATCTTTAGTATCTCTCCGGTAGAACTCACAGTTCTTGCAGCAGTTATGCCTGCCTTCTTTTTCTGAATCATCAAACAAGGCACCTACCTCCCGACA
>Ga0307380_10007675_pt1 | contig 13974 bp, 10 predicted proteins | sample UN3MG_FD_202239 | JGI IMG/M metagenome (GOLD analysis project Ga0307380, IMG submission 202239) | Soil microbial communities from Risofladan, Vaasa, Finland - UN-3 | ecosystem: Environmental > Terrestrial > Soil > Coastal area > Acid sulfate soil | place: Finland: Risofladan, Vaasa | collected... | reverse complement strand
GTCGAAGATCAACTTGTCGATCAACTTGCCTGTTTGGAAAAAAATCCCCAACGGGTTCACAGCATAACAGGCTGGCCTTGGATTGTTAATCTTAACTTGAACGCAAAATAGTATTAAACATTTTAAGCAGGTTTGAGCTATGTTCCAATTCGCTATTAAAAGAAGATGGTATTCAACCACCAGCTTGCGTCTTGTTGGTAGTTAACCGACCTGTGTGGAAATTTTAACGGCACGTTTTTACTATTTTTTGCGAAAATTGAAAAGAACCTTTCTTCTCGAGAGGATAAGAAAATGTCTGAGAATAAAAAGAGGAAGATCATTATTTTCGATACCACGCTGAGAGATGGTGAACAGTCTCCGGGCTGCAGCATGAACCTGGAAGAGAAAATCGCCCTGGCCCGTCAGCTTGAGAAACTCAGGGTGGATGTAATAGAAGGAGGGTTTCCTATCGCCAGTGATGGGGATTTCGAGGCGGTCAAGACTATTGCAAACCAGGTGCGCGGACCTATAATCGCCGGGCTTGCCCGGGCAGTTAAAATCGATATCGACAGGGCGTGGGAGGCGCTCAAGTATGCCGCCAGGCCCCGGATTCACACCTTTATCGCCACGAGCGATATCCACCTCAAATATAAACTCAGAAGAAGCCGCCAGGAGGTGCTCGATGCGGCTGTCGAGGCGGTGAAACTGGCCAAAAGCTACTGCGAGGATGTCGAGTTCTCCTGCGAGGATGCAGGACGCACTGCTGACGATTACTTAGCGCAGGTGGTTAAGGCTGTGATTGAGGCTGGAGCCATTACGATTAACATTCCGGATACGGTGGGTTATGCCATCCCCAACGAGTGGGGCGCCAGAATAAAACTTCTCCGGGACAATGTTCCCGAGCTGGAAAAAGTCGTGCTGAGCGTACACTGCCACAACGATCTAGGGCTGGCCGTAGCCAACTCTATCGCCGCCTGCCAGAACGGCGCAGGGCAGGTTGAGTGCACGGTCAACGGGATCGGGGAACGGGCAGGCAATGCCTCACTGGAAGAGTTTGTCATGGCCTGCCGCACCCGTCACGATATGCTCGACTTTTATACAGATGTGGTCACGGAGGAAATCTTCCCGTCATCCAGGCTCCTGAGTAATATTACCGGGGTCTTTGTCCAGCAGAACAAAGCCGTTGTCGGCAAGAACGCTTTTGCCCATGAGGCCGGCATTCACCAGGACGGGATGCTCAAGGATTCGCTGACCTATGAGATCATGACCCCTCAATCGGTCGGGATCCAGAAGAGCAATATCGTGCTCGGGAAACATTCGGGACGTCATGCCCTGGATAATCGCTTCCAGGAACTCGGGTTCCAACTCGATAAAAATGAATTGACAAAGGCTTACGTGCTGTTCATCAAGCTTGCGGACCAGAAAAAAACGATCACAGATGAGGATCTGGTCGCCATTGTCCAGAACGGCATTCAGCATATCCCTGAAACCTGGCATCTCAAATATATCCAGACAGTGGGCGGCAACCAGATAGTGAGCTCCGCCACTCTGGTAATGACCAACAAAGAAAACGATGAAGATGTGAAAGATGCAGCCACCGGCGACGGTCCGGTCAGCGCCCTGTGCAATACAATCGACAGGATTGTCGGTCTGAACGGTATTCTGACCGACTATCAGCTCCATTCTGTCACCGAGGGAAGAGACGCTGTAGGAGAGGTCTTCCTCAGGGTTATCTTTGATGGGATCGAATACATGGGCAAAGCCGCCAGCACGGATGTGATGGATGCAACCGCACGTGCCTACCTGAATGCCGTGAACAAGGCGCTCTTCGCCCGGAAAAAGGGCGCCGGCAAGCCCAAAAAGGCTGACAAAAAAGGAATATGAACCCCCCGGCGGTTCACTTTTCCTGGAAATTTCAGGCTTAGCCACCTGATGATTCATTCACAAGGAGATGGACATGGGTAAAACGATGTTCCAAAAGATCTGGGATGCCCATGTGGTCACAGAATGCGAGGGAATCGCTGTCCTTTACATAGATCGCCATCTGGTTCATGAAGTTACCTCGCCCCAGGCCTTCGAGGGCCTGAGGCTGGCCGGCCGCAAGGTGCGCAGCCCTCATGCCACATATGCGGTTCCCGATCACAATGTGCCCACAGCCAACCGCGACAAGCCGATTGCCGACCCCCTTTCGGCCCGCCAGGTCGAGACCCTGCGCAAAAACTGCAAGGAGTTCGGTATCACCCTGTTCGATATCAATGATATCCGTCAGGGTATCATACATGTTATCGCCCCGGAGCAGGGCTTGACCCTGCCCGGTTCCACAATCGTTTGCGGGGATTCGCACACCGCTACCCACGGGGCGTTCGGGGCGCTGGCTTTCGGTATCGGCACCTCCGAGGTGGAGCATGTTCTGGCAACACAGACCCTCACTCAGCGCAAGCCCAAGTCGATGTTGATCAGGATCAGCGGCGCGCCGCCAGAGAATATTACGCCCAAAGATATTATTCTCGCCGTTATCGGCAGGATCGGGACTGCCGGTGGAACCGGCTATGTGGTCGAGTACGCCGGGCCTGCTGTGCGGAAAATGTCCATGGAAGGGCGGATGACTTTGTGCAATATGTCAATCGAAGCCGGAGCGCGGGCCGGGCTTGTGGCTCCGGATGAAATAACTTTCGAATATCTCAGAGGCCGTGCTTACGCCCCAATGGATGATGAGTTCGAGAGGGCGGTCGAGGCCTGGAAAAAGCTGCCCTCGGATGCGGACGCTGTTTTCGATCATGTGGTCGAATTTGATATAAGCCATGTGAAACCGCACGTTACCTGGGGCACAAGTCCGGGCATGGTGACGGATATCGAGGGCAAAGTGCCTGACCCGACCCGGATCCAGGACCCGAACGAGCGCAAGGCAGTCCAGCGCGCACTGGAGTACATGGGACTTGAGCCTGGTACGCCGATCACCGATATCCGGATCGACCGTGTGTTTATCGGCTCCTGCACCAATGGGCGGATCGAGGACCTGCGCGAGGTTGCCGCGTATGTGGAAGGGAAAAAAGTGGCGGAATGGGTTTCGGCGATGATTGTTCCCGGAAGCGGGCTGGTCAAGAAACAAGCCGAGGTAGAGGGCCTGGACAGGATTTTCTTAGCTGTGGGCTTCGAGTGGAGAGACCCGGGGTGCTCGATGTGCCTGGGCATGAACGAGGACGTGCTCGAGCCCAGCGAGCGCTGCGCCTCAACAAGCAACCGCAATTTCGAAGGCCGTCAGGGAAAGGGAGGGCGGACTCACCTGGTGAGCCCGCTGATGGCCGCAGCGGCCGCGGTCGCCGGCCATTTTGTCAATCCGCGCCTGTCATGAGCCGAGTCAGTCCTGTAGTCACTCAAAAATAGAGAATAATTATGGAGCCTTTTACCAGATTCTATGCACTGGCAGCAATACTGGATCGCAACGATGTGAACACGGATGCGATCATTCCCAAGCAGTTCCTGAAAAAAATCGAGCGCACCGGTTTCGGCCAGCACCTGTTCCACGACTGGCGGTACCTGGATGAAGAGGAAACCAGGCTCAATCCGGATTTTATCCTCAACGCCCCGCGCTACCAGGGGGCAGGCATCCTGGTCACCCGGGACAATTTCGGCTGCGGTTCGAGCCGGGAACATGCTCCCTGGGCCCTTCTGGAGTATGGTTTCCGCTGTATTATCGCCACGAGCTTCGCCGACATTTTTTTCAACAACTGCCTTAAGAACGGCCTGCTGCCTGTTATCTTAAAACCGCAAGAAGTGAATGAGCTTTTTAAAACTATCCGTGCGCAGGAGGGATGCAGATTGACAGTTGATCTTCAGAAACAGGAAGTCAGCGCTCCAGACGGGCTCTCCTTTTATTTCGAGATCTCTACCTTTTATAAAGATTGCCTGCTGAAAGGATTGGACCATATCGACTGGACCCTTCAGTTCACTCAGCAGATCGACGAGTTTGAGCAAAATTATCGGCGGAGCAGTCCCTGGATGTTTATCAGGTGACTGGGAAGTTGTCTGCTTGATTTGGCTTTGAAGCCTTTCCCGTGTTTAAGATATCGAATTGAAAAACTGATTTTTTTACTCTGAAATAGATCTTTGAGAAAATCCCGGTAATAAGTATAATATTCGATCCTTAGGAGCTGTTTCGCGAACCGCTCCTACAGTAACCTATTGATTTTTATAGTGTTATAAAAAGCAAGTCATATACCTCGAGTAAAATGATAACATTTTTCCAAGGTTTCTAAAAATTCTATCCCTGACAAGAGGAGAGCCTAGATGGCGAAGAGTTATCAGATCGCGGTGATTCCCGGCGATGGAACCGGACCGGAGGTTGTTGCCGAAAGCCTGAAAGTGTTGAAAGCCGCTTCGCAAAGGCACAAGATCGAGTTGTCATTCACGAATTTCAACTGGGGCGGGGAGTTTTACAAAGCCACCGGTATAGTCCTGCCGGATGATGCGGTCCAGACCCTGAGAAAATTTGACGCGATCCTCCTGGGAGCTATCGGCCACCCGGATGTCAAGCCCGGGATCCTCGAAAAAGGCCTTCTTCTCGCCCTCCGCTTCTCATTGGATCATTACATAAATTTGCGTCCTGTCCAGCTTTATCCGGGCGTTGCCACTCCGCTCAAGAATAAAGGCCCCGAGGATATCGACTTCGTGGTGGTCCGCGAAAACACCGAGGGGCTGTACGCAGGGGCAGGCGGCAATCTGAAAAAAGGCACGCCCTATGAGGTTGCCATCCAGACCTCGATCAACACGCGGCTGGGGGTCGAGCGCTGTATCAGGTACGCTTTCGACTACTGCCGCAAGCGCAATAAAGACAAAACAGTCACCCTTTGCGCCAAGACCAATGTGCTCACCTATGCCTCTGATCTCTGGGAACGCGTTTTTCACGAGGTGGGAGCGGCGGATTACCCGGATATCAAGCGCGAATATGCCCATGTGGATGCTACCTGCATGTGGATGGTGAAAAACCCCGAATGGTTCGATGTGATTGTGGTCGAAAATATGTTCGGCGACATTATCACCGACCTCGGGGCGATCATTCAGGGAGGCATGGGTATTGCAGCCGGGGGGAATATCAACCCTCAGGGGGTTTCCATGTTCGAGCCGATCGGAGGAAGCGCCCCCAAATATACAGGGAAAAAGGTGATCAATCCGCTGGCTTCTATCTGTTCTGCTGCCATGATGATGGAGCATCTGGGGGAGACCGGCATGGCCCTGGATATCGAAAATGCTGTCAAGTGGGCCTGCGCCAATAAGATCAAAGACCTGGGCGCCGGCAAGATGGGGTACGGCACCGATGAGGTGGGCGACATGGTTGCCGGGCGTGCCGCCGGCTGATATTTTCCAGGGTTGTCACTGTTACAAATCCGGAGACTGACCGATGATTATAGTCATGAAAGAAGGCGCCACCCGCCAGGAGATCGATCACGTCTTCGACCGTGTGCGCGAGCTGGGATACAAGGTGCACCCGATCTATGGGGCCCAGCGCACCGTGGTCGGAGCGATCGGCGACGAGCGCGGCAAGTTCCGCCTCAAGTCCCTGGAATCCCTGCCCGGGGTAGAGTCCGTTATCCCGATCCTGAAACCGTTCAAGCTCGTCTCGAGCGAGCTCAAGAAGGAGCGGTCTGTTGTCAGGGTCGGGGAGGACGTAGCTTTCGGCAGCCGGCAGTTTGTGGTTGTGGCCGGTCCCTGCTCTGTGGAGAGCAGGGAACAGATAATCGAGGTCGCCAGGCGGGTGAAAAAAGCCGGAGCCCGCATGCTGCGCGGCGGCGCATTCAAGCCGCGGACATCGCCTTACAGCTTCCAGGGCCTCGAGGAGGAAGGCCTCGAGCTGCTGGCTGAAGCCCGCGAGAAAACAGGACTCAAGATCGTAACCGAGGTGATTACCCCACAGGATATTCCCCTGGTGGCCCGCTTTACGGATGTGCTCCAGATCGGCGCGCGCAACATGCAGAATTTCGCGCTCCTGAAACAAGTCGGTTTGCTCGACAAGCCGATCCTCCTGAAACGCGGAATTTCGGCCACAGTCAACGAGTTTCTCATGTCCGCCGAGTATGTGCTCAGCCAGGGCAATCCCAATGTGATCCTCTGCGAGCGGGGTATCAGGACTTTCGAGACTTACACCCGCAACACCCTGGACCTTTCAAGCGTGCCGCTGATTAGAAACCTGAGCCACCTGCCGATTATTGTAGACCCCAGTCACAGCACCGGCAAGCCCGAGTTGGTGACTCCGATGTCCAAGGCCGCCGCAGCCTGCGGAGCGGACGGCGTAATAGTCGAGGTGCACAACAATCCCGAGATGGCCCTTTCCGATGGGGAACAGTCCCTGACCCCGGATGCTTTCGACGAGTTCATAAAAGCCTTAAAGCCGATTCTTAAGGCCGAGGGAAGAACTCTTTGATTCATAATTAATACGCTTTTCAGGACAGCCATAGATGATTCAAAGGGCATTATTCTGTGGAAATTCCCCATGCCCCCCTTAGGAGGGGGAAATGAGCCTACCCCTTTGGCAAAAGGGAACACCAGGGGGATTTAATAATCGGTTCCCGGTTTTAAAAAAGGCTCTATTCCTGTAGTCAAATTAGTACAAGTAAAGAACCTGGCCATTCAAAACCGCGTGAGAAATAACAACGCGGTTTTTTCTTGCCTGAGGTACTCTTTGATTGACAGCGCCGGCGTTTCATCCACCCCTTGCGGCGAGCGAAAAAGTGCGCTGGATTATGAAGTTGCATCTCGTCAATCATTGACACCTTTGTCGATTACTTGTAGATTTAAGAAATTTATTAAAAAACAGGGGAGCAGGGAGCAGCAGGCGAACCGGAACAGGGGATAAACAGTCAGGTCTCTAATTACCGAGTGAGGGATTATGGTCAGGGGAATTACCAGAAGAGAAGAAGACTATTCGCGCTGGTACCAGGACATCGTGCTCAAGGCTGAGCTGGCCGATTATGCGCCGGTCAAAGGCTGTATGGTGATCCGCCCTTACGGTTTCGCGATCTGGGAAAAAATGCAGGCCGCTTTGGATAAAATGTTCCGCGAGACCGGGCATGTGAACGCCTATTTTCCGCTCCTCATTCCGGAGAGCTTCCTGCAAAAGGAAGCCGAGCATGTGGAAGGCTTTTCTCCGGAGTGTGCCCTGGTCACCCATGCCGGTGGAGCCAAACTCGAGGAGCCTTATGTGATCCGGCCCACCAGCGAAACGATTATCTGGAGCATGTACCGCAAGTGGATCCAGAGTTACCGCGACCTGCCGCTTCTGATCAACCAGTGGTGCAATATTATTCGCTGGGAGCTGAGAACCAGACTTTTCCTGCGCACGACCGAGTTTCTCTGGCAGGAGGGCCACACAGCCCATGCCACTGCTGAGGAAGCTGAACAGGAAGCCCGCACCATGCTCGATGTCTACCGCACTTTTGCCGAACAGACCATGGCCCTGCCCGTGGTTTCAGGACTGAAAACAGAGCGTGAGAAGTTCGCCGGCGCCCTGCGCACTTATACAATAGAAGCGATGATGCAGGACCGCAAGGCGCTCCAGGCCGGGACAAGCCACAATCTGGGGGAGAATTTCGCCAAGGCTTTCGATGTGACCTTTCTCGACAGCGACGGGGAGCGGAAATATGTCTGGGCCACAAGCTGGGGTGTAAGCACCAGGCTTATCGGCGCGTTGATTATGGCCCACAGCGATGACAGCGGCCTCGTTCTGCCGCCGCGCCTTGCGCCTGTCGAGGTGGTTATTGTCCCCATTTACCGTTCTGATACCGAGCGCTCCCAGGTCCTGGAGAAAGCCGCGGAAATCAAGGCTCAACTTTCCGCTGAATTATCCGTCGAGCTGGATGACCGCGACCAGTTCAAACCGGGCTTCAAGTTCAGCGAATGGGAGCTTAAAGGCGTGCCCCTGCGGCTTGAGCTCGGGCCCCGTGATATCGAGGCAGCGCAGGTTGTCCTTGTGCGCCGGGACAACGGTGAAAAAAAGGCCTTCCCGGTCTCAGGCGTGGTCGGTGCAGTGGATGAAACATTGACCGCTGTGCAGGATGGCTTGTTCGAGCGTGCGCTCAAGTTTCAACAAGAGAATACTGTCAAAATCGATGACTATGAAGAGTTCAAGGAGTTCATGGCCCGGGACGGCGGATTCGCCCTGATCCACTGGGCCGGCTCGCGGGAAGATGAGGACAGGCTCCAGGAGGAGACCAAGGCCACTATCCGCTGCATCCCCCAGGATGGAGAAAAAGAAGAGGGGATTTGCCTCCTTTCAGGAAACCCTTCACATTTAAGAGTAATAGCAGCAAAAGCTTACTGATTTGATTTAAACCGATTTATTAAAGAATGGCAGTGCATGATAATCGGTATTGTCTCGGACAGCCATGACAATGTGCCCATGCTCAAGCGGGCAGTGGAGCATTTTAACGCCAGCCACTGCGGACTGGTAATCCACGCCGGGGATCTGGTCGCTCCTTTCTCTATGGCTGTGCTGGATAAGCTGGACTGTCCTTTCAGGGCGGTCTACGGCAACAATGACGGGGAAAAAGTCGGGCTCAAAATGAAAGCCGCAGCGGTCGGAGGCTCGATCGAGGAGCCGCCGATTGTGGTCAAAGCCGCAAATTTAAGGATTGCGGCGCTCCATGACTGCAATGACTGGCAACTGGAGGCCCGAAAGCATGACGCCGAGGTGGTGGTTTTCGGCCACACACATGATGTTTTGCTTGAAAGAGCTGCGGGAGCCGACCGGCCTGTGGGGATAAATCCCGGAGAATGCGGCGGATGGCTTACCGGGTCTTGCACAGCGGCCCTTTTCGATACGGATACTTTCCAGGTCAGGATAATCGACCTCAAGCTGGAGCCTGGTAAAGAGGTTTTTACTCAGTAATGCCGGTTTTTATAAGCGAATTACTACAGGGAGCATTAAATAGTTTCCATTTGTATTGTTGCTTATATGCTTCAACCTTGGTTATTCATAAAAGTCAAGTAAGCAGGGATGATTTACCAGGTATCAATTTTAAAGTTTAGGTGCAGGCGGCTTACTTTACGTAACAAGGATTAAAATACCCCGAAAGAAAAACTTCCACAACTGCCGAAAAGAGGTTTAAGTGCAACTAGCTGGGATGGCAGATCATACCAGGTGAAACCAGGGGCCATAAGAAGCCCTGAAGTCTGGGCCCCTGTTTTTGGAGCGTGTAAAAGACAAGTAATTTCCATCATCGCCATACTGGATGTACAACGCCCAGGCAGGCCTTTGCGCAGCATTATCGCGCCAGGCGAGCTTGGCGAAGCGGAGTAAAGGACATAATTGCCAGGATTAACTTTTGTTTCTTTTGGTTACAAAAGAAATGGTTTTGCTTCTTTTGCCACCAAAAGAAGAATAAAAAATTTCCTTTACGGATAGATGTAAACAATTTTATAACCTGAGTAGTAAGATGATTTATCGTTTGAAATGATAAGAAAATGCCTAAGCGTGATGACATACACAAGATATTGATAATCGGCTCCGGACCGATTGTTATCGGGCAGGCCTGCGAGTTCGACTATTCAGGCACCCAGGCCTGTAAGGCCCTGCGGGAGGAAGGCTATGAGGTGGTGCTGGTGAACAGCAACCCGGCAACGATTATGACCGATCCCGATATGGCCGAAAAGATATATCTCGAACCTCTGGTGCCTGAGATCTTAGCCAAGATTATAGAAAGAGAAAGGCCGGATGCGGTCCTTTCCACCATGGGCGGCCAGACCGGTCTTAACCTCTCGGTCAAGCTGGCCGAGATGGGTGTGCTCGATTCTTTCGGAGTCGAGCTTATCGGCGCCAAGCTCGAGGCCATTCGCAAGGCCGAGAACAGGGAACTTTTCGCCCAGGCGATGAAAAATATCGGTGTCGATTTTACCAGCGGCGGCTATGCCAAGAATATCGAACAGGCGCGCAAGATTGTCGGGGAGATCGGGCTGCCGGTGATCATCCGGCCCTCATTCACTCTGGGCGGCACAGGCGGCGGAGTGGCCTGTACAATGGAGGATTTCGAGCGGGCTGTCAGGTGGGGCCTGAACCAGTCGCCGGTAAAAGAGGTTCTGGTCGAGGAATCGGTAGTCGGCTGGAAAGAATACGAGCTCGAGGTGATGCGGGACCTTAAAGACAACGTGGTGATTATCTGCTCGATCGAAAATTTCGATCCGATGGGGGTCCATACAGGAGACAGTATAACTGTAGCCCCGGCCCAGACCCTGACCGATAAAGAGTATCAGAGAATGCGGGACGCCGCCCTTGCGGTAATCAGGGAAATCGGCGTGGAGACCGGCGGCTCGAACATTCAGTTCGCGGTTCATCCGGAAACCGGGCGCATGGTGGTAATTGAGATGAACCCCCGGGTCTCGCGCTCGAGCGCCCTGGCCAGCAAGGCCACCGGCTTCCCCATTGCCAAGATCGCCGCCAAGCTCAGTATCGGCCTGACTCTCGATGAAATTCCCAACGACATTACCCGGAAAACCCCCGCCTCGTTTGAACCGACTATCGATTATGTAGTGGTCAAGATACCGCGCTTCACTTTCGATAAATTTCCGGGCGCTGATGACACCCTGACCGTGCAGATGAAGAGTGTGGGAGAGGTGATGGCTATCGGCCGGAGTTTCAAGGAGTCGTTTCAGAAAGCGCTGAGAGGTCTTGAGACCAACCGTTATGGCCTGGGAGCCGACGGGAGAGAGATAGAAGACCCGGAAAATCTGGAACAGAAACTCCGGCGGCCGAACTCCGAGCGGGTTTTTTACATCCGCCACGCCCTGCGCTCCGGCATGGAACCTGAGGAGATAAGCCGCTTGAGCGCTATCGACCCCTGGTTTATCCACCAGATCAAAGAAATTGTCGAGACTGAGGAACGGCTTGTCAAAGTTAAATCCCAATCAGGTCTCAATGCGGATATCCTTCGCACGGCCAAGCGCATGGGATTCTCCGACCGGCAGATAGCCAATCTCTGCGGCATGGATGAGATCGCGGTGCGCAAACTTCGCAAAAGCAAGGGGGTCCAGGCGGTTTTCAAGAGAGTCGACACCTGCGGCGGGGAATTCGAAGCCCATACGCCTTACCTCTACAGCACTTACGAAAGCGAGGATGAATCCTATCCCACCCGCCGCCCCAAAATAATGATTCTGGGCGGAGGCCCCAACCGTATCGGCCAGGGGATCGAATTCGATTACTGCTGCGTGCAGGCTGCATTCGCTTTGCGCGAGGAAGGCTATGAATCGATCATGGTCAATTCCAACCCGGAAACAGTCAGTACGGATTACGACATTTCGGACAGGCTTTACTTTGAGCCGCTTACCCTGGAAGATGTGCTCAATATCGTGGAAATTGAAAAGCCGGATGGGGTCATTGTCCAGTTCGGCGGGCAAACCCCGCTCAAGCTGGCGCTCCCGCTCTATGAACAAGGGGTGCCGATTATCGGCACATCACCTAAAAACATCGATCTGGCTGAAGACCGCGAGCGTTTCGGCAAGCTGCTCCTCGAGCTCAGAATCGACCATCCCGATTACGGTATTGCTTACAAAAAGGAAGAAGCCCTTGAAATTGCGAAAAATATCGGCTATCCTGTGCTAGTGCGGCCTTCTTATGTTCTAGGCGGCCAGTCAATGGTCATTGTTTATGACGGGGATTCGCTCAATCGCTACATGAAGTCAGCGATCGATGCCAGCCTGGGCAAATCGATCCTGATCGACCGCTATCTTGAAGATGCCGTGGAGGTGGATGTTGACGCAATCAGTGACGGCAAGACTGTGGTGATCGGGGGAATCATGCAGCATATCGAGGAGGCCGGGATCCATTCCGGAGACTCCGCTTGTGTCTTGCCGCCCCAGAGCCTGGATTCCGATATCAAAGGCCGGATGTATGAAGTCACCAGAAAGCTGGCCCTGGCACTTGAAGTCAAAGGGCTGATCAATATCCAGTTCGCTGTCAAAGGCAAAAAGCTTTATGTGCTCGAGGTCAACCCCAGGGCGAGCCGCACCGTGCCATTCGTTTCTAAAACAATCGGGGTCTCCCTGGCTAAGCTCGCGGCCAAGGTGATGGTGGGCAGGACTCTCGAAGAGCTCGGCTTTACAAAAGAACCCCGGGTCAACCACATCTCTGTCAAAGAGAGCGTGCTCCCGTTTATCAAATTCTCAGGAGTGGACCCCCTGCTCGGGCCGGAGATGAAATCCACAGGCGAGGTGATCGGGCTGGACCGCAGATACGGTATCAGCTTTGCCAAGGCGGAGATGTCAGCCGGAAACTCCCTGCCTACCGAAGGCTCGGTGACAGTCAGCCTGGCTGAAAAAGACAAAGAAAGCCTTTTACATACTGTCCGGATGCTTTTCGAGATGGGTTTCAAGATTTACGCCACGGATGGCACGCATCGCTTCCTCGGGAGCAACGGTATCAAATCTGAAAAGGTTTATAAATGCGGAGAGGGCAATCCCAACATTGTGGACCTTATAAACGACAAGAAAATCAATCTGCTCATAAACACGCCCATGGGAGGAGAAAAAAGCCAGTATGATGCAGCCGCCATGCGCAGGGCCGCTCTCATGCAGGGTATACCGTATGTCACCACAGCCTCGGGCGCAATCGCCGCAGTTGAAGGGATTGAAGCTCTGCGGTCCGAGCAGATTAATGTCACGCCTTTAAAAGAGTATTTTAAATAAAATGAAAAAGATCCTTGTAATCGACGATGTAGCTGAAAACCGGGAAATCTTTGCCAGCCTTCTTGAAGATACATACCAGGTTCTTGAGGCCAGCGATGGCAGGGAAGGGTTGAAAATCGCTGAAAAAGAAATTCCGGACATGATCTTTCTGGATGTTTCTATGCCTGGGATGAGCGGGTTGGAGTTGATCGAGGCTTTGCGCAAACACGCTGCACTCTACCACATTCCGGTGATCGCTGTTACAGCACATTCCGTGTTCAGCGCCAAAAAGGCGGTAGAGAAAGGCTGCAATGGCTACCTGCTCAAACCACTGATTCCCAAAAAAATCATAGAAATGACAAACAAATGGATCGAGAACGCTTAGCCGGATTCTCCCGAACGACCAAGGCTGATCGAGAACAGGGGGCATATTTGCTCCGCTGGTGCTTGCTGTTTGTGGCTTTTGTTTCTTTCTCCGGTTGCAACAAACAACTCAATGAGCCTCAAGATGTGGTGAAGTTTTTTCTGCAAGCGCTTACCAGCGGATCATATGCGTCATTAGATACCCTGGTGGCCTGGGACAAGGCACTAATAAACGATTACTACAGCCCGGCAGATTATTTCAATGCTCAATCGGCGGAAAAAAAGCAGGAGCTTATTCAATCTTACAAGCAGAAGCTTTTCAATGAGGACCTGCCGCTGACCAGAGGGGCTAAATATCTTGTGAAAACAGTTTATATTTCAAGGGGGGATGCGGATGCTAATATCCAGATTACTTTCCCTCAAGAATGGCAAATAAAAGGGGGTAAACAGGTAAAACTCGATTTCGTCCTCAGAATGCAGTTCAATCCAGGGGACAAACGTTGGTATATATACGATTTCGGTGATATTGTACGATTAAACATTTTAAAAGGAGATTTCGATCCGGGTCACTTTTATCTACCCAAACCGATTTTACCTTAACCAGGGTCTTAACCTTAAGGGACGGGGAAAAGAACAATGAGTGAATATCCATTTCCGACGTGCTTGAAATGTAACACGGGCGTGCTTATTCCTTTGAGCGACTATGGTCGCGACGGTGCTTCAATTATGTATAAGGCATGGGTCTGCACTAACCCCGATTGCGGCTTTCATCTGCGTATCGACAACGGAGAAGTTTCGATCGGCAAGGATATCGGACAATCTTTTAAATAAGAAACCCCTGCATATCATCAAGCTGTCTGCTCGATTGTTCGCAACAAAAAAGAGGGAAAGAAGTCCCTTTTGCTCTTTCTGAAACTCTCGCTCTCCGCCGGATGAGTGCGTACCCTGGAAGCGGGAGACCGGCTTTTTAAGCTGATGCAGCTC
>Ga0307380_10007672_pt1 | contig 13976 bp, 8 predicted proteins | sample UN3MG_FD_202239 | JGI IMG/M metagenome (GOLD analysis project Ga0307380, IMG submission 202239) | Soil microbial communities from Risofladan, Vaasa, Finland - UN-3 | ecosystem: Environmental > Terrestrial > Soil > Coastal area > Acid sulfate soil | place: Finland: Risofladan, Vaasa | collected... | reverse complement strand
TGCACCTCGTCATAAATTGGCGTTTTGACCTGCTGGCCGTACTTGAGGTATTGGTAGTCCCCCGCCAGCCACCGGCCATAGACCTGCGAATCCGGCGGATTCGGATAAACATCGTATTTGAACCGGACAAACATGCTCTCGGCCAGCGGCCTGACATTGTCGAACTCCCAAACCAGCACGTCGCCCGCGCCGGCGGCGCGTTGGGCGAGCTGCGCCTGCTTGGTCAGCTCGGCGATGATTTGCTCGAACGTATAATCGGGAGGCAGCCGATCCAGTTTCTTGAGCTCTTCGTATTTGTCTTTGACTTGCTGGGTGACATCGGCGACCGGAACCGTCAGGGCCGCCCGCGCGGTGAGAAATTCGTTCCGGGCCTCGATCCGCTCGGTCTCCGGGACGTTGAGGAACCTCGGCGTGTAAACCGTAATCGCATAGATAATGACGGAGAACAGGGCCAGAAGGATGACGTCCAGCACGACCACGCCGAGCAGCTTGCCCAATAAGAACTGATACCGGCGGATGGGCTTGGTGATGACCGTATAGATCTGCCGCTGGTCGATGTCACTGGTGACGGAATAAATCGAGACGATGATGGTCAGCAGGCACAGCAGGAAACTGGTCAGCGAAAGCCCGTAGCTGACGAAGGTTTGCAGCCGGCCCTTCAGCGTCTCGTCTCCGGTGGTCGTAATTCCCAGGGCCGGCAGCAGGACGAACAGCAGGATGACAAAGACACAGGCTACTCTCATCCTCAATGCCTGTCTGATCGTGTTTATGGCGACAGCCCAGATCTTACGCATCGCCCGAGTCTCCTGCCTGGTTTTTGTCCGTTTTCTCCGTGCTCTTGTCCTGTGCGGTCGAGCGCCGTGCGAGTTCATCCAGGATGTTCTGTTTCACGGGCTTACGTTCGACGGTGTCGGGTTCGACCGACTCTGTTTGGACCTTCTGATCTCTGGCGAGACGTTCGGGTGCGGAAGGCTCAGGCGAACGGGTCAATTTGCTCAACACCCCCTGGTCGGGTCCGGACTCCGGGGCCGCAGCGGCAGCAACCTCCTCCGTCGCCGGGGCCTGCTCGGGACCCTGCTGCGATATCGGCGAGGAAACGAGCTTGTCGAGGATGCTTTCCATCGGTTCGGTCTGCGTGAGAAAATCGCCGATCTTGGTCGTACTGACGGCGCCGCTCGTCGGCTGGGCCTGTTGCTGGGCGGCCGTCACGGTCCGGATGAAGAACGATTCGAGCTTGTCCATCGGCGAGGTCACGACGCACTCGGCGTTCTCGGCCTCAACGAGCCGCCTGATCTTTTCGACGGTCGAATCGCTGATGGCGTCCGTGGTGATTTGCCTCTTGTTTGTCTGCTGCAGCAGTTCCCTGACCTGGCCCTGCATCTGCACCTTGCCGCCGTAGAGGATCGCAATTCTGTCGCACACGTCTTCGACGTCGGCGAGCAGGTGACTGCAAAGAAGAATCGTCTTGCCCCGTTCGGCCAGCTTCAGGATTAGGTCCTTGATTTGTCTTGTCCCGATGGGATCCAGGCCGGTGGTCGGCTCATCCAGGATGAGCAGGTCGGGATCGTTGATCAGCGCCTGGGCCAGTCCGATTCGGCGGGCCATGCCTTTCGAGAACGTCCCGACGGCGCGGTTGGCGACGGCCTTGAGTCCGACCATGTCCAGCAGCGCCTCAATGCGCATCTGGCGCACCTTTGCCGGCAAGCCGAACAGTTGCCCGTAGAAATCCAGCGTTTCGCGCGCGTTCAGATAGCGGTACAGATATGATTCCTCGGGCAGAAAACCGATTCTGGAGTTGATCTTCGGGTCGGCGCCGTCGCCGCCCAGGAGCAGGGCCTTGCCCTTTGTCGGATGGAGCAAGCCCAGCAGCATCTTCAACGTCGTGGTCTTGCCCGATCCATTCGGGCCCAGCAGCCCGAAGACTTCATTCTGACGGACCTGCAAATTCAGATTATCGACGGCACAGACTTTGGTCCGGCCCCACCAGTCCGAGAAGATTTTAGTCAACGAGAAGGTTTCGACGGCGTATTCCATAGTCCTGTCTCTGGCATCTGTTCAAACGTGCTTCGTATCCGGTATCACCCTGCTTCGTCACAGCACTCTCATAAGCTACACGTGGGGTCCGTGGTCGAGCTCCTCCCCGTAGCGGACAAGGCGGGCACTGTTGAAAACGACAATGAGCGAGCCGACAAAATGCAGCACCGCCGCGGATATCGCCAGCAGCCACCCCGCCGCTCCGGCCGCAACGCCGAGAACGATAAAAAGGACTCCGAAGCCAAGATTCTGATAAATGACTTTTCCCGTTTTTCGGGAGAGTCGAACGAGGAAAGGCAGCCGCGTCAAATCGTTGCTCATCAACGCGATCGAAGCGGAATTGATGGCGACGTCGCTGCCGGCGGCCCCCATCGCGATACCCAGGTCCCCCGCCGCCAGCGCCGGTGCATCGTTTATGCCGTCGCCCACGACGACAACGGTGTGACCGTCCCTTTTGATCTGCTCGACGATGGCTAATTTGTCCTGGGGCAAACAGTGGGCCTTGAAATCGGTGCAGGCGAGTTCCGCCGCGACCCGCCCGGCCACCTCGCTGCGGTCGCCGGTCAGCATGGTGACCCTTTTGACGCCGAGATCAAGCAGCTCCTTGACGGCCTGCTTGGCCTCCGGCCTGGTCTTGTCCTGCAAACCGATCCAACCGATGCACTTCGAGTCCTTGGCGACGTAAAGAGTGCTGAAGCCCTGCTCCTCGTGCAGCGCCGGGTCGGCGATGTTGCTGATATCGACGTTGTTCTCTCTCAGGAAGGTGTCTCTTCCGACCATCACTCTGGCCGAATCGACCGCGGCGGTGACGCCTTTGCCCGGCGTCTCCTTGAAGTCGTCGGGTCCCGGCAGTGACAGACCGGCTTCCCGGGCGACCTCCTGCAGCGCCCTGGCCGCCGGGTGCTTGCTCATCTGCTCGGCCGAGGCGGCCACCGTCAGCAGCTCCGCGGGCTCAATGCCCTCGGCCGGCGTCAATTTGGTTACGTACAGCCGCCCGGTCGTCACCGTACCGGTTTTGTCGAATACCATTGCGGTTATCTTGCCGGCAATCTCCAGGTCGGCGACGTTCTTGATCAGGATACCGAGGCGGGCCGAGGCCGAAATGGCGGCAACCATCGCCGTCGGCGTCGCCAGAATCAACGCACAGGGACACGAGACAACGAGTATCGTAATCGTCCTGTTCATGTCCCGCGTGAAAAATAGAACGATGCCTGCAATCATTAGAACGGTCGGCGTGTACCACTTCACGTAGCGGTCGATGATCCGCATGATGGGTATTTTCGTCTGCTCGGCCTGTATGATCAGCGATTGGACCTTGCCGAGCGTGGTGTCTTTGCCGGCCTTGGTCACGTTGATATCCAGCGCGCCGGTCAGGTTGTTCGTGCCGGCAAAAACCTGCATCCCCGGAACCTTATCGACGGGCAAGGACTCGCCCGTGATCGTCGCTTCGTTCACGGAACTGAGGCCCTTGACGACCTCGCCGTCGGCGGGGATATTATCGCCCGGACGGACGCGGACGCAGTCGCCCGCCTTGAGACTGCTGACCTTGACTTCTTTTTCGCCGCCCTGGCCGTCGAGCAGGTTGGCCTTCGTCGGAGTGAGTTTGATCAGCGATTCGATGGACGCGCGGGCGCCGAGGGCCGTGCGCGTCTCTATCAGCTCGCTGAGCAGCATGAAGAACGCGACCACGCCGGCGGTTGCGTATTCCTGCATCGCAAATGCGGCCAGGATCGCCAGCGCCACCAGCTCGTCCATGTGGGCCTCCCGGTGCAGGAGGCTGTGGATCGCGTGCAGAACGATCGGGGCGCCGAGCAAGATGGCGCCGACCATCGCCAGAAGCTCGGTGTTGAACGTGCCGGCACCGTAGATGTACCTGGCGATGCCGCTGTTGATCAACAGCACGCCGCCGGCCAGGGTTCCCAGCAGCGCCATGCTGACGCGAATCTGTTTGCCGTATGTGTGCTCAACGGCCATGTCTTCTTTAAAGTGTAGGTGTTCATGAGCCATAATGATGTTTCTCGTTTGTTGTATCTGCTCCCATATAAAGTCGGCGGATGGCCGAGCTATTCACCTGGCCGGCCCTGAGCCGCCTGCTCCTTGCCCGCTGTCCTGGGTTTGAGCGAAGCGTCTCTGTTCAGCAGGACCCGGATCTCCTTGCCTTTGACGCCGGCGCTGGTTTGGACCACGAATTTCTCATCCGCGTTACTGAAAATCTGCTCCATCGCATCGAGATAAATCCTCTGAAGAACGAGCTCTGGACGCTGCCGGTATTCGGGCAGCAGGCGCTCCAGATAATCCGCATCGGCCTTGGCCGTCTCGACCACCTTGGTTCGATAAGCCCTCGCCTCGGCGATTCTTTGCTGGGCGGTACCCGCCAGTTGTGACCACATAAATTCTTTCCCTTGCTCGCTGCTGGTCTGGTCGCGCAGAGCCTTGTACAGGTCGTCGGAGACGGGACCGGCCGCCTGGCTGAGGGTATTCTCCGCGTATGTCCGCGCTTCGGTGATGACCGTTTGACTTCTCTGGCTGGCCTTGGTGGAGGCCTCGAACGCGTCCCTGACCTGTGGCGGAGGCTCACTCCGTGTCAGTTGGATTGAGACCACCCGGATGCCGCTTTGCACTTTGTCGAGCTTCTCCTGTAGAAGGTCCCTGATGCGCATCGGGATTCGGTCCCGGCTGGAGATGGCTTCGTCGATGGTATAATTGACCATGGAGCTCACGACGGCGCCGTCAAAGAGATTCACCAGAAGCGGCTTGATGCCCTGGTCGCCCGTGATGACGGAGAAGTAAACGTCACCGGGTGTGATGTCTCTGACATAGACGTTCCTGAAGAATCGCTCGGGATCACTAATCTGATACGTAATCTGCCACTTTGTGTGGACGATGTTGTAGTCGCTTCCATCCGCTGCGGTGCCTGCCCGGCTCTGGTCGGCGGACAGGCCCGCTCCGGCAGGGACCGAGACGGCCTCTGCGGTCCGCTCGTTTCGTGTCAGGCAATAGCCGTCGATCTTCGGCTCCAGCGGTTTGTCCGGGCGGACCGGACGCCGTTGCCCCGAGAGCACGTCTTCGGGTCTCTCGTAATACCAAAACGAATCGATGGGCAGATTCACCGTGGTCTCGACGGGAATCTTGACGATTTCGTCTATGGGGTAAGGCAGTATCCAGTGCGCACCGGGGCCGAGCAGCCTCTTTTCGCCCACACCACGAATCTTGCCGAAACGCAGCACAATCGCCTGCTCGTCGGAGCCGACCGTCTCGAAGCCGGAGGCCAGAAAGGCGACCACCAGCACGACCATGATGACTTTAAGGATGATAAAGCTGAGCCCCAGCGCCTCGGAGAGACTCTTGCCGGCGGCGTCGAACTCATCGCCGGGGGGGCTTTGAGGCGCCTCGTGAAGCTGATCCTTGTCTTTTTCGCGATCTTGTTTTGCCATAATACCCGCTGTCTTGAGTTATTATTCCGGTTCCTTTGGCTTGATGTCGGGCATACGTTTCAACAGCGAAAACGGCTGTATGTCCGTCGGAGTCACAAACGTCGTGTTGGTTTTAAATATCTTCTGGAGGGATTCGAGGTTCCTCAAAAGCATGGCCAGCTCGGGGTCGGCTTCGAGCCTCTTGTAGTGTTTTGCCGCTTCAGCGTCCCCGTCGCCGCGTATGCGTTTTGCCCGGGCCTCGGCGGCCGCGATAAGCTCGTCGCTCTTCGATTTCGCGTCCGTTCGTATCTTGATGGCTTCGGAGTTTCCGTCGGCAATGATCTGTGCGGCCTTGCGGTTCCTCTCGGCCCGCATCCGCTCGAAGACCTCCGTGCTGACGTCCTTGCTGATCTTGAGCTGCTTGATGCCAAGCGCCTGGATTTCAATGCCGAACTTCGCTGCGGCGACGGACTGTTGAAGGTCGGCCAGCATTTCATTTTCGATTTCTTCAAATTTTATCTTCGACGGGTCGCTGTTGACGAACTCGGAAAAACCATGCCGGCCGATGATGTTGTTTTGTGTATTGCGAACTCGGCTTCGCAGCAATTCTTCTTCCGCCTTGTTGACCGTTTTGATGGCGTTGAAGAACTCCAGCGGCCTGGCAATCCTCCAGACGACGTACGTGTTGACGATGATCGGCTCGCCCCCCGCGGTGGTTGTCTCCTCGGGCTCGGGCTCCCAGATATGCATACGGGAGTCAAATTCATGAACCTGCTGGATGGGGAAAGGCCATTTGAAGTACACCCCCGGCGTGGTAATCTCGTCATCGGCGGTCGCCCTGCCGAACGTCGTCACCACGCAGGATTCCGTCTCTCGCACCTGGAATGAAACCAGGTAGAGCCCCAAAGTGACGACAATCAACGCGACAAAGACTGCAATGGCTATGTTTTTCATTGTTGGCTGCTCTCCTGAATGCCGCTCAGCTCGTACAGGCTGGGCGAGAGTTTTTCCTGAAGGTCAATGATCGTAACCTGTGTATCGTTCGGGTCGGCCACGACGACGTATTTGCGTATGCCGTCGAGCGCTTCTTCGAGCGTCGCTAATTTCTGCTCCTGGATAAAGATTTGCGGGGCGGCCCTATACGCTTTCAACTGCCCGGCAAAACGCTGGCTGGTTGCCTCCGCCAGCGTTGCTTTTTGAAAGGCATCACTTTTCGATTCTCTCAACGTCTTGAAAATCTCGCCCTTTGCCTGCTCGAAAACACTGTCCAACTGCCGGCCAAGGCTTTCGATATCTTCGGCCGTGTTTGCCAACGTGGCCCTCTGGTATTGGCCCCAAAGATCATAAAGGGCTTCGGCTTCCTGAACCGACCCGACCAGGGTGCTGAGCATATTGTTTCGTTCGGCCTGGGCCTGGAGAATCAGCGCCTGTTTCTTTTGCAGGGCCCCGATGACCTTCTGATAATCCGCCGCCACCTCGACCGGCGGGTGAATGCCCTGCAACCCGACAAAGATGACGTCAACACCGAGACCCGCCTCGTCGGCGGCTTTTTGAATCCTTGTGGTCAGAAGGTTGCCGGCCTCGGCGCGCCCCGCCCCGAGCAGGCTGTGCGCCATGTCGGCTTCGTTGTCCACTTCTATCTTCGCGCTGGCCGCAAGCCTCGTCAGCTCACGGTAGCAGATGGAGGCCAAAAACTGTTCGGGCGCGTGATGATTATAGACGAAGGAATACAGATCCTTAATTCGGTACTGGACGGGCACCGCCGCGATGACCAGACTCACCGGCACGGTTCCCCCGACCGATTTCGTGCCGGCTTGTTCGCTGGCGACCAGCAATTGGTCTTCCTGCTCGTAATGGGCCTCGCCCCACAAAAGAGGCACATGCTCCACCCTGCCTTCCTTATCGACCTTGGGGACAAACCCGATACTGATTTCCGCGATCCTTCTTGTAGGATACTTACAGACTTTGTCGATCGGCCAGGGCCACTTGAACGTCAGCCCGGGCCCGACCAGCCTGACGTCGTTCGCGTCGTTGACCGGGTTGCCGAAATGTTCGATGATCGCTTGCTCATCGGGGGCGACCACGACGATGCAGCTCAGCAAATACAGGGTCGTGCCGGCAAACAGCACCAAGGGCACAATCGCCTGTTCGAGCAGCTTGTAGAACCAGGTCTGCGAGACGTTGAAGCCGAACTGGTAATCGATCGCGTCGGCGGCGCTGCGCAGGATCCCGCCCGGCTCGTTGATAGCGCCCAGCAGCCTGCTGTCAAAAGCGCTGCGGCCGTACAGCCCTTTCAGCCTCGGGCGATAAATGTCCAGGATGAGGTTCAGGGCGGTTTCGACGCCCAACACGACCAGCACGGCCGGAATCACCAGCGCCATGACATTGACGAAGGTGTAAAAGTTGAACAGGTAGGTCAACGCCAGCGCCACCGCCAGGGCAAAGCACAAGACGGCCACCCCCAGCAGCGAGCTGCCGCCGGCCCTCAATGGCTTCCACTGGGGCTGGCCCGACATGCCCGTCGCGTAACGGCTGATCAGAAAACTGACGAATGCAATCGCCGTCATGCAAATGCCGCAGAGCAGCGGCTGTTTCAATTCTTCGGCGGCAATCGCCGTGCGAGCGGCGCTAAACAAGTACAAGCCAATCCCCATTTGATAGGCTGCGATCAGCGCCGAGAATATGGGGATGAACCATTTCTCGAAGATCTGCAGCCGACGCTGCGCGACGTAGAACAAGGTCGCTTGTTCGCTGCCGGCCTGGAAGATTGTTGACGTGGCCTGGTCCCTGCTCAACTGGCCGGCGTCGAGCTTTTCCTGCTCGGCCAGCGAGCGCTGGTAGAACTTCAGGCACAAGACCAGCCAGACGAGCGCGGCCGACAGGTTCAGCCACCCCACCGCCGAGATCGCAGAAAAACCGCTCCACCGACCCAGTAAAAAGGAAATGCCGAAAAAGACCACACTTAGAATCAACGATACCAGAGCGACCTGTACGGGGCGTTTTGACGATACTGTCATTTTCTATCCCGGCCTTACAAGTTGAACAAAATATGCACGAACACAGTATTCACTGGACGTGCGTGTAAGCCTTCACCATTTATAAGTTGCGTACTATAGCAACAAATGTTATCTTAGTATAGGGACAACTGTTAAAAAATCAGTCCCCTATGCGCAAAAAAAAACCGCGCCGGCTCAACCGACAGGCCCGGCGCGATGGAACGGTCGTGACAAATGAATAGATTATTTACTATAGCAAAAAACACTTTCATCGAAACTCTCAGACAACCGGTCTTTGCCATTCTCATTATTGCCGCGCTGTTGCTGTTTTTTGTTAGCCCATCTCTGACCATGTACACGATGAGCGACGACAACAAGCTCCTGCGCGAGTTAGGCTTATCTACGCTGTTCCTGACGAGCTTGTTCATCGCAATTTTTTCGGCTTCGGGGGCGGTGGCCGAGGAATTGGCGAACAAGACCATCATGACCGTGTTGACCAAGCCGGTCCAACGTCCGATATTTATCATTGCGAAATTCCTGGGGGTGGCCGCCGCTGTGGTTCTGGCCCACTACATCTGCACCGTCGCCCTGCTGATGTCGATTCGGCACGGCGTCCTTGAGACGGTCAACGATACCCACGACTGGACGGTCCTGGGGACTGCGGGGGTCGGCATCGCTGTCGTAGTCTTGCTAAGTGCTTTTTTCAACTATATTTATGATTGGAAATTCTCTTCGACGGCTATCGTTCTGGCCGCTGTTTTCGCTACGCTGATAATCATCTTCCTGGCGTTCATCGACCGGAACTGGAAGTTCAACCCGAAAGAGAACGGCATAAACGCCGTGGATGTCTATGGCTCGGTACTGCTGCTGCTGGCCGCCCTGATTATCGTTGCGCTGGCTGTGGCGCTGTCCTCCCGTTTCAACATCGTGGTTACACTTTCTGTTTGTATCGGGATTTTCCTGTTGGGCCTTGTCAGCGACTACGTGTTCGGCCGATTCGCCGAGGCACACCTCTGGGCACGGCTGGGCAGATTCCTCGTGCCGAATCTCCAGATTTTCTGGATCAGCGACGCCATTTACGAGGGCAGCAAGGTCCCCGTGAGATATATCTTGACAAGCGCCTCCTACGCCTTCTGCTACACGACGGCCATTCTCGCTTTGGCCGTCGCCCTGTTCCAGCGCCGCCAGGTAGGTTAAAGAGCGCGTTGTCATTCCGAGCGGAGCGGAGCGCAGCCGAGGAATCTGTTCAGAGAGTCCATCTCGGAGCGACATCAGAATTATTTGCCCAGCAGAACAGCACGGCCGTAGCTTATCTTCGGCCAGTCAAGGATTCCGAAGCGCGCTTGTTCTGCGGCAGAGACAGTCGCCTCGAAGTCCTTTTCTGACACATGCCCTCGCGGCTCGGCGACCAGGAGTCTTCCAGCCGGCTTGATCACCTTGTATGTCTGTTCGAAGAAGTCGGCAACATCAGAGACTTCGTGTATGACGGCGGACGCCAGGGCGAAATCGATCTCGCCGCTCAGGTCCTCCAGGCCCAGAGAGTCAACAGGACAGACGCGGGTTTCAATCCTGTCGGACAATCCTGCTTTTCGCGCCCGTTTTGCCAGCGACGTAATCATCTTCGCCTGGACATCGACGCATATTACTCTGCCGTTGGATCCGACCATCTCTGCGAGCGGCAGACTGAAGAAGCCCATCGCACAGCCGATGTCCAGGACTTTCATGCCATCCCTGATGTGCGGCCCCAGAATCTTCCTGGGATTCTGGAAAATCTTTCTGACGGGGCTGGCAAGCAGATACCCCACCCACACTGGACAGACTCTTGATGCCAGATACAATTCACACTTCACGAGATATGTCTTTTATCAGCGCTATTTCGTCGCAATTCTGCTGCTTCGTGCACCGGGCGCAGTCGCTCCAGACTTTCATCGGCAGCTTTTCTTTTTCTACGACGGTGAAGCCCTGCTTCTGAAAGAACACGGGCTCGAGCGTTAGCGCAAAGACCTTGGGCACGCCGAGCTTGGTCGCCTGTTCGAGGGCGCCGCCGACCAGCGCTGTGCCGATCCCCTTGTCCTTGTGCGCGGCATCGACGGCCAGAGATTTGACCTCTGCCAGGTCCGCCCAGATGATCTCCAGCGCGCAGCAGCCGACCACGCGACCGTCTAATTCGGCGACGCAGAACGTCTGAAGGTTCTCGTAAATATCCGCCGGCGAGCGAAACAGCATCCGGTCCCGCTCCGCATAAGAGCTGATCAAGGCGTGAATCGCCGCAACATCCGAAATTTTCGCGTGGCGTACATTCATTGCAAAGAACTATAGCATTTCAGAGGCCAAAACGCAATGAATAATGGGCACAGATTCGCACGCCTGCGACTCGTTCTCGTGTACCCTGCCCGCACAGTCGATTATTCGCCCAATTGATTCCAAAGCAGCACGCGCAGGGCCTGGCCGACCTCTCGGAACGCCACGGGCGTGACCGCCGGTTCGGCCAGAGTCCCGTCGATTCTTACAGAGGAGACACCTGTTTGAAGAGAGGCTATCAGCCGATCCAGGTCTTCTATCCCAGGCAAACGGATGCCCTTCAGAGGTCTGGCCGAACCGATGGCGTAGCCTGAGACGGGGCTCATTTTCCCCCGTGTGAGGTCGTCCACGCTGCACGCGCCGCGGATCTCGGCGCCTCGGTTGAAATATGTGAAGCTCGGAATCTTCAGCGACGAGCCCTCAAAACGCATGCTTATCTGCCCCTGACCGGTGGGTTGATGCGAACCGAACTTGAGATTCAAGGCATCGTACAGAGTGCTCACGAGAATGGTGCGTCCGAGGTCCACGTCACTCAATTGCACATCAGCCCGGCCGGTCATGCCCCGCAAGTCGGAAAGGACGACCAACATCCCTTTCCCACTCAGTCGGCCTTCGATAGGCTTTGCGCTCGGCAGAAAAGAATGTACGAGCTGGTCCAGCTCAAGCTGCGAAAAACCGCCCCGGATGTAGTACACTGAGCCCTTGTTGACACTTCGCCTGAGGCTGCCCGAAGCTGACAGCGTGCCATTCATGATCTCGAATTCTGATTCGTCGATCAGAAGCCTATTGTCTCCAAGATACGCCGATATCTGATAGTCACCAATGCGGGCCCCGCGGAAGTCTCCGTCGGCGACACCGGCGCGGATTTGAATGTGCAGAGGTTCCAATGCACGCCGATCATCGGCTCTCGCGGCGGTCAATGAGCCGGAACATCTGCCGGAGAGACCTTCAAGCTCCGTCCACCAGTCGGCCAGCGCAGCCATTTCCAGATTCTGCCATTGGAGCTCAATGCGGCTGCCCAGCCAGCTATCCAGCGGGATTTGAGCCGTTCCGCCTGCCGAACCGCCAAGGACTTCAATCTCCATGCTATTAAGATGGACGGTCCGCCCCTCGGCTGCGATCTCGGCAGAGATATGCCCGAACTCTTGCTGGTCAATGACGACGGAGGTCGATAGAGTGCCCTTGCCTTCTGCGGTTCGTCTTGCCAGATCCAGAACTGCATCCGCTCGTCCGTCCGTAACGAAAGTCATATTGCGATCCGGCAGGTTTGTGGGCCACTGCTCCGCCGCCACCTCCACGGACACGTACTGCGGCTGATCGAGGTGAAACTGTGCGCTGGCTGAGGCCAGACCCAGATTCCGTTTCAGATGAATCCGATCAAGCACAACCTTGCCGTTGCGAATGTCCACCTGGCCCTCGGCGCTGTCTGCCTCGATGGGCGGCATGATCAAGTCTTGTACGTTCCATCCGCCCGATACGGCCACCTGGTTCACGTCATACAACGGAAGACTGATTTCCAGATGCGCCATCATCGACCCTTGACACTTGAGGGGCAGCTCGAACAACCCCGCCACCGGCTCGAGCGATACCTGATTCGCATCGAAGGCCAATTGTGCAACCTGCCGAGAGAAGTCATGTTCCCCGGCCATATTCCACGTGCCGCCGAAAAGCTTGAATGGTCCTGCTTTAAACTCGGCCCCTCGAGTGGCTATCTGCATGTGGCAGGGAATCTTAATTTTGCCAACGACGTTCTTATTGAATGTTATACTTTCTCCAGACAGCATCGACTGCAATTGAAGGTTGACGGGCCTGGCGGTGCCTGTGATGTCAACTTCGCATTGCAGATTCCCGGACACGTTGTCAAAGCCCTCCCGGCCATTGGCTGGGCGAATCATCCAGGATGTTTCGGCATGGGCGTCGCGCAGCTCGGTCGAGGGCAGAGCCATTGTCCCGCTGCCTTGAACCGAAAGATTCTGGCGAATCATCATGAACTTCTTGACATTGACTTGCTCTCGGTCTCCGTCGGCAACTAACGTCAAATCGACGGGCCGGCTTTGCTCCCGAACGGCTCTGACGCCCTCGGCATCGAACGAAAGTGTCCAACTGCGTTGATCTGCTGAAAAGTTGCCTTCGGCTTTCAAATGTTCTGCGTTTGCTGCCGACAGACTCGCCAGCCGGATATCGGGCCAATTCACATCTATCTCGGCCCGGACGTTTTCCAATGTGATCCCGGCGGTGCGTTTGTCCTGCCACGACAGCCGAGGCGCCGACACCTGCCATTGTGAGGCGGATAAACTGCTTCCCGACCCCTGGATTTCAACATCGCCCCGCCAGTCATGCGAGGGCGACTTTGCGAAACCCGCCACTGAAACATTAACTTGTTTTCTGCCCATTCGGGGCCAGCTCGCCGACCCGGTCAATGTTCCCTCGTGGTGGATAGGGCGCTTGTCGATTTCCCCCGTCCATGAACTCGTCAGCGCTGCCTCTCCGGTGGTGCGGTCCCAGTGGCCGGTCACGCTTGCCTGAACGCCGCCTGCCTCGACCAGAACGTGATCGGCCTGTAGTTGCTGTCCGGCCCATTGTACCGAACCGCCGGCGAGCCTGACCTCTTCGACGGGAAGCCTCGATTCCTGGATCAACAGGTTTTCGAAGCGACCAAGAAGCTTGTCCTGGGAGATCTCTATCCCGACAGTTCCGCGGGCTTGTGTCGGGCCGCATTGCAACTGTTGGAGCTGCACGTTGCCGATTAGCTCGCTGTGACGGATATGTCCGTATAGGGTCCCACGGGCACACAGAGGTTTCGGACTGCCCGGCATCAGGTGCGCGGCCAGCTTGTCAAGGTCTCTGAAATCAAAGTTGACTTCGTGGGTCCAATCGGTGCCGGCGGTTAGCTTGCCTGAGATCGCGACCCTGGATGGAATATTCATTTCAAAATCCCATCGCGCCGGACCGGCTGGCTTGCCGTGAAAATTAACCGGCTGCATGCTCTCAATGTCGCCTGCACTATTGATGACTATCAACGCACCATCGACAACGTCCAACTCGGGCAGATTGACCTTTCTCTGTTTCCGTGTGTTTGCCATGACCTGGCGCAAGCAAGAGGCCAACTGCTCAACATTCCAGCGACCAGCGTCATCCCGCCTGACGTTTACCGTTGGATTGACAATGCGCACGGAGTGACACGTCAGTGATCGGCCCAGCACAAGCAAGGGTGGAGCCGTGTGAGAAAGGC
>Ga0307380_10007671_pt1 | contig 13976 bp, 9 predicted proteins | sample UN3MG_FD_202239 | JGI IMG/M metagenome (GOLD analysis project Ga0307380, IMG submission 202239) | Soil microbial communities from Risofladan, Vaasa, Finland - UN-3 | ecosystem: Environmental > Terrestrial > Soil > Coastal area > Acid sulfate soil | place: Finland: Risofladan, Vaasa | collected... | reverse complement strand
CGGAAGTGATCATCATGTGCTGGGGACCCATGACATGCATGTCATGAGTTGGGAATCCGAGCTCAGCACGAATACGGCTGATGATGATGGCGAACACCAGGTAGACTGAGAAGAATATGGCGATCACGGGAACGCTCATGCCGATTTTGAGAGCGAAAATACCCAGGAACAGGAATCCGCCTATGATGCCCAGGATCGCAGTCCGGTAGGAGATCGCCTCGCGGGACTCATCCTCCTCCTTCGTCCCCAGAAATGCGGTTCGGAAGACACGTCCCAGATAGCGTCTGCTCGTCCACATCGTCATCGCGAAGAAACCGATATACGCCCCGTATGACTGGCTGTTCAGGAATGGATAGACCCGGTCGAAGCCGCCGCCGGGCACCCTAAGCTCGTTCCATCCCAGCCACCGGGAAGCCACCAACTCCATCCTGGTAAGCCAGAAGAAGAACCATGTGGAAAAAGATAGCTCCAGCGGCATGAGGAACGCGATCCCGATTGCCCAGAAATAGAAACCCATCACCACGCCGCCCATTGCATTCCATGGAGGGGTTGTCACGTACTGCCCGATATTCCGGCGAGCGATCGTCAGGCAAGGGACTGAGGGGTAGAGATAATGGAGGGCGGCCAGCATGGTAAGCGAGCCAGCAAGCACAAATCCCATCCACATATACCGGTTCTTGAATAGAGAGCCGGATTCGTCGGTCATCTCCAGGGGGAGCATTATCACGGGGAAGGTCAGCCTCTCCGATTCGATCCACTGCTTCCGCAGAATGCTGTTTATGCAGAGCATGGTGAAAAGCATCGCAGAGCCGAATGCGCTCCAGGAAAGCACCGGGATAATCCAGGGCCGATAGCTCACAGGGTCATAGAGGGTCGAGCGGCCGTAATAGAAGTTGCTCAAACTTGCCTGATCGCTCACCGTCAGCCAGTGAGGCAGCCGATCGATGAAGAGCGTCCCCCACTTATTCTCCGGCGTCTGGAAGAAGTGCGCATAGCCCATCAGCGAGACAAGGATCTCCATCATGTTGTGCGAGCACAGGGAGCTGGAGATGGAGAGCATTATGTAGATTGTGAGCAGCTCAACGCGCGAAAGCGCCAGCTTCGGGAAGCGCCTCCTCACCAGGAAGCTCGCCGCGGTCACTACCAGCAGCGTGAATATGCAGTTGTAGAATGGGGCGGCATAGGTGGCGAATGAGTACCTGACGACCTCGAGTTGAACGATCCAGTAGTCGTTGATGACGGTGAGGACGAGCGCCAGCACCACGGCACGAACTGTCACTTTGCCGCTAGGTATGGGGGTTGATGTATCGGTGGGTAAAACGGCTTCTTTCATCCTCAGGGGTATCATAGAGGATGAAGGCTGGGTTTGTCTACTGGTACTTCCCCGGCCAGAAGTCGTAGGTGGGGACGCCGAAGACGACGCCGATTATGGTCCAAAGACTGCCTACCACGATTTCGCCGAGGATCAATCCCAGGAAGAAGGGCAGCCATTTGCGGTAGGAAGTCAGCCCGCCGAACTTCAGTGATGCGAATTTGGCCGTACTTCCGATCAGCAGGGGCATCCAGAGCTGAGCCACTCCCCAACTGCTTGCCAGGGCGTAGGCAAGCGGATGGAATGGGAAGGAGAGCAGGTGCATCCTGATCCATTGCAGGAGCATGACCACCACGAACCCCACTCCCACGAACGCCATGCCTATCTTGTTCGGCGGGATAGGCGACTTGAGCCAGGCGGCGAGTTGGTTCCAGCAATCCCTGCCATGCCTCAGGGCGTACATCTCCACATTGGCGGTTGCTCCGCCGTTCTGGTAGTACATATTCAGCAGCATCCAGAAACCGATGGGCAGGGCGAATGCTCCGGCAATGAGAACCGCTCGGAACATCTGCGATGCCGCGGCGTTTGTGCGCTCGGAGAGCTTATAGGATTCGAGCTGGTGAGGCGCTGGGTTACTGGCAAAGCTCTTGTTGATCCAGGTGAACATCGAGAATCCGACCAGGTCCTGGGTCGGGAGATTCTGAGTGCCGGCGGCGGTCGTGATGGCGAACTGAGGGCCGAGGGGATACATATCATGGGTCGGAAAACCTAGCTCGGCCCTTACTCGGCTGATGATGACGATCACCATGAAGTAAAGTATGAAATAGATCAATACCACTGCCGGTGACATCCCCATCTTGAGTGCGAATGCCCCGAGGAATAGAAAACCGCCGACTGTTCCCAGGATCGCCGTTCGGTATGGGATCGCCTCCCGCGACTCATCCTCCTCCTTAGTGCCCAGGAAGGCGGTTCGGAAGACCCGGCCCAGATATCGCCTGCTCGTCCACATGGTCATCACGAAGAAGCCCAGGTACGCGCCGTAAGCCTGGCTGTTCAGGAACGGATAGGCTCGGTCGAATCCGCTCCCGAGGACCGTCAGCTCGTTAAACCCGAGCATCCGAGAGCCAACCAGTTCGAGCCTCGTCAGCCAGAAGAAGAACCAGCATGAGAATGAAAGCTCGAGCGGCATGAGAAACGCGATCCCGATTGCCCAAAAATAGAAGCCCATTTGGATGCCGCCCACCGCATTCCATGGCGGCGTGACGAAGTACTGGCCGATGTTGCGCCGAGCGATTTGGAGATGCGGCACTGAGGGATATAGGTAGTTCAGGCCCGCGAGGAGCGTCAGTATCCCGGCGAACGCGAAACCGAGCCACATGTGCTTGTTTCTGAAGAGAGAGCCGGAATCCTCAGTCATCTCGAGCGGCAGCGTGATGATCGGGAAAGTGAGCTTCTCAGCCTCGACCCACTGCTTTCGGAGGATGCTGTTCACGCACAGCATGGTCGTCAGCAATACAAGGGAAAACAAAGACCAGGCGATGACTGGCAAAATCCATGGGGTGAAGTTCGCCCGGTCGTAGAGCGTCGAATGGCCATAGTAGAAGTTCCGGAGGCTGGCATTATCGCTTATGGTAAGCCACTTAGGGAGGCGGTCAACGAAGAGCTGCCCCCACTTGTTCTCCGGCGTCTGGAAGAAGAAGGCATATCCCATGAGCGAGATGAGGATCATCATCATGTTGTGCGAGCACACGGCGCTGGAGACGGAAATCATGGCGTAGATGGTGATCAATTCTATTCGAGTGAGCGCAATCCTGGGATACGCCCTCCTGACCATGAAATTCGCCAGTGTGATGACCAGCAGCGTGAAGATGCAGTTGTAGAACGGCGCGGCGTAGGTGGGATACGAGTAGCGAACAACCTCGAGTTGCACGATCCAGTAGTCATTGATGACGGTGAGTATGATGGCGAGGAGGATGGCGCGAGCGGTGACTCGGCCCGCAGGCGCTGCCGGCGGAGATTCCGATTTGTCCGGCTGTTTCGGGTTATCCCCGGGCATAGGCGGCCGCGCTGAGTCGGTCGGTCAGGAAGAACTCGACCTCGTAGTCGCAGTCAACGAGCTTCGGGACGAGGGCTCGCACGCATTCCCAATCGCCCTCCAGGTCGCACATGAAAACCGCCCAGGAATACTTGGACCAGATCCTGGGAACGAGCGGCGGGACTCGATACGGCTCCATCCATATGCCGTCCAGCCAGATTGCGCAGTCGGCCATCTGAGGATCATGCGAGTGCCGGTATGGTTCGCCGTCCTTCAAGTACTTGATCAGGACGACGGCAGTAGCATCCGTTGCATGAGGCCAATCCTCCCGGCATGCGCTGCTGCTGAAATACGACGCGGCACTCAGTGTGATTTCACCCAGCGACTTGATATCCGGGTCTTTGTTGGCGAGATAGAACAGGTTCTCTTTCCCGAACTTCACGAGGCCGTACCTGGGCGTCCACGGATAGAAAAGCCCGAACTCCGCACTGCCCCTTAGGTTCAGCGGGTGGTTGTTCACATAAAGCTCGCCGGAAGAGCCGTTCAGCTTGAGCAGCAGCGGGAAGCCCTGCCAGTTTCTCGGTACGAGCGGCCTGCATCGGAACGCGCTCCCGGTTCTGTAGAATACCCGATCGAGAGGCAATTCCATGGAATGCTCGATATCCGCAGGCGGATCAACCGGCGTCACCAGCATCGGGCAATTCTTGGCTTGCGGAGGCATGTCCTCCACCAACTCACAGTGCTCATCGGATGGCCCTGCCTCCAGCCACAACACCTCCCACGGGTCAATGTGCTCATGGTAGTACCCGCCCGCAGGAATCGCCGCCACCTCGGTCTCCGGAAAAAGCTCGACGCAGATGTTGCGCACCGATGGGTCGCACCCGATATCCTCCGCCTTCAGTGGGAAGGCTCGCGGCTCCCATGATGGGTTGAAGATCGTGACGAGCCCTCGACCATTTGCCGTGTCCGCATATCCGTATACCTCGCCGGCCTTCGGATTCCCGAAAATCTTCCTGGTATGGGCAAAGCTGGCGGTGTGAACCTTCCTCATATGGGCGACTCGCTGAAGGAACAGCTTGTCATCCTCATCCAGCATATGAAGCTCGCCCGAGAGCAGGAGTTGGTTGCTTCGGCATAGCGACATCAACAGGTTCTTACGCCAGCACTGTTTCCCGGTCCAAAAATGAGTGTCCGAGTATCCCACGAACGTCCCCGGGTCAAGCTCAAAGAACCTGTGATCCAGATCGGTATTCAGGATCTGGCTGTCTCGTATGCTTGGGGCAGGCAGCTCGCACGCATCCTCCCCGACCCCGGCGATGAAGTCCACATAGCTCACCCACCAGGGCGACCGGGAAAACCCACCGGCAAGGATTACCACCTCCTGATCGGCAGCCTTGAGCGCGGAGAAGACGCCTATCATATTCTTCGCCGCCTGGTATCGAGCATACTTGCCCGGAGGATGGCCGTGCGAGGCCTCCGCGCAAGCCCAATCGGAGATGTCTATCTTCACCAGCTTCAGGCCCTGCCTGGTGTTCAGGTTGAGGAGCGATTCCTTTACATGCTTGGCAAAGTCCTTCCGTCCAGGGCAGCCACCCCCAACCCACATGCCCAGCTTCAGGCCGGCGGACGACAGCTTACTCAGGATGTGATCGAAGCTTCCGCCGGGGAATCGGATCTCCCTGTCCACATGGAAGTCACCCGACTCGGTAGGATCCGTGCCTTCCGGCCAGTAGCCGTAGTCAACGACGAAGTACTCGAAGGGCACCCGCCAGGTTGATTTCAGCTCGATCAGTTGGTCGAGTTGTTCATTGAGGATGCGCTCGTTCGGGCCTTCGAGCTCATGCGCGCCTCGGGAGCTGTAACATGCGAAAAGCTGGGTTGACTTCCGAAGCCGGCTCTCAGCGACGTACATCCTCAGCGCGTCTTCAGGATCGGTCGAGAGCATGAAGAGGGCCTTCTCAGTCGTGTATGACCTGTCCGGCTGGATCGTGACCGCGGGGTAGTACATAAGAGACATCCTCGGCCCGCACGCGCTATTCTCGGTCTCCGGGAACTCGATCCCCGCGAAACCGACGCCCTCGATGAATACCGGCCAGCCGAGTCCTCCCCCCGAAAGCTCATTGGAATCTGTGAGCAGCATGGTTTCCAGAACAACATCGAAGAGGATCAGGGGGCGGGAGTTGGCATTCTTGACGACCAGCCATTTCCGAAGCTGGGAGTGCGGTCCGGCGCTGGAATGGACCGTGATCTGAAGATCGGGCTCACGATGCTCGAAGGTCAACTGCCCATCCGAGCCAGGGACTACCTTGCATGCATCCGGCGTGATCTCGATCGAAGGTTCGATCTCACTCGGCTCACCAAGTCGCAGCACGAACTCAACGCTCTTTCGCAGTTCGAGCCGAATCCCTGACTTGGAATCCCCCATCTCGATCGTCCCCAAAGATGGGTCATGAACGCGAAAGGCCGACTCGTTTTCGATTCTAATAGGTTCGCTCATCTAACTCAGTTGCGCTGCCGGTGGATTGACGTACCCGTGATACTGCTCTGCCACTCGCCCCGTATCGGCGTCGCCGTCATGTATGTATAAACGGTAAGCGAATGAAAAGGATTCGCCCGCTTTCCATGTATGGCTTCCGTCCGCCGAGGGATCATTCTTGTATGCCGACAGCGCGAATGGATTCGCCGTCATCAAACCGTAATCCCGCACGTGCCAGTAAGTCGGGTGGCGGAAGTTGTTCGGATTGTCGAAGATCGTGATGCCCACCATCCGACCATCCACCAGGCCGGAGTAGTCGCACCAGTGAGCGTGTTTCCCCCAGGTTTCGGCTTCTGTGATCCCCCCGAACGAGTTGGTGATCAAGCCGCCCTTGTCACCATCCATGCTCGTCGCAACCCTGACCGACATGATGCCGCCTTCCTTGGTATCGCCGAATTTCACGTCCTTATCGGCATGGAAGACGATCTTCACATCCACCAATCGCCCCGTGTCCGGCAGATTGTAAACTGTTATGGTGCGAGTCTCGTCCAGGACGTTATTCCCGTTCTTGTCTACCCACTCGCTGGTCTCCGATATCCGCCCGAATACCGGACCGCTTATCTTTTCCGTGAAAGTGCGGTGGACGGTCTTCCCATGACCCGGCTCTTCCGACCAGTTGTCCACGCCGTTCACGTCGCCATGCGCCACCCAAACTGACCGATGATGGATGTGATCGGTCGTCTCGCCGCGGACCTTTGACATCGGGTAGTTGCGCGTGACGCCCTTTCCGCCGGGCCCCATGATGGGATAGAGAAACGGCCTCGCATATTCAGCGCCAAACCAATAGCTTGTGAAGAACTCCCCTCCGACGAAAAAGCTCATTCTGCGCAGTGATTGCCTGAGCAGAACCTTGGGGAAACGGCCATTCACGCTTGAAAACTGTACTTCGTATTCCTTACTGCCGCCCTTGGGTAGATCATCCACAATCCAGTGCAGCCGACCATTCACGACCTGGCCGGGGACGAGCTTGCCCGTCTTCACGTCCTTCAGGCCCACTGCCTCGGATTGCCACGGAATACTGACTGGAGTATTGACGTATGAGTGCTTGGGCGCGTTCACTACTATCCGGTATCCCATGTCGGTACTACTGTACTACCCTTCCGCCCGCATGTCAAGCCTTGACATGCAAAGAAAACTGGCGTAATCTGTTGAACAGGAAAATCGCGATGTAAACGTTAACACCTTGAGAGGATAGCGATGCGCAAAATCCTTGTTCTACCGCCGCCCAAACTCCGAGCCGACCTCTTCGAGCCGTCGGTCGAGGCTCGCCTGAATGCCCTGGGAGAGATCATCGCGAATCCGAATGACCGCAACTACACCTCCGAGGAGCTTGCCGAGTTGATCGCCGGGATGGAGGCATGCATCACGAGCTGGGGCTCGCCGAAGTTCACTGACGAGGTCATTGCCAGGTCGGATTCCCTGAAAGTGATCGTCCATGCGGCGGGTTCGGTCAAGGGCCTGCTCTCCCCAGCCGTCTTCGAGAAAGGGATCGCCGTGTGCACTTCTCAGCCGGCGATGGGGATATCGGTCGCCGCGATGACGGTCGCCATGATGGAGATCATGCTTCGGAACGTCGTCAACCTCGCCTCGGGCATCCGCTCGCAGAGGGTCTGGCGGCCTGAGGGATTGGCAGGCGCTCGGGAGCTGAGCGGCAAGGTCGTGGGCATCGTGGGCGCAAGCCTCATCGGGCGGCTGGTGATCCGGTTCATCCAGCCGTGGGATGTGGAGCTTCGGATATTCGACCCCTACCTCAGCGATCAGGACGCCAAGAGCCTCGGGGCGAAGAAGGTCTCGCTGGAGGAGATCTTCGGCGAGTGCGATGTAATCAGCATCCATGCGCCATTGACCGAGGAAACCAGGGGCATGATCACCCGCGAGCACCTGAGGCTTATCAAGCCGGGCGCAGTGCTGATCAACACTTCACGAGGAGCGATCATTGACCACGAGGCCCTGCTCGATGAGTTGAAGACCGGCAGATTCTCCGCCGCCCTCGATGTCACCGACCCCGAGCCTCTCCCGAACGGGCATGAGTTCTTCGGCCTGGAGAACGTCGTCTTCACGCCCCACATCTCCGGCGGCACCCCCGAAATGAAGCTCCGCCAGGGCGAGGCCGCGGTCCGGAATCTGGAATGCTTCTTCACCGGGGAGACTCCCAATCGACTGGTGACAAGGGAGATGCTCGCGACAATGGCATGAATGCTTGCAGGAAACAGGTCGTCGGTCCCGAATAGAGAGCTAACAACCACTGCTTGGTTGATGAGGCAATGGAAGGGGAACAGCAATGAAACGTCGCAGGACAATACTCTTGGCAATGGCTCTAGTGGTTTGCTCGTGTGTCTCGTTCAACTGCCTGCCTACAGGGAATATCGGCGAACGGCTTGCAGATAAGTGGCTGTCGCTCAAGATTCTCACCGAGGTTTCCGACCCCAACTTGAGCAGTATTGGCACGGCAAGCCCAGTCGCTCCCCACTTCGCGGTCATAACCACTGATGGTGCGATCCGCATCTATGACCACAACGGACAGGTCATCCACAGACTTAAGCGACGAGGAGAGGTCCTCCAGTCAATCTCGTACTCCCCGGATGGGAAGCTGCTCCTTGCGGGAACGAAGACCGGCGATATTCAGACTTGGCGGGCTCAGGCGGAAAAGTGCACCGTAATGGCCAGGCATGTCGCTGAATCCATCGAGAGGGTGGCGTGGCTGGGACCAAATCGGATCGTTTGGGGTCGGCTGGTTGAATACTATGGTGAGAATGGAACGAAGATCAATAGAGACAAGGCCTCTGGAGGAGTCATTGACCGCGTGTCCGGACGCCAATCCTGGACATATAAGTCTTTCATTAGAGACGACTTTCAAACGTTAGCCGCTTCCCCAGACGGGAAGAGACTTGCGATCCTCGATGTGCCTGGTAAGCCGCCAGGAGCCTTTGTCCTCGACGGCTCGACGGGGAATATCCTGGCAACCCTCCATGATTCTGAGCACGGCGCTCTTTCCGCATGCATAGGCCCGGACAACAACACAGTTGCTGTAGGCTGCGCTCCGTACGACATAATCCTGTGGAATGCAGACAAAGAAGCGTTCATCAAGCTGCTGAAGGGGCATAGCAACTGGGTAGTTTCCCTGGCATTCTCACCGGATGGCCGCCGGCTCATTTCCGGCGCCGGAGACGGCACGGCGAGGATTTGGTCGGTCGAGACTGGCAAGGAGATCGGACGCATTCGATTCCCAGACAGGAATAGGAGCTCCGTCTATGTGCATTCCGTCGGTTTCCTACCGGACGGCAAGACGGTCTTCGCCCTGGCTGAAGGCGGAAAGCTGATCATCGCAAAGGCCCCAAAGCCTAAAGCCTAGCGATCGAGAGTCTCTTGCTGGTACGCAAATGCCGAGTGCTGATGGACGGATTCTTCGGCCTCGCATTCGACTTCGAACCAGCGGATTCGGGGGTCCTTGCGCAGGACGAGGACGCTGTCGCGGACGACATCCTCTACGAACTTGGGGTTTCCGAAGCCGTGCTCGGTGACGAACTTCTCGTCCTCGCGCTTGAGGATGGGGTAAATCTGGGCGCTGCCCTGGGCCTCCAGCATGCTCACAAGCTCCTCGATCCAGACGACCTTCCCATGCACGAACCGCACGCTCGCATGGATCGCCGCCCGCTGATTGTGCGCCCCGTCGGCCGAAATCGCCTTGCTGCACGGACATACGGTGCTCACGGGGACCTCGACCCCAAGTTGGAAGTCGAACGTGCCATTCTCCAGATTCCCCGAGAATGAGCTGGGGTAGCCCAGGATGCTCTTCAGCCGCGATACCGGGGCTTGCTTCTCGATGAAGTACTTGAAGCGGATGTCCACGTGGGCCATCTCGGCCTTCAGGCTGGTTTTCGTCTGGTTCAGGATTGCCTTGACCTCCGGCCCTGAGACCGGCCTGTTCCGCCACTCCTCCAGTATCTCTATGAAGCGGCTCATGTGCGTGCCCTTGTGATGGTGAGGCAGGTCGGCGGTGAGGGTCACGGTGGCGAGCACGGTCTGATGCCCGTCTGCCATCGCCTTGATCTGGAACGGGATTTCCACCCCTTTCACGCCCACTCTCTGAAGCGCAACGCGCCGGCGATCAGCCTGGCTCTGGGTGTCGGTTAAGGTCATTCTGACTCTCTCAGCAATTCTCTCTCCAGTTCGGGAATAGGGAGCGCATGGGCGGCGAGACACGTGGTCTGCTGCTGGATCGCCCAGCAATTCTCCTCTTCATCATCGAACATCAACTGACAGTTCGTCTCCCGGACCGCTTTCACCTTCCATTCGGGCATTGTCCCCGGCCAGTCAATCGGCTTCATGAGGAGCTCATGGTAGTTGATGACCAGTGTCCGCAGCAAATCCTCGGTCTCCGCGCGTCGGCCGGAATCCCGACCGGTGATGATGAACACCAGGTCATTGTCCGCGATGAGGGCGTCAATCAGCATCTTGAAGCGCATCGGCGCCTGAGTGATCGTCCCGTCAATATCAATGCCGAAACGGAGCTGCTGGGCTTCTTCGATTATCTTTGCTTTGTTCATGACAAGGTTTTAGGTTGTCGGTTTTAGAGTTTAGGGCACCTTATAACCCGGAACCTACAACCCACAACCCCTTTCTTACCATCCAGCGGCGTATCCTGTCTCCATCCTGGGCGAAGCACCGCCGAAGATGACCCCGTCCCTGATCTGAATCCCCAATACCCGCCCATGACTCCATGGGCCATTAACCACTACATCATGCCCACGTTTTGTCAATTCACTGCGCACATTCTCGGGGATCCGATCCTCAATCACCAAGCGCTTCGGATACATCGTCCGAGGATAGAAAGAACTCGGAAAATGGCCGGTGTGGTAGGTCGGGGCATCGAGCGCCTCCTGGAGGTTCATTCCGAAGTCCACGACATTGAGGAAGAACTGGAGAGTCCACTGATCCTGCATGTCGCCGCCGGGAGTCCCCAGCGCCATGAAAGGCCGGCCGTCCTTCATCGCCAGCGAGGGCGTCAGGGTCGTCCGCGGCCGCTTCCCCGGCTGGAGGGCGTTCGGGCGGCGAGGGTCGAGAAAGAACATCTGCCCGCGAGTGCCGAGTGGGAAGCCGAGGCCATCCACGACGGGCGATGACATCAGCCAGCCGCCGCTGGGAGTGGCCGAGAACATGTTGCCGGCGGAGTCTATCACGTCCAGGTGAGTGGTGTCGTGATCAAAGCCATCAGACGGATCGGTCGGATCGGACGGATCGGGCTTGGCGGACGATGGGTCATAGGGCAGACGCCGTATGTCACCCGGCCTGAACTCGGCAGAGGCTTCCGGCCCGATCAGCTTCCGCCGTTCAGTGGCATAATCCTTGGAGAGCAAGGTATCCAGCGGAACGTCATCGAAGTCGGGGTCGCCATAGTACGCCTCTCTGTCGGCGAAGGCCAGCTTGGCCGCCTCGATGGCGGCGTGAATGTGGTCGGCCGAATTATGGCCCAAACCCGCAAGATCGAATCCCTCCAGCAATGTGAGCTGCTGAAGGAACACCGGCCCCTGACACCACGGCCCGCACTTGTAGACATCGATGCCTCGATATGAGACGGTCGGCGGATCCTCGACCTTCGCATGATACCCAGCCAGGTCATCGTAATCCATCAGGCCCGAATGCGCCAAGCCGGTGGCATCCTTGACCTTCGTGTCCCGGCAGAATGCCGCAATCCGCTCGGCGATCTCGCCCTTGTAGAAATGGTCACGGGCGGCATCCAGACCGCCGGTCTTCTCGGCCTCCAGAACCTTGCGGAATGTGGCAGCCCATTGAGGCTGCCGGTAGATCCCACCGATCTCGGGGATGCCGCCGGCCAAGAATGCCTCCGCCGAAGTGGGCCATTGCTCGGTGAACTTCTTCTGCTGGGCGAGGAGTGTGTCCTTGAGTTTGGCATACATTGGGAAGCCGGACTCCGCCAGCTCGATCGCCGGCATGAGCACCCGCGACAGGGGCATTGTGCCGAACTCCCGAAGGGCTGTGACCCAGGTATCGAATGCCGCGGGGACGGTCGCCGGGAGGAATCCGTCGCCCGGGATGAGGTCAATCCCTTGCTTGCGAAACCACTCGATGGTCGCACGCCGAGGAGCAGTCCCCTGCCCGCTGATGGCGTTCACTTTCCCAGTTTTCGCAGAGTAAACGAGGATAGGGACTTCCCCGCCGATGCCGTTCAACTGCGGCTCGAGGACCGCCAGGCAGAACCCGGCGGTGACTCCGGCATCGATCGCATTTCCGCCCTCCTGCAGGACTCGCAGGCCGGCGAAAGTGGCGAGGTAGTGGCCGGTAGTGATGACTGCGTGCGTGCCCATGATAACCGGGCGAGTGGTGAAACTTGGCATAGACTTTAGACCTTAGACTTTGGACGTTAGGGACAGACTTTAGGGATCAGACTTTGGACTTTAGGGACCGGAGGCCGGATTGGGTGTCCTCGTAGATGCGTCTCGCGCCAGCCAGGAAATCCTGCACATAGGGCTTCAACTCAGGGGCGGAGAAATCGTCCACGAACGGCAAGCCGGCTCGATTCATCTCCGTCCCGACGGAGATCGGCATATCGAACTCGCGGGCTGCCCGAACCACCTCGCCAAGCTTCCGAATCTTGAGCGCCTTCTCGGCCGGGTCTTTGATGTTCCAGTTGCGGTCAGGGATGATGTTCACCGACACAACCCCCTTCGAGCGAAGAAGCTCCAGGAAGCCGATGGGGTCCTCCTCGCCGGGGTTCGTGCCGTCCAGCCAGGCGATCATCGGGAGAGCGTCCATGCCCCGGATCATCGTGATGGCGTCCTCTATGGTCGGGAAGCTCCCGCTCTCGGGAGGCACATACCCCACCCCGCCGAACTTCATGAGCTTGGCGCGCATCTTCTCATGGAACTTCGGCGTGTCGGGGATCAGGGCGGCCATATCCTCCTGGGTCATGCCCAGCTTCTTTGCCCAAAAGCCGACAGCAGCATCACCCAGGACCTCGCAAGCCTTCCGATCATACGCGGCGAGCATGTGCCGCTCAGTGGCATTGCCCGAGGGGGTCAGCGGAATGACGTCCCTCTCGTAATCCAACTGCACCTCATCGAGATATGCATTCACGCGTCGCATTAGCCCCAGATTCCGCGAACGTGCCATGCTCGCCATTGACTTCAGAATCCGATCGGCCTCACTCCCGGCGGGCGGCCGCTGATAGCATCCCGCCGCCATGAAGTAGGCGATACCCGGCTCATTGGGACTGCTGATGACTTTGTCCGCAAGCTCCCTGATGAAAACCCTGGTCTCCAAGCCCGCGACCGTCTTAAGCCCCAGCAAGTCACCTGCGGCGAGGAACTCGTCCACGCCGTCGAGGACGTCGAAGTCCACGATGCCGGCGACCTCCATCCCGTACTTCCGAGCCTCCAGGGCCACTCTGCTCGGCGACCAGCCGTTCGCGTTGAAAGAGAAAAAGGTGTGATAGTGGAGATTGACCTCTTCCTTGGCAGGCGGGAAGGCGTTTTGCGAGGCCAGTTCTTCCAGAGCGGCACGACGCTCAGAAGCATTGAAACTGTTCAGTTGCTCCTCAAGATTCGCAGACACAAACAAAAGGATACAACCTATGGGCGAACTGGGTCAAGGGCGGGGATGAGTTCCACTGACGCAAGCTCGGATTGGATCTCAGCCAGCATCTTATTGGTAAGCCAGCCGTCCTCGGTATTGACCACAGAAAACGCATCCAGCGGCGTGAGGTCGAAGACCGGGCCGCCTTTTTCGTCCTTCGCAAGCCTGTCAAAATCGGCGGGAGCTTGCGGCTCGAGGAACACCGGCCAATCGGGAGGAAGGACTTTGAAGGCCTGGGCAACCGCATACGCGGCGATTCCGGCCTCCTTGGCCTTCATCACTGCCTGGCGAGTGCCGATCTTGTTCATCAGATGAGTGCTCGTAAGGGCATCGCACCCGACGACGACGGCATCCACTTCGCCGACCGCGGCCTCGATATCCGAATCGGAGATAGTTCGTGCATTCACGCCATGCTCACATAGGAATTGGGCTAGCTGGATACCCTCTTTCTTGGGCAAGGATTCGGCGACTACGACCTCCTTCTCGCCCCCATGCCACCC
>Ga0307380_10007670_pt1 | contig 13978 bp, 24 predicted proteins | sample UN3MG_FD_202239 | JGI IMG/M metagenome (GOLD analysis project Ga0307380, IMG submission 202239) | Soil microbial communities from Risofladan, Vaasa, Finland - UN-3 | ecosystem: Environmental > Terrestrial > Soil > Coastal area > Acid sulfate soil | place: Finland: Risofladan, Vaasa | collected... | reverse complement strand
TTGAAGCCGGTATTCGTGTAGCAACTGTCTCGGGTTAAAGAGGATTTTTGAAATCGTGTGCTTCCCGCTATTGACACAATATTGAAGTTCCATTATACTTTCAATTTAGCGCCTAAAGCGTTCTCGAGGACAAGGAGGAATTTTTGCCGACAATAAGTCAATTGGTCAGAAAAGGGCGCAAAAAAGTTAAGAAGAAGTCCAAAGCACCGGCGCTTCTCTTCACCTATAACACGCTTAAAAGTAAGAGTGAGAGAACCAGAAAGGGTTCCCCTCAAAAGAGAGGGGTTTGTCTTCAGGTTAAGACCGTTACACCCAAGAAGCCGAATTCTGCTTTGCGCAAAGTGGCGCGGGTAAGATTGAGTAATGGTATAGAAGTAACAGCTTATATCCCTGGCGAGGGCCATACCCTGCAGGAGCACTCAGTGGTCCTGATAAGGGGTGGCAGAGTGCCTGACCTTCCGGGCGTGCGCTATCATATAATTCGCGGCGCTCTGGATACCACAGGCGTGGAAAATCGTCGTCAGGGTCGCAGTCGCTACGGAACCAAAAAGCCCAAGGCTAGTGTATAGGGCTAACCTTGGTTTCATAGGTTGTCTGTAGAGCTTCTATTTAAATTAGAAGCTCTTTGATTGAAAAGATGGTTTGAGGAAAGAAAAATGCCACGGCGAGCCAGAGCTATAAAAAGGAAAAGACAGTCTGATGCCAAATATCAGAACGAAAATATTTCGCGGTTCATTAACAAAGTAATGAGCCGCGGCAAGAAAAGCGTGGCTGAAGGCATAGTTTATGATGCTATGGCTATCGTTGAGAAAGAATTAAAGAAGAATCCTGCGGATGTTTTCGAGCAGGCATTGAAGAATGTGACCCCGGTTCTTGAGGTAAAGCCGCGCAGGGTAGGTGGCGCTACTTATCAGGTGCCGGTTGAAATCAGGCCGGACCGTCGGCTTGCGCTGGGGATGCGCTGGCTCCTGCAGTCAGCAAGGGCGCGTAAGGGCAAGCCAATGGCAAATAAATTGGCAGAGGAACTGATGGATGCCTTCCGGGGTCAAGGCGCTGCTATTAAGAAGCGCGAGGATACGCACAAAATGGCTGAGGCGAACAAGGCATTCGTACATTACAGGTGGTAAAGAAGGACGAATAAATATTGTGGCTAACAATAGAGCTTGTTTAGTTGAGAAGGAAGGGGGCAAGGCACAGGGCGTGGCTCTGGAGAGGGTGAGGAATATCGGGGTAATCGCTCACATCGATGCCGGCAAGACAACCGTCACCGAGATTATGCTGCATCATACCGGTCGAACCTATAAAGTGGGACAGGTTGATGACGGCACCGCGGTGATGGACTGGATGGAGCAGGAACGTGAGCGCGGCATAACTATCACCGCTGCTGCGACAAGCTGTGAGTGGCTCGGCTATCAAATCAATATTATAGATACCCCGGGACATGTCGATTTCACGGCCGAAGTGGAACGCAGTCTCAGGGTTCTCGATGGCGGCGTAGTGGTGTTCGATGCTCTGTGCGGGGTTGAGCCTCAGTCGGAGACAGTCTGGCGTCAGGCTGATAAATACCGTGTGCCCAGGATATGCTTTGTCAACAAGATGGACCGTGTCGGTGCCGACTTCCTGGGGACTGTTAAGTCTATCGTAGACCGCCTCGCTGCGAACCCGGTGGCGATACAGCTACCTATGGGAGCCGAGGCCGCATTTGAGGGTGTTATCGACATTATTGAAAACAAAGCGTGGTTTTTTGCTGACGAAAAGGAGCAAGAATCTGTCGAGAAGCCCGTTCCCGAAAAATATAAAGAGTTGACAGCCCGTCTCAGAGAGCAACTGGTTGAGAAGATAGCGGATAGCGATGAGTCTCTTATGTCTACCTATGTAGAGGGTAGAGAGATTATGGTGCCGGAGCTCAAAGCAGCTCTGAGAAGAGCAACACTCTCCACCAGACTTGTCCCGGTACTCTGCGGCAGCGCCCTGAAGGATAAAGGTGTTCAGTTTGTATTAGATGCAATTATAGATTATCTTCCATCACCTCTGGACGTGCCTCCTTTAAAAGGAATTGACCCCAAAACGGATAAGGAAGCATCACGCGAGGCCAGCGATAAGGCGCCTTTCTCGGCTCTTGCATTTAAAGTGGTTTCTGACCCCTTCATAGGCCGTCTGGTGTATATTCGCGTATATTCAGGGAGAGTTCGGTCAGGCGCTCAGATTTATAACTCCACAAGGGAGCATAAGGAGCGGCTGGGCCGTTTAGTCCAGATGCATGCCAATAGACGCGAAGAGATAGGCGATATAGGGACGGGGGGGATTGTCGCTGCTGTGGGACTGAAGAATACATTTACCGGCGATACGCTCTCTGACCCAACCAGGCCTATTATTCTCGAAGCAATAAAATTCCCTGAACCCGTGATATCTATTGCCATAGAACCCAAGACGAAGGCAGACCAGGACAAGCTTGGCGAATCACTAGCTAAGCTTGCGGACGAAGACCCCACTTTCAAGACCCACTACGATGACGATACTGGCCAGACAATAATCTCCGGAATGGGCGAGCTTCACCTTGATATTATTGTAGACAGGATGATGCGTGAGTATGGCGTAGATGCCAAGGTGGGGAGACCGCAAGTTGCCTATAAAGAGACGATTACAGAACCAGTGCGTACCGAGGGCAGGTTCATAAAGCAGACCGGAGGGCATGGGCAATATGGACACGTCTGGCTGGTGATTGAGCCTGTGGAACGCGGCAAGGGTTTTGAGTTTGTGAGTAAGATACATGGCGGTGTTATACCGAGGCAATTCGTATCTCCTGTGCAACAGGGTGTTAGGGAAGCTCTGGAAAGTGGTGTTCTGGCAGGCTATCAGGTAATCGATGTACGGGTGACCCTGGTAGACGGGAGCTACCACGATGTAGACTCTTCCGACATAGCCTTCAAGATGGCTGGCGCCATGGCTGTCAGGGAAGGATTGAAGGAAGCAAAGCCCATCCTCCTCGAGCCGATAATGAAGCTCGAGGTTGCCACGCCCAAGGAGTTCCTTGGCGATATAATGAGCGACCTCAACTCCAGAAGGGCAAGGGTTGAAGCGATTGAATTGCGCGCGTGGACACATATAATTCGTTGCTATGTACCCATTGCGGAGACTTTTAATTATGCTACAGACCTGAGGTCGATAAGTCAGGGCAGGGCGACATATTCGATGGAGTTCTATTGCTATCAGGAAGTGCCTAAGGAAACGGCAAAAGATATTGTTACCAGGATAAGGAGCTAGATGCCGAAACAGAAGATACGCATCAAGCTAAAAGCTTTTGACCACAGGATTCTGGACCAGTCTGCGGTGCAAATTGTGGAGGCTGCAGAACGCACCGGAGCGGCTGTCATCGGTCCGGTGCCTCTGCCAACCCACATACAGAAGTTCTGCGTCATTCGCTCCCCACATGTAGACAAGGATTCACGGGAGCAGTTCGAGATAAGGACTCACAAAAGATTGATTGATATTGTTGATCCTACCTCGAAGACCATTGATGCTCTGACAACTTTGAATCTGCCTGCAGGCGTTGATATTGAGATAAAGCTTTAAGTTTAGGTTGCACTTATGATTAACGGACTTATCGGTCGAAAAATAGGTATGACCCAGGTCTTTACCCAGGGAGGCATTGTAGAAGCAGTGACTGCCATAGAAGTGGGACCATGCGTTGTGACCCAGGTTAAGACTGTTGATAAGGACGGCTATAATGCTGTCCAGCTTGGCTTTGGACAAGCTAAAAAACTTAATGCACCCGAAAAAGGACATCTGGGTAAGCTGGGATTGTTCAAGCACTTGAGAGAGTTCAGGATTGAGGATAAACCCAATGTAGATTTAGGACATAAGCTTGATGTTTCGCTCTTTCAGCCAGGGGAGTTGGTTGACATAATTGGACTGTCCAAAGGGAGAGGCTTTGCAGGTGTGGTTAAACGCCATCATTTTAGTGGTGGCCCTAAAACGCATGGACAGTCCGACCGCCATCGCGCTCCTGGTGCTGTGGGCGCTGGCACTACTCCGGGTCATGTGTTCAAGGGCTTGAGGATGGCCGGGCACATGGGTAATGAGAGGGTCACTGTGAGGCATATCAGGGTTGTCAAGGCTGACCCTGACAGGAACTTGCTTCTGGTAAGTGGAGCAGTACCTGGTGCCAGAAATGGGCTGCTTGAGATAAGAAAATCCAAAGGAAAGAAAAAGTAAGCGGGGAAAACTGTGGAGCTTACGGTATACAATAGCACAGGCAAGGAAATAGATAAGATAGAAGTCAATGACGCTGTATTTGGTATCCAGCCGAATGAGACGGTAGTTCATCAGGCGCTGTTGAGGCAGTTAGCAAACGCAAGGCAAGGCACTGCTGATACGAAAACACGTAGCGAGGTCACGGGAAGCAGCCGTAAGATGTATCGCCAGAAACACACAGGAATGGCCAGGGCGGGCAGCAGGAGGTCGCCACTGCGTCGTGGAGGTGGCATAATTTTTGGGCCTCATGCCAGGAGCTACAGGCAAGCGATGCCTAAGAAAATGAGGCGCCTTGCTTTGAGAAGCATCCTCTCCAACAAAGTTTCGGAAGGGGAACTTAAGGTGATCGATTCTTTCGGTTTGGAGGAGCCCAAGACCAGTCAGATGAAACAGGCTCTGAAAGCACTGGGTGTGACTTCTTCTGCCTTATTAGTTACGGCTGAAGTGAATAAAAATGTGATTAAATCATCCTGCAATATAACCAAGGTAAAGACAACGACTGCCGATACGCTGAATGTCGCAGACCTTTTGTCCCACAATATGTTACTCATGACAGTTGACGCGGTGCGTCGGGTGGAATCACTATGGGGCAAGAAGGAAGTTGTTGCTGGGGCCGAGAGCTCGTAGGGGGAAAGAATGCACGTTTACGAGGTATTAAGAAGGCCCGTTGTAACTGAGAAGAATACATTGCTTCTGGCTCAGAGCAAGTACACATTTGAGGTCTATAAGGACGCCAACAAGCGACAGATAAAGGAAGCGGTGGAGAAAGTGTTCAAGGTCAATGTGACCTCGGTTAATGTAATTCGGGTGCCGGGCAAGATGCGGCGTGCTGGAAAAAGGCGCGGGATGACCCCGGCATGGAAAAAGGCCGTGGTTACTCTGCAACCCGGACAGAAAATCGAGCTTTTTGAGGGAGTTTAGTCTAAACCTGGCGGGTTCCAGGTAATAAGGAGAGCATTTTGGGACTCAAGCTATATCGCCCCACTTCACCGGGGATGAGAGGTAAGGTAGGGACTGATTTCTCCGAGATAACCAAGAAGGAGCCGGAGAAATCGTTGCTCTTGCCTCTTAAGAAAAAATCAGGCAGGAGTAACCAGGGCAAGGTAACGGTGCGCCATCGCGGCGGTGGTGCTAAACGTAGGTTAAGGATTATCGACTTCAAACGAAACAAACTGGGAATTCCGGGTAAGGTAGCTTCCATAGAGTACGACCCTAATCGTTCGGCAAATATCGCATTAATCTATTATGCGGATGGTGAGAAGCGCTATATCCTGGCGCCGGTTGGCCTCAAGGTAGGCGATGTTATATCTGCGGGAGAGAATGCAGAGATAAAGCCAGGCAATGCACTGCCGTTGAAGGTAATACCTCTAGGCACTGCAGTACATAATATCGAGATTCATATAGGCAAGGGCGGTCAGATAGTGCGCAGCGCAGGAGCCGCTGCCCAGATCATGGCCAGGGAGTCTGGCTATACTCTGGTAAGATTGCCTTCAGGTGAACTCAGACGCATCAATGAGAGATGCCTGGCGACAGTAGGGCAGGTGGGCAACATTGACCATAGCAACATCAGTCTGGGCAAGGCAGGTGCAAGGAGGCATAGGGGCTGGCGCCCCGAGGTGCGTGGCTCTGCGATGACTCCGCGAGACCATCCACATGGTGGTGGAGAGGGCCGGAGCCCTATTGGATTGCCCGGACCGAAGACTCCCTGGGGCAAACCTGCGTTGGGCTACAAAACGCGTCGCAATAAGCGGAGCAACAGGCTGATCATCAAGCGGAGGAAGTAGAATTTCAGGAGGGATAGAACTTAATGTCGAGGTCGACTAAAAAGGGGCCGTTTATTGACCCCAAGTTGCTCAGAAGAGTAGAGGCGCTAGCTAGAAGCGAACAAAAGGCAGTAATCAAAACATGGTCGCGGTCGTCGACTGTAGTACCGCAAATGGTCGGCCTCACTATCGGGGTACACGATGGCAGGCGACATGTACCTATATTTATAACTGAGAATATGGTGGGGCATAAGTTAGGCGAATTTGCTCCCACCAGGACATTCAGAGGGCACACTGGCAGAGCGGCGAAGGTAACTGGGGTGACGAAGGCTGCTGCTCCGGCCGCCGCCCCGAAATAAGCGGAGTAATTTCAAGTGGAAGTAAAAGCAAGCGCGAGACAAATACGAGTGTCACCGAGAAAGGTGGGGCTTGTGTTGGACGTAGTGCGTGGCAAGAAAGTGAGTGAAGCACTGGTCATACTCAACTTCTTGCGTACGCCAACAGCACGAACTGTCGCCAAGGTGGTAAAATCTGCTGCGGCCAATGCGGAGAACAACTATCAGATGGTGCCAGCACAGCTTAAAATAGTCAAGGCTTTTGCAGAGAAGGGGCAGAGTTTGAGAAGATTCCGTGCCAGTGCACGGGGCAGGGCGAGCCCATACATACATCGCTACAGCCACATTATCATAATTGTCGAGGAGGAATGATTGGGACAGAAGGTACATCCTTTTGGGTTTAGGCTCGGAATAATAAAGGACTGGCGTTCTCGCTGGTACGACGAGAAGCACTATACCGACTTGGTGCATGAGGATATAGAGATCCGACGCCTTATTCGCTCAACTTATGCGGAAGCCGGTATTTCTTTAGTTGAGATCGAGCGCAAGGCAAATGAGGTTACGGTTACTGTACATACATCCAGGCCGGGCATTGTCATAGGTCGTGGCGGTCAAAGGGTGGATGAGCTGAGGGCGCTTCTGGAGAAGAAGACGGGTAAGAAAGTTCGCCTTAATATTCACGAGATAAGAGAACCTGAACTTGATGCACAGCTTGTAGCTGAGAACATTGCCGAACAGCTCAGAAGACGTGTTTCTTATAGAAGAGCCATGAAACAATCAATTTCCCGTACCATGTTGCGTGGGGCAAAGGGAGTAAAGATAAGTTGCTCGGGTAGGCTTGCCGGAGCTGAGATAGCAAGACACGAGACGGCTCGAGAGGGGAGTGTTCCCCTGCATACATTGAGAGCTGATATAGATTATGGTTTCGCTGAGTCTTTAACAACGATGGGCCTCATAGGGATTAAGGTGTGGGTCTATAAAGGTGAGATTCTTCCCGAAAGCAAAACCGCGACAGAAGGTTTGGGTAGCGCTGAGGTTTCAGCGGAAAAGACAGAAGGTTAAAGCAGGGTAGTACAATGCTGCAGCCAAAACGAGTCAAGTATCGTAGAGCGCATAGAGGGCACCGCCGAGGCACAGCCCAGGCGGGCAATGCTGTGATATTTGGCGATTTTGGCCTTCAAGCCCAGGAATCGGCTTGGGTCACCAGCCGCCAGATTGAAGCAGCTCGTCGTGCGATTGTGCACAGCGTTAAACGAGGTGGGAAGGTTTGGATTCGGGTATTTCCTGATAAACCGGTGACCGCAAAGCCAGCGGAGACCAGAATGGGCAGCGGAAAAGGCGCTCTTGACCACTGGGCAGCTGTAGTCAAACCAGGTCGGATGCTATTCGAAATCTCCGGGGTCAAGGAGGAATTTGCCCGAGAGGCAATGCGACTGGCCACTAACAAGCTCCCTATTCGGACCAGGTTTGTTATTAGAGAGGGCGTGGCCGAGGTAGCCTCGTAGTTGGTGACGGCAATGAGAGTAGATAAAATCAGAGCACTTGGCGCAGGCGAACTGACAAAGCAGCTTGACGAGGCACACCAGGAGCTGTTTAATCTCAGGTTCAGGCATGCTACACGACAACTGGCAAATTACAGCGAACTTCGTAAGGTTAAGAAAAGGATCGCTAGAATTGAGACAATAATGCGCGAGCGCGAACTCGCCGGGAAATAACTATTATGAAGAAGAATCAAAAAACACGCATAGGCAGAGTCCTGAACAACAAAATGAACAAGACGGTGTTAGTTCAGGTGGAAATTCGTCGCCAACACCCTCGCTTCAAGCGAGTAGTTACCTATAGGAATGAATTCAAGGTTCACGATGAAAACAGCGCCTGTGGCGTTGGTGATTTAGTGCGCATTGTTGAGACCAGACCTCTGTCCAAAGAAAAGAGATGGCGAGTGGCGGAAATCCTGGTAAAAGCAGAACAGATAGAGGTCAAGCCGCGGGAGATAGAATAAGCGATGATTCAGTCGTTTACTAGGCTCAAGGTTGCTGATAATTCTGGCGCCAAGAAGATAATGTGCATTAACGTTCTCGGCGGTAGCAGAAGAAGATATGCCCGGCTGGGGGATGTAATAGTAGCAGCAGTGAAAGAGGCAATCCCCAATGCGGCAGTAAAGAAGGGTGACGTGGTGCGTGCTGTTGTCGTCCGCACCGTTAAAATACAAAGTCGTCCCGATGGTTCATATATCAGATTTGATGAGAATGCTGCGGTAATCCTCGATGAAAAAGGTAATCCCAAGGGGAGCCGCATTTTTGGGCCGGTGGCGAGGGAACTCAGGGAGATGGAGTTCATGAAGATCGTCTCCCTGGCGCCTGAGGTGTTGTGATGAAGATTCGTAAGAACGATGAAGTGTTAGTGATTACCGGGGATGACCAGGGAAAAAAGGGGAAAGTTCGCAATTACTATCCCCGCGATAACAGACTTGTGGTGGAAGGGATAAATATGGTAAAGCGTCATATGAAACCCCGGCCTAATGTCAGACAGGCAGGCATAATTGAGCGCGAAGCACCCATTCATGTTTCTAAGGTCATGCTCATATGCAGCAAGTGTAATAAGCCAACCCGGGTGGGCTTTCTCATGTTGGAGGGCAAGAATAAGGTTCGTGTTTGCAAACAGTGCGATGAGGTGATTGACTAGTGTCCAGGATGCAGGAAAAGTATAAGAAAGAAATCGTCTCCGCCATGATGAAAGACGGGGGTTATAAAAACCCGATGCAAGTGCCTCGGCTGAGGATGATTGTATTAAATATCGGGTTGGGTGAGGCCATTCAAAATTCAAAAGCTATGGAAGGTGCAACCACTGACCTCACTCAAATTGCAGGTCAACGCCCTGTGATCACCCGTTCTAAGAAGTCAATTGCAGCCTTTAGATTGCGTTCAGGAATGCCCATCGGTGCTAAGGTGACGTTACGTGGTGAGCGAATGTATGAGTTCTTCGACCGTCTGGTAAGTGCCGTGTTGCCTCGCATACGTGACTTTCAGGGTGTTCCCCGAAATGCGTTTGATGGTCATGGGAACTACACACTGGGGTTTAAAGAACAAATTATATTCCCTGAAATTGACTACGACAAAGTAGATAAAATTCGTGGACTTCAGGTCTGTATTGGCACTACGGCACGCACAGATGAGGAGGCAAGGAGATTTCTTGAGCTGATGGGTATGCCTTTCAGCAGATAGTGGGTTGGAAAGATGGCTAAGTTATCAAAGATTGTGAAATCGAAGCGCTCTCCGAAATACAAAGTGCAGCAGCACAGCCGTTGCAGGGCATGCGGCCGTCCTCGTGCGTATATCCGCAAGTTCGGATTATGCAGAATTTGCTTCAGGAAGCTTGCGCTCGAGGGCTATCTTCCCGGCGTGAGGAAATCAAGCTGGTGATAATTTTAGAGGGATTGAGATGACTCTTACTGATCCTATTTCTGACATGCTGACTCGAATCCGTAACGCTATCGTATCCAGACATGAGTCTGTTCTTGTTCCTGCTTCCAGGACTAAGATATCTCTTGCCAAAATATTTAAGGAAGAGGGTTTCATAAAGGATTACGAGGTTTTGAAAGGCAACACACCTCAGAGGGTGATTAAGATTCATCTAAGCTATACCAGCAAAAAACAGCCTGCATTAAGTGGGTTGCAGCGTGTGAGCAAGCCTGGTTTAAGGGTGTATTGCCAGAAGGGCGAGATACCCAGAGTCTATGGTGGACTCGGAATAGCAGTAATTTCAACCTCACAGGGAGTTATGACCGGTCAGCAGGCTTGGAAGAAGGGTCTGGGTGGGGAAGTCCTATGCTATGTATGGTAACACTGGCGGGAGAAAACCATGTCTAGAGTGGGCAAGAGGCCAATAAAAATTCCAAAGGGTGTGGAAGTCTCGATAAAGGGAAACGAAATCAGGGTCAAAGGGCCCAAGGGCGAGTTATCTAGAGTTTTCCACGAAGATATGTCTGTTTCCTTGAAGGACGGAGTTCTTTCGGTATCGAGGCCTACAGACAATAAAACACATCGCGCTCTTCATGGTTTAACCAGGAGCCTGCTTGCTAACATGGTTGAAGGAGTAAGTCAGGGGTTTAAGAAGAATCTTGAACTGCAGGGAGTGGGCTATCGCGCCACAAAGTCTGGAGATAAGCTCGTTATTCAAGTAGGTTATACCAAACCTGTGGAGCTTGTTCCACCACCGGGGATATCGCTGGCTGCCGAAGGGCCGACTATGATCAGTGTGACTGGCATTGATAAAGAACTTGTGGGCATGATTGCGTCTCAGATTCGAGAGATTAAGCCACCGGACTCCTACTTGGGTAAGGGAATCAAGTTCGCGGGCGAAAGAATCAGACGCAAGGCAGGTAAAGCGGGCAAGGTAGGTAGAAAGAAATAGAAGACCATGAGTAGTGGTATCAAGGATTCCAGAATAGCACGAAGAAGAAGACATGAGAGGGTTAGGAAGCGTGTAAAAGGCACAACGTCTCGCCCTCGACTCTGCGTTTTTCGCAGTTTGAATCATATATATGCCCAGGTTATAGATGACGGAGCGGGCTGTACCGTTGCGACTGCGTCAACTCTTGATGCGGAGATAAAGAGCAGTTCGGAAAGCAAGAATAAAAAAGCGATAGCGGAGCTGGTGGGAACACTGGTTGCCAAGCGTGCCCGAGAGAAGGGAGTAGAGCAGGTCGTCTTTGATCGCGGAGGATACAAATATCACGGGCGAGTAAAGGCTCTGGCAGATGCTGCCCGTGGAGCGGGATTGAGGTTTTAAGAACTATGGAACATACCGAGAGAATAAATCCCAGCGATTTGACACTTACCGAAAAGCTAGTTCACGTGAATCGTGTAGCCAAAGTGGTAAAGAGAGGACGTCGATTCAGCTTCAGCGCTCTAGTTGTGGTTGGAGATGGGCAGGGACATGTCGGTGCTGGCCTGGGTAAGGCCAGGGAGGTGCCTGCGGCGATACGCAAGGCTGGAGCCGTCGCCAGAAAAAATCTGATTCGTGTGCCTATGAGTGGCAATACTATTCCATTTGAGATTGTAACCAAGTTTGGAGCGGCGAAAGTGTTGTTGAAGCCGGCGGCCCCGGGCACCGGCGTAATTGCCGGCGGTGGTGTGCGAGCTGTTGTAGAGTCTGCTGGCATAAGGGATATTCTGACTAAGTCGATGGGAAGCTCCAACTCGTTAAATGTGGTCAGGGCCACTATGAAGGCGCTTAGTCAATTGAAAGACCCGAAGCAGGAGCTAGCCAAACGAAAGTCAACAACAACGGTGGGGGGGACTGGTGGCTAAACTGAGCATTACTTGGGAGAAGAGCGCTATAGGCTACAACAAGGTGCAGAGAATAACTCTCAGGACCTTGGGCCTTCGTCGTTTGAACCAGACTGTAATACACAGAGACTCACCTGAAATCCGGGGGATGGTACAAAAGGTGAGACACCTGGTTCATGTAGAGGAGGCGCCTGAGGAGTAGAAGATGAAGCAAGACGAACTAAAGCCCAGCCCAGGGGCTAAACATAAAAGAAAGCGCATCGGGCGAGGTGATGGGAGCGGACACGGAACTTACTCGTGTCGGGGGTTGAAGGGTCAGAAGTCTCGTGCCGGTGGAGGGGTTGCTCTGAGGTTTGAGGGTGGCCAGACTCCGCTGGTTAAACGTCTGCCCGGTAAGCGCGGCTTCACGAATATTTTCAAGATAGACTATGCCATAGTTAATCTTGAGCAACTGAGCATATTTGAACAGGATGTAGAGATAACTCCGCAAAAGCTGGTTGAGGTTGGTTTGGTACCCTCGCTCAAAAAGCCGATTAAAATCCTCGGTGACGGTGAACTTCAACGCCCCCTGGTGGTGAAGGCCAATAAGTTCTCACAGACTGCCAAGAGCAAGATAGAGGCCGCGGGAGGAAGGGCGGAGGAGATTTAGGGGAAGAGCCAAAATGCGACAGCCACAAAAAAGTTCAATGCCCCGGCTGATTCAGGCCATGGTCGATGCTTTCAGACTTCCTGACCTGAGGTGGAAGCTGCTTTTTACGCTGGCCATGCTGGTGGTATTTCGTTTTGTGGCTCACATTCCTGTACCCGGTGTAGACCGCGAAGCCTTGGGTTCTCTCTTTGAGACGAATGCCCTTTTGGGCATGCTTGACCTGTTCAGCGGTGGGGCGATGAGGAACCTGAGTATAGCTGCGATGGGTGTCTATCCCTATATTACCGCCTCTATCATCATGCAGCTCCTTGTACCGATTATCCCTCAGCTCCAGAATCTGCAAAAGGAAGGAGAAATAGGGCGCAGAAAGCTGAATCAATATACTCACTGGCTGACGGTGCCTTTGGCCATGCTCCAGGGCTATGCGCAACTTATCCTTTTCCAAAGAGAAGGGGTACTGGCGCCGGGGACGATAGGGCTGGGTGGCGACCAATTGCTAACCACGGCAGCTATGGTGTTATCACTAACGGCGGGCACTATGTTCCTTGTCTGGATTGGTGAGCGAATCACCGAGAATGGAATCGGTAATGGTGTTTCCATCATAATCTTTGGTGGCATCGTTGCTGGTTTGCCAACCAATTTTGGACGAACCTTTTTGGAAGGGACCACAGCAGCCGAGGGTATTTTCAGTATAGTTAAGCTCGTTATTCTTTTACTGGCGATAGCTTTCTTCATAGTGTGGGTCACAGAGGGGGTACGCCGTATACCTGTTCAATACTCACGAAGTCTCTTTCGCGGTGGTAAAATGTATAGGCAATCCGGGGGAACCCATATCCCGCTCAGGGTGAATTCTGCGGGAATGATACCGCTGATATTTGCATACGCACTTTTGATGTTACCTGCAACAGTAGCCAGTTATTTTATTGCATCAAAATTGTCATGGGTGTCCACGGGGGCGCACTGGGTCGATACGTTGTTCAATACACAGGGGTATCCCTATTGGGGATTTCTGTTTCTCCTTGTTATAGGTTTCACTTTCTTCTATACCATGGTGATTTTCCAGCAGCAGAATCTGGCTGAAACATTACAAAAACAAGGGGGGTTCATACCTGGTATCAGACCAGGGCGTCCTACGGCTGATTATTTGAACAAGTTGGTAGTTCGCATTACCTGTGGAGGGGCCTTGTTCCTTGCCTTAGTGGCAGTAGCTCCTATTATTTCTCGTTGGTTGGTAGGCAGTGCCGCCAGTTCAACTTTGATGCTTATCTCGGCTGCTGGACTCTTGATAGTCGTGGGTGTTGTTCTGGATACTATGAGACAAATAGAAGCGCAGCTCCTGATGCGTCATTATGAGGGATTTATTAAGTGACGAAGCAGAAGCAGTTGAATGTAATCCTTTTGGGTGCACCGGGAGCGGGCAAAGGAACTCAGGCGGTTACCATATCCAAGAAGCTGGGTTTGGCTCATATTGCCTCAGGTGACCTTTTCCGCAAAGAGCAGGAAAGCGGTAGCGACCTGGGAAAAATCGCTAAAGCTTATATGGAAAAGGGGCAGCTTGTACCGGATGATGTAACTGTCAAGATGATTCTGGGCAGGATCGCTGCTCCGGATTGTGCCAAGGGGTTTCTTTTGGATGGTTTTCCCAGAACCTTGGAACAGGCGAAGGCGCTGGATAAGGCTTTAGCG
>Ga0307380_10007668_pt1 | contig 13983 bp, 22 predicted proteins | sample UN3MG_FD_202239 | JGI IMG/M metagenome (GOLD analysis project Ga0307380, IMG submission 202239) | Soil microbial communities from Risofladan, Vaasa, Finland - UN-3 | ecosystem: Environmental > Terrestrial > Soil > Coastal area > Acid sulfate soil | place: Finland: Risofladan, Vaasa | collected... | reverse complement strand
ACCGCCATCGCTAGGAAGGCCGCCGCCCTGGTCGGGATCGTCAGGCTCTAAGCTTTTTTTTTATCGCGGTATCGACGGACCTGCTTTTCCCAGCCGATTGCCCTGGAGGGGTCTTCGGGATCGTACTTGTTGGTGCGGTCGATATCGACATAATACTCGTATGGATCATCGCCGCCCTGGCCTTGGTCTTGGTCGCCGAATTGACTTTGATAGAGCCTATCGACAATGCCGCCGCCGCCTGGTGAGCTTCCATAAACATTGTTGACTATCTGACTAGCATCAGACGCCCGCCCGCCGGAAATCTCATCCATAAGACGTTTTCGGATCGCGGCTATTAGTGCCGCGTCCGATATTTGTCCTTCGTCATCGTCGCCAAAGAGGCCCAAGGCGCCCTCCTTTGGTTTAGATTACGCCGCTGACTGTTGAGAAGTTGTAACCGCGTCCAGTTGCCTGGCGATTGTTACAGACGATCTGGCCCCACCACCGCATGAAACCGTGCATGGAATCATAGTTGTGGCGATACCGGAAGTCCGATCCATCTTCGTCGGCCAAGTGTGGCTGCTCTGAGTAATCAGAGGCTTTACAAACCGCATCCTGAACATAGAGGAAATATTGGCTCGGATCTTGGTTCTTGTCTTCGAGGATCTGGAACTTGACCGGCTTATTGCCTTTCGCGTCTTTGCCCATCTTCACCGGAGTGAATGACAGGTTTGACATTCCAGTATCGTAACTGTTTGAAGTGAATTGGCGCTGAGTCAAGAAACTGGCCATGTAGGCCCGGCGCCAATGTGGGCTGATAACACAGCGATCCGGATAGGCTCCGGAGATAATGTTGATAGCATCGCAATGTTGCTGCCAGATTAGCTCGTTTGGATTTGCCAGGGCTGCGTTGATATTGGTCGGCAACCACCAAGCATAGTTTGCAGGAGAAAGGCCACCGAGAGCCACTGAGGAATCTGTGATTCGACCGAAACCGCCAATGTGGCGACCGTCTGCCGGTTCGCCCGCTGCAAGTGATCCTTGGACCACAAGAACGTCGCCCGCTGCCGCACCCGCTGGTACTGCTGCTGAATATACGCCCGGATCGACATACACTGTTCTATTTTGACGGTCGATGCCGCGATCTGCAATTTTGATTGTGCCGCGCTTGACGGTCAAGGTGGAGTCGTACCAGTCTAGCGGCATGTTGGTCCGCAATCGGGTTGAGAACTCAACCGTAAAGTTACCAGCTGCCGGTGTGGCTGTTTCAACCGTTGCGCGGTATCCGCGACCGTTTGAATAGGCATCGGCGTCGAGATTGGCGATAAAGGATAACAAGGTGGATTTTAATGTAGAATCCATGTATTTGCCGCTTGGTCGACCACCCTTATGGCCGCGAGTTGCAGCAAAGGAAGTCATTTCAATAGCTGAATAGTTCAGCTTCGGCGTATACTTAGCAAAGATGCCCTTGACAAATTCGGGATCGGGTAGACGCTCGCCGTCATTCTTGGCCCCAAACGATTCGTTAAGAGCGTATTGAACGTCGATATTCCAACCGCTTCCGTCGAGGTTTACCTCTCCGGCCTTTGGATCTCGAATGAAGTTCCAGAAGGAAGAAAGAACATTTTGTTGAACGTGGCTATCATTTGAATAAAGCTCCATTAGAGAGCCGTAGGTTTGAAGATCGGAATAATTAGCGCCAGCCATGTTGTGTTCCTTTGGTTGGTTGAAAGGATTAGACACTATCAGCGTACCGGGTCCGAAAAGAGATTGGCAAGCCCTGGAAAGGAAAATTTCTTCAGGGAAGACTGTCGAGAAAGCCGCCAGCGAGGCCGGGATACCTCTTGAGGAAGTTTTCGCCTATATTAACAATAGGTTAGATAAGGTCGACACTATCAACTTCCAATTGCGCCTGATCTCACAAAAGGCTCTGAAAAAAAGCCTCGATGCCCTGGAGGAGATTGTCGATGAGGGGGGAAGGCATTATGGGGTAGGCGGAGGTGATGCCACGGACCTTAAAGCCGCCCAGACTTTGGCCAAGATTGCGCTTGATAGTTTGAAGATTTCACAGAAGGGCGAAGCCCCAAGAAAGCCTGAAGATAAGCCACCCTCGGACATATTCGATTTGCGCCCTAATCCGTGGGTTTTGAACGAAATAGAGTAGCCGCGTATATACAATCGTGTTACATATTTCTGGTAGCTGTTTCAATGTATGGCGCCAGGCCACTGAAGATCCTAACGGCCTAGTATGGTGAGACTCCTGGCGCCGATTTCACTCACTCACAAGGAAGAAAAAAATGTCGAATCCTCAAGATGAAGTTAACGCAATGTCAAGAATCAACCGATATGTAGATCGGCAATTGGCGACTTTAGAGCCCGCTGCCGCTGCGCGAGTGTTATCATGGTTTCAAGACGTACTTTCAAAAAAGGATCTCACCAATCCGCCACAAGCTTCTGACACTACTCAAGAAAGCCAAGCTGCTCACTAAGCAATTGGTATGCCTTCATAGACGCGCTGCCCCGTCCGGGGTAGTGCATAATCTTATCTTTCCTGTAACAATGCTAGTAAAATATGAGTGTCCCGATTGCGGGAAAATCGCTCATAAAGACATGATCCGAACAAAGGGTAAAAAATGAGCCTGCAACAAACCGTGAATTATGACGTAGCCGCAAACCTGGAATATAACGCCGCCCTGGTGGAAACAGTTTCGCCGGTAACAAAATTGAAGCTCACTAATATTTCATGGCCTCAAGTAACCACTACCTATCTCACCGATACAGGGTCAACTTATGACGCAAGTAAGATCGAATTTGCTGCTGGGGTTATGCGGCAAAAGGATCTAGCCCCCGCTAACTCTGTTGTCTGGTCTACATTTACTAGTAGTTTAAATGCTATCTTCCCCGCCCTTTCGGCGGTTCTTAATGGTGTTCCCACTAACGTGGGAGGAAAGTTGGTCTGCTCTGGAACCCAAGGGATCTATTATACAGATGCTTCTATAGGTGCCTTGGCTGGGGTCGGGGCTATTAAGTTCATCTACCGCCCAAACTACACCGGCGCCCCGGCCACCAATATAAACATGGTTTCTCTAAATGCTCCTGCTGGGAACAATGACCGGATAAACTTAACCCACTCGCCGACGGATACCTTCCGGATTTCCATAAACAATAATGTGGGGGCCGCTGTAGTTGCTACCGTCGCCATTGGCGGGGCTGCTGGTCTAACGTCCGGGGTCGATTATGAAATGGAGCTCAATTTTGATTCGGTTGGCGGCGTTGTCAGGTTGTTTAAGGACGGCGCTTTGCATGGGACTTTATTCATTGGCCCCTGGACTCATGGAACTACCGCAAACCGTTTGTATATAGGCGCAACGCAAAATGTGTATGACACCGCAAACGCCACATTCGATAACCCGATCCTATTTAGCACTGTTCAGCACACGGCGGGCTATACGGCGGGCTATACGCTGCCTGAGTCCAGATATGGGGCCTCCGTTGTCGATGCCCCCGATGCCGTGATTGGCGTACTCCCAACGGATCTTCAGTTGGTCCAGTGGGGGGCAAACTCCAATGCTGTCCCTAACTTCATATTGGGCGGGTACTGGTGGGACGGCGCGGCCTGGTCGGTGTCAAACGGAACCTATGCCGAGTCGAACGATAACGGCACAATCATAGCTAATATAGCCGCGTTCCCCCTGATCGTTGGCCTTAATACTCTCTCTATCAGGATACCTTTCCCCGACTCACCAACTCAAGGAATCGTAACCAGCACAACGCCCAGGGCGGAGGCCAACGGGTATTCCCAAACTGATGAAACGGTAACGACAAACTCATACACTCAAATGGATTGCCTAGAATCCTTTGCTGCTGTCGATACGGTAGTGGGGTCGAACATCACAAGATACTTGATAGCCACCTATAACGTGGTCGGTGGGTCTGCTACCTATAGATGGTGGGACGGCGCGGCCTGGTCGGTGTCAAACGGAACCTATGCCGAAACTAATACAGCTGCCGAGATTAACACAAACGCTCTTGCCCTCGATCTTTCCTCTGGGTATTACGTCAGGTTCTTTGCGTTCCTCCATTCTGCCAATGGAACAGAAACGCCAGAAGTCGAAAGTATCACCTACGATTACTGCTTTTTTGTGTTCCCTGGGACTCTATCGAAGTGTTTCGTATATGGATGGTTGACTGAGGTAGATTGCGCGTTCTTTGCCGATGCAACGGTAACGGTTCAGAACAAAAAACCGTTTTACCATTCTGGGTATTTGATCCCCGTATCGGAGCAAACTTTTACCGTGGATGCCTCGGGGTATTGGGAGGCTGAAATAATCGAGACTGAATCGGTCCAGGTGCCGGGTGCTGATCCCGCCGAGCCTGGTTACACGTTTAAGATCAATTATACTGATCCGATAGCTAAGACCGTGACGTACAATAATATCGTAGTTCCAAACCAAGGTAGCGCCGCCCTGGAGGATCTGATCCCCTAACCATCAGTTCAATCCCAAGTGTTCTTCAATCCGTTTCAAGCGATCCGCAATACTAGCGGGAGGCTTGCGCCTGTCTTTCAAGCTGGTATCCCCATTAGCATACGCTTCGATTCGCGCACGAATGTCTAGGACTGGTGAATTCTCTCCGCGCTCAAACCTAGCTAGTGTTGAGTATGGAACTCCAATGATAGCGTCAACATCCCTTAGGCTGTGCCTTTGCTTTATGCGCGACTTGGTAAATTTTGCTCTCAGTTGTTCATCAGTCATCTGTATCGCCTTTTCCATTAAGGTCATCAATTCCCTTTTGCACCGATCGACGCTCCCATTCTTTGCGAACGTCTTTATCGCACCCATCAATGATTTCTGCCAAGTGATCGACAGCCTTATCCAACACGGCGCGATCTGGTGCTAAGTTTCTTGTCAGAATCATGGAACCATGAAGCTGCTCAACGTCTTTGACTAGGTTTAGGTAAAGTTCATAATACATCCCCGTCTGAACCTCCATCAAGGGCCAAAATAATTTTGTCGGAAATCTTGTTGTGTAGCCCAAAGAAAACATAGCCATCATTCACCACATCCGAGAATGTTGTAAAAACTTTTCGATGAGTTCTCGTTGAAACAATCCATCCGTTAGACGTAGCTTCGATATTCAAGTTTCTGCCATCTTGGTTTGGCTTTGGCTTTTCATTAATCATCTATTTGGGTTCTTCCTTTGGCTCGTAAATATTCTTTCTAGTCTGTGACCCTGACTTCTCAATGGTCCATCCATGACGGTCCTTCACGGTAATATCGACAACCTCGACACTAAACTTTTCAGCCAGCATGTGAACCTGTTCGATAAATTTATGAGAACTCATTTCATTACCGATAATTGTCCGGTGTTCATTTGTCATCACTATGGTTTCTTCCATTTGATCGCATCAATAACTGGTTGCATGGTTTCTTTTGAGTCGCCAGCCAACTTCATTTGTATGAGCATCTTGCCGAGTTGGTTTTGATCCAATGTAGCTAAGTGCTCCATAATCCTTTCACGGGCAATTGTCGCCATGACTACAGCCGCCACTCTCATTCACTCACCTCCTGTTCGAGATGTAATATCTGTCTTAAAAACTCCCGAGTTGATTATATATTCGTACAGTTTGTCACCCCTTAGCTTGGGTTTGGCTTCAAACAAATCGAGCATCTTTTCAAACCCTGGGCTATTTTGCATATTCATAAGGAATGAAAGTGCTCCGATATTGCCATCGGCTAGAGCTTCAATTCTCTGTTCAGTTGACATTGTTTTTTGTCCTTCCACATTTAAAACGGGAGTTTCTCCCCTTCTCTACTTTGAACGCCAACCCCAGGAACATCGGCCAAAATAATCTGCTGGAGAAGCCTTCTGATTAGGGGCTTTTCTTTCAACAATTTATCAACCCCATCGAGTACGTCCTTGGCGTGAGGAATACAGATTCCATGTAGATCGCAATGCAATATTGGGTGGTTCAGTATCTCGTTTCTGGCGTCTACCAGCTTTGAGTTTATGTCATCTGCCTGCATCAAAATCCGTATTTCCTTTAGAAGATACGGCACCCAATAATCCCAAACATCAAGAATATCCGCCGAATCAGTGATGGACTCAATCGCCTCCCTTGTTTCGGACATACAACTCGAAATGTGATCCACGTTTTTTTCGAGAGTGTTATTCTCCAGCAAGCTTTCCTCCGGCTCCTTTTGGCCGTCTAGCATAACGTAAATATTCCCATCTTTATCAATGCCGGATAGGATCCACCGGCCTGAAGACTCTGTGTATGCTATTTTTAGGCTTTTGCCGTCTAGTTTCTCTGGGTCAAATGCTATTGGCTTCTTGAACATTTTTTCTCCTTTATAGTTCACAAAAATGTATAGCACCCCACGCCGATTATCGGTATAGACATATCAAGCGTTCAAAAAACACCCGGATATGCCCGCAAGGTGCTACGGTCATTAGATTAACTGGTATTTTGGGTTTAGTTCAATATACAGGTGTTTTATGAACGGACAAATGGCTCCCCCGCTGCAATCAGAAGGGGAGCCCACAAGGAGAATAAGCCAACCCCTCATAGGCGCGAAGGGTACTCTCGCTGGCTTTAGAAAATCTTTTTAATCGACGCGGTAACGGTTTCAGGCCCGGCGGTGATTTTCCGCAAACCAATATTCATTCCGCATACCGAGGCTAGGATCCAGTCGAAATTGTTTTGGATGATCTGGCGGGCTGCCTCGGCGTATGGATCCGGCAATAACTCGGGAACAAATGGCAAGACTGTGGCCAGAAGATTGCAAATTACAGTTTTCTTTCCTTTTAACATTTTAACTCCTCCAAGGTTTCCATGATTCTTTCGGCGTATGCTCGCCCTGTCTTGCTGTTGGGCCTTCCGGTGTTGTAGGCCGATAAGGCTTTGTCAAGTTGACCATATCGCCTCAGCAACCATTTTAGGTGTTTGCATCCATAGTAGAGCCCGAGTGTGGGGTCGCATAGGGCTGAAATGTCTTGATCCATGCCGCGCTCCCTAGCAACCGTGCCCATGATCTGCATAAGCCCCCAGCTCATCTGCTGACATACGCGCTCGGTCTTCTCAGTCACGGCCACATGCTTGGCCCACTTGAGGGGGGATAGCCACCAACGCCAGCCGGGCTCGATCCTCACGGCCCAGGTGTCTAGCCCAGACTCGACAACACAAAGCGCATACACTACGTCTGGGTTGAGGCCATGGCGCCTGGCTTCCTCATGGATCATTTTTTTTAGATCGGCCACTAAAGTATCTCCAAGATGGTCCGAATAGATTGATGGTTAATGCCGCTGTCTTGGTTGAGCCTGGGGTCACATTAGTATTTAGCGGCCCCTGGCTCCCACCCGCCTAGTTACCATCGGATACCCTCTTAGGAACTTTATCGGGAAATAAGAATTGCAAGGTTCGCCAGACGCCATCGAGCGAAGCCGATACCGCCTGGAGTGTCCCTATATTCTTGGCGAGAGTGTCGGCTAAAACCTCCACTTTGCCCTCTAATTTTGAAGAATCTTGGCTTCGGAGCTCTATCTGAGTTTGTAAGGCTATGACAATACGGGCGGTTTTTGCTTGACGGCCGGCCAGTGTTTCTAATCCGGCTTTGAGATCCGTCAGGGATCCTAATATTTGTTCGTGCTGGGATCTGATTTGGTAGTAGCGCCAGACAAAGGCCGCCACGACCGACGCACCGCCGCCCAGGGCGGCTAAAACTGGAATCCAGGCTTTTGCCCCTGCCAGCACCTCAACCATCCCCAAACCTCTCAAAATGGACCCTGTGGGACTATATTATAGTGCGGGGCTCCTGGTGGGAATACCCCAAAAAAAAAGGCCTATTATTGAGTCGGCGGATTTCTGCAGAAAGTTATCCACAGGCAGTTATCCACATATCCACATGCCCTATTTGCTATACATTTTTGAAAGTCCCACTCGGGCTGCTGTACTGTATACATACTAATCAAATATCTATTTTAGAATCCTGAGTGGGAAAGTTACATGTAACCTGTAACCTTCCCGGTATCATTGCGGAAAAGACCCCTTGTGCTATGTAACCGAACAGTAACCGGAGTGTAACCTTGTTACACAATGCGAGGTTTTACCAATGCACCTTTGGTAAAAGTAGTTATTGTGTAACAAGGTTACAGCTCGGTTACACCAAAGTTACAAACTGTGCTGTAACCGAACATCGGTTTTAATTTCATGGGATTATAGAGGTTTTGCTGTGGATTTAAGCACTACGGTTACAAACTTTTGTGTAACCGTTCATATTTCCAATGATTTACGGCAGTTAACGAAAACACGTTTTGAACAGTTGCCGATTTTGATTACTTTGCAATCAATACCGATTTGCTCTAAATATGCTCTACATTTTCTTCGTTGGTAATCAGAATGGAAGGAGAATCTAATCATAAATTCGTGCATATCTCCGGTGGTAATATAGTCGCGCTTATTAAGCGGGGTCGAATCTTCATAGTCTACCACAGTTAGGAATTTATCAACAAAAGATGAATACTCGTGCTCGGTCGAGTTCGCAAGGTCGCCAACTTCCTCAACATTTTCTGTGGTGTATTTTGCCCGGGGATTCCCCTTGGTCATGCTCTGGTAGACTTCCCAGCAATAGGAAATAAAAACGGGAATCTCTGCCTCTAGTTCTGCCTCGTAGTGCTCCCTAACCGCCGAGTCGGGCACCGAGCCCACCTGGCAGAAAAGGATCCTCCTAAGGTCGCTGGCGGTCGCTGTGACCCTTGGGCGTTCGTTGGAAGAAAATAGGAACTTAGCTTGTAAGTTCACTTTGTAGACAGACTCCCCTTTTCGCTCGATCCTTATGGGATCCTCTCCGGTCAAAGACTTGAACAGGCCAGACGTAACAAAGGAGGCATTATTGCAATCCGGAAACACCACGAGCCGCTTGTCCAAGAGCCCAGAAGTCCAGAATCTATTCTCCCCCTTGGGAACCTGCTCCGACGCGGCCACTTCGCCAAGAATCCGATCCAGGGCTCGGATCATCGCACCCTTGCCATTGCCCCCCATGCCATACAGCCAAACATATTGCTGGCGCTGTGATCTCGGATCGAAAAGGGATCCGATCCAGGCCATAAGGCCAAGGCTGTTGGAAGTCCGCCCCATCAGCTCTGAAAAGCATGGGGCCAGGGCATCAATGTCGAATCCAGTTTCCATGGGATCAAAGGCTACTTTTTGGTGAGCCGGATCCGGGTCTGATTTCCACGATAGGAGATTGAAGGGCTTCACTCTTGCCCTGGATACCGCCAGCCACAATCGGCGTACTTTAACGCAATCATCAGCCGTTAGATCCCCCAGGAAAACTGGTCGCCGACCACTAGGCAAAACATTAATCCAATAATCTGCAATATGGGCATCGACCTGGGCCACCGAAACCATGTGAACGATCCCGGCGCCATCTTCCTCATATATAACCCCGTTCCCTGCCCGATCAACCACCTTGTGAAGCTTCGCGGGAAAATCAGGCCATCCGTGAGTTTTCCCGAGCATAGCATCAACAATCGCAGTATGGATCGGTTTGCTCGATCCCTTGCGCTCGGGCTGCTTTGGTTTTTGTTCTGACTTACCACCATCAACCGCTATTAGTGTGGGCGGGCGTAACGTGTCTACGCTAGGCATGGTGTTTTTGTTTGACTTCGCTGGCTGGTTCTGGTCTTCTTTGTCTGGCATATACTTGCTTTCTCAATGGTAGGTTAGTGTGTTTCAAAATGCTCGTCTGGTTTGGCTTCCCGGCGAGCATTTTTATTTAAATGCGCTGCTAATAGTACGCGTTAACTCTGTATCGTCAAGACTGATATATCGACTCAATTCATCATAAGTTTCGCTCTGTGTAAAGCCCCTTTCTCTAAGCCTTTTTGAAAAGACATACGCGGTTTGATTCCGCGTACCTTCCACTATGCCATTCTCCAAAACCTTCCGCATCCATGTAGGTACAAGGCGGGCATCTTTATCTCTCCTTATTGCCACTTGCTGTCGTTTGCTGGGAGTTGCTGCCTTGAACGGTAGCCAACCCAGCTTTGCCCCTGGTCGGTAGTGGATTACCTCCTTGCAGGGCCAGAAAAATCTCGCCCCGTCCGAGCAAGCCCGGTCGGCGACCTTGACCCCCAAGGAAGCAATAACTCGTTTCATATTTTGTTCGTAGGTAGCCAAGTCAGTGATCGGATTTTTCCATGGGATAACCAAGCGGAAACGATCAACCGCCGGTTTCCCATTTTTCTCGATCTTGTGTGATCTAGTAGTACCTACGATCCCTGCTAGGTTGTTCGTTTCAAGAAACTCAATCGCGTTGGCCACCGTCCAAAGCCCATCGTCGAAATCGAGAACACAAAAATATGACTCGATAAAATGAGACTTTAGACGGCGACCACCACGCCAGACGCACGGCGACCATGCAAAGCGTTCTATACCTGGAATGATCGCCTTAATAGATGCCGTTTCCTTCTGGTGGAATCGGATCATTTTTTTTTCGTCTGTAGATTCTGAGTAAGAGATTAAGTAGCTCAACCATCTACCTCAAGGCGTTTGAATCCAAGTTCGTTTAGAAGATCATACATACAGTTGAAAATTTTCCTCTTTTGTTCTACCTCGATTGGCGCGGTAACAACCAAAGAAACCGCAAGAGAGACAAAGACTAGCGATACTTCCGACGCTATAACCGCCGCACTTTTTTTACCACTGTGATAGGTTCCATATTCTGCAAACACACCATTAGTTTTTTCCCCGAGTTGATGGAGATTCATCGACGCACCTCATAGATTCCAATCGCCCCATTGCGGGATAATCGCACAATGGGGACACCTTTTTTCATAAGCCTGGAGACATTTTTGAGCGTTCGACCCCTGGCGCATTTCTTGTAGCGATCCGATCCGGTCCCGTATCGTTTCTCGGCAATCTCAAAAGAACTGATCGGGCCTGATTTTTCAATGATTTTAAAAATAGAAAATAGTGTCGGGAATTTCTTTTTTAACTCGGATAATTCTTCTTGTGACATTTTATCTCCTCAATGATTTGAATGGCTTCTTCTACTGATCGGACTACAAAATACCTCCCTCCGAATTTCTCGATCATTTGTTGAAATTTTTTTTGTGCTTTACTTTGTATAGCTCTACCTGTCTTGACTTCCAACCCCAAAAATTTGCCGTCGCATGTCAAGCCGATAATGTCGCCGGATCCCTTTAGGCCGAAGTGTATGACGCGCTCGGAGTTCAGCGATCTCCCCACCCCTGTATTGTTCTGCCAGACGCGACAATCTGGGCGGGATCCGATTGCTACCAAAATGAGTTTGACAAGCTGTTCGTGAAATGCGCTTGATCCTCTTGCTGCTTCTTTGTTTTGACCGGCCATTTGCGTAATACCTTTATCCTGTGCCAAGCTTTGTTAGCTACTTCCTCCCCGTGCTGTTCTTGGATCCTGTATCTTATCCACCCCTTTTTATAGCCGCGATCCTTGGCCATTTTAATTAGCTGCCCCATTTCAAGCTCCCAAGGCTCTACAACATGCTCAACGACTTCATCATTGGCAGTTAGCCCATGGATCCTTTTACCCGTTTCCCTGGCCTTCTGTGCCGCCGGAATATCATGGCCGCAAGACGGGCAACAATCGACGCCTGGCAGTCTCTCGAAGGTTGCAAAACACTCCTCACAAATTATTATTTTGACTTTTGGAGGCTCTGTCATTCCTTCCATGTCTGCAATTATTTCCGCTTCAATGGGGCCATGACGTAACAAATTCCCAGAAAGGTCATACACAACAAAATTGCTTTTACCATTAAATGGGCGAGTCCCACGGCCAAGAATCTGAATCCATAAATTATAGGATTCTGTGGGACGACAACATAAGATCGCACCGAGGGATGGTATGTCAACGCCGGTCGTGAGGACGCCGACTGAGACGATAACATCGAGGCCGCCTGACTGTAGGCCATCGAGGCAGCTAGCTCGCTCTGCATCCGGTGTCTTCGCTGTGATAGTTGATACCCTGGCGCCTGCATCAGCGAGACTCCGTGCAAGGTGTTCAGCGTGCTCGACGGATACGGCGTAAGCAAGCGTTGAAATGCCCCGTAGGTTTTTATCCCAGACTTTGGCCGCGCTCGCCGTAAGATCCTCATCTTTGATCGACTTGGTTGAGAGTTCTTTCGCATTGTAATCTCCTTTCGTTTTTTTGACCCCTTTTAGGTCGGGTATATATGGCGTAAAATATCGAGCCCCGCACAAGAAACCTTGATGAATAAGCTCGTTAATCGTGATCGGATAAATCAGTTTATTGCCTATATGCCCCATGCCGTCTTTGTGGTGTGGAGTCGCTGAAACGCCTAGTTTGTAGGTGTTGAGATAGTTGGAAAGAAACCATTTATAGCTTGCGCTGTGGGTAAGGTGGCACTCATCAAGAACAATTAAGTCAGATTCTGGGGCTATGCCACGCCTGGCCATAGTGTCGATAGAGCATACCAATACCCTATGATGGGTATCTTTTGTCTTTGCGCCCTGGTAGATCCCATGTGGTACGCCCTCACGAGTCAAGCGTTCGGATGCCTGGTGAACTAATTCCTTGCCGCGAACGGCCATGATAGCGCATTTCCCCTTATTGTATGCACCCATGATTAGATCGCAAAAAGTCGCGGTTTTCCCCGCGCCGGTCGGCATCTGTAATACGCACCCTTTTTGTGGTTCATCTGTTGATTCGACTACTTTACCGCTGGCGGCCCACTGTGCCGCGTGCATCCTGATTTCCGTAACAGCTTCAAGCTGATACGGTCTTAATTTTGTTTGCAAGGTATGGCTCCGAAGTGTATAGCTGTTGTATTGACAATCTAGCAAAGGAGTTAAATTTTGCAAAGGAAAACAGAAAAGAAAACGGCGATAGTAGCCAACCCCAAGAGGCAAAGGAGTTTCAGACTTGACGACCGCGACATGGCGAAGCTGGTTCGTATCGCAAAGAAAGGAAGGCTGACCCAAGTAGACGCACTCCGTAAGCTAATTCGGGAGGCATAATGGTATCCGAAATATTCCCCAATCAAGACAAAGACAAGGCCAAGCTAAAAGAGGATCTAATTGCAGCGATCAACCATGCTCGCCGAGTTCTGGACACCGCAAAAGCCCAAGGTCTACTACCTATCGGCATAACGGTCGAGGAGGTTCCGGATGAGTTGATACAACAATTCGGATGGATGCAATTTGCTAATAATCTAACAATGGTTATGATGAAATCCGCCGAAATGAAGAATCCAGACAATACAATGAAGCCGCAAAACAAGAACCAAAAACCCAATCGGCACTTACGCCGAGTAGCAGAATCCACGAAAGGACACTAAATGTTTGACTACCCTACCATTGAGAAAATCACAGAGGAAACCGCGCCAGGTTACTATCGGATCGAGCATGAGGCATACCACGCGAGCCCCGGCATATCATCGTCCGAGATCAAGAACGCCCTTGTTTCTTACGGGTATTACATGGCCAAGAAAGAGGAGGCGAAAACATCGCCCGCCCTGGAGTTCGGAAAAGCTTTCCACATGGCTATACTTGAGCCGCGCCTATTCGATAAAACGTATGTTGTAGAAAAGAAGGACCAATTCAACAAAAGGACCAAACAAGGTAAGGAGGATTACGCCCAATGGCTTGCCGACCTGGCCGAAGAAGGCTCCGAAATTGTTAAAGAAGAAGACAAAGAATTGATCGAGAAAATGGCCGAAAACGTGCGGAATCATCCACAAAGCTCGGTCCTGGCTGGGAACTATGCCGAGGTGGCTTGCGTTGCAAGGATCAACGGCCAGCTAGTCAAGTGTAAGCCAGACTCCAGGGACAACGTAGCAATCTATGACTTTAAAACGTCGAGGAATCTAGTCACCCCGCAAAACTTTATTCGTGACGTTAACGACTACGGGTATCACATTTCAGCCGCGCACTACATCGACGTAATCAAGGCCGCAACCGGAGAGGATCTTAAATTCATAGATATAGCCTGTGAAAAGCCCG
>Ga0307380_10007667_pt1 | contig 13988 bp, 9 predicted proteins | sample UN3MG_FD_202239 | JGI IMG/M metagenome (GOLD analysis project Ga0307380, IMG submission 202239) | Soil microbial communities from Risofladan, Vaasa, Finland - UN-3 | ecosystem: Environmental > Terrestrial > Soil > Coastal area > Acid sulfate soil | place: Finland: Risofladan, Vaasa | collected... | reverse complement strand
ATGATCCGCATAAAGAGATAGTGAAATTCAGAATGGGAGAAATAGTCTCTCTGGATAAGGAGGAAGGGAAGTGGGGAATTAAGTGGATTTTGACTCCTGAGCTTATAAAGAAGGATTAGGAAAGTTACCTAAGGCTATCCACGAATAATATTTTTCGTTATTCGGTTTTAGCGGTATTGTCGCCTTCTAAGTGAAAGTGCGCCATTAAATATTTTTCTTTAAACTAAAATCCTTATTTTATCAGTATTCTAAATTATAGATTGATGACACTATGTCGTCTTTTTTACTTAATGTTGACAAATCTTCCTAGAGAAATTAAACTAAAACAAATGCTAATTTAAGAATCTTCATCCGAGAGAAGACGAATCTAAATTAATTCGGATAAAAATAAGTTATACAAAAGACCGCACAAGGAGGAATTCACGATGCCCAAATGGTTAGTCAGACTCAAAGGTGAACGATTTGATTTAGAGGACTTTCCAAAACTGCTTCGTTCACCTGAAATCAAAGTAGTAGAGGAAAACGGCTCATTTTACTTAGAGTCAAGTGAGTTTAATTCCCTGACTTTAGCGGAGGAGGTCCGCGAACGAGGAAGAGCGCTCATCAAACTCATCAACGGAGTCACAAACTTCAATAGGGATAACTTTCTGGGCATTTCCGAAGACGCCATAACCCGAGTGGAAGACGACAGCAAGCGACACGGTTGCCTTTTTCTAGAAGAAGCCATTACAATCCGTACAAAGGTCAGTGCGCAACTTACAGTAATTGCTGCCGATGGATCTGAGAAAGTTTCCACTCAACCAAGCGCCCTTGAATCTTTGCTCGAAGTAGCCCAAAAGTACAATGTCGTTGCTGACGCACTTAGTTTCTACCGAGACGACACGTGGAGCAGTTTGTACAAAGCTTATGAAATCATAAGAGACGATGTGGGCGGTAAGCACCAGATTATCAAGAATGGCTGGTCGGTCGATTCTGACATAAATCGGTTCACACAGACAGCTCAGAGCAGAGCTGCTCTCGGGGATTCTGCTCGGCACGCGAGCAAGAAATATACGCCACCGGCAAAGCCTATGACTCTCTTAGAAGCTAGGGCACTGATCAAGACTATTCTCTCACGATGGGTATTTTCAAAAACGCAGTGTTCAATTTTTGTTCGGACCGTCGCCTAACAGCGGATAAAAGGCTTCGTTTTACTCCGTTCAAAAAATGCCTTTGACAACTTCTTTTATCCACCTTACGTTATGTAAAATAGCGCCATATTATTACTCACCATAAAGTAAGGATAGAATATATGTTCAATAGTTGACCTAAGTTTTCTTTCAATTATATTAGAATAATGGTTGATTTACTAAAGATAAAAATTGAAATTTAAATATAGTACGAAAAGTTCTATCTATTGACCTACCCGGGGAGCCTGCAAATTTCCAGCCCTTTGGCGTTTTGCTGAAGGGCTTTTTATTTTTTTACACAAAAAGAAGGATTTTTAAAAATTATGTCGTATTATAAATATAGAAGGATTTGAAAAATTTAGCCATTCCGTTATCTGAAATATAAATATTAAAGATAAATTGTAGTAATTGTAGATAATAAGCTCCAGTAAAAGTATTTGTTAACTCTCAGTTTAAACTTATAAATACTAGCAAATTTTCATCTATAAATCTTTCAAGAGTCCTATTTAAAAATTATTAAATCTATTAAAAATGTATTTTAATAAAATTGAATAAAATTCATTCAGTATTATTATATATTTTTAATTAGTAAAGCAATTTAAAATTAATTAATATCAATTAGATAAAATGAATAATTGGTTCATTGTTTCGCTTACCTGAAAACCAAATAAAAAGTGGAGAGAAAAGATGGATATTGAAGAATTGAAACGGATGATAGATGAAAGGGCAAAGGAAAAACAGTTACATTTGAAGGATCCAAATTCAATTGAGGTGGGTTATAAGGAACTTAATCCAATGATCCACATTGTTTTCTCTATTAGTGTTTGGAGAAGTCAGAAGTGGTTTGATATTAGAACGTGGGTACTGGGAAATTCTGGATGGAAGCCAACAAGGAAAGGACTCCATCTTTCCATAGATGGCTACAAAGAGTTTAAGAAAGAGTTAGAAAAATTAGAAAGTTTTATATAGAGGTTATCTATGAATTCTACTCAAAGATCTTATTGGCCTTTGCGTTGGTGTACCAAGTGTAGGATACCTCTTCTTGGAAATCATTGCGAAAATTGTGGTTCGCTAGGGCAGGTAATTTGTTCTGACTTCAAACCGATGTGGAAAGAAGAAGTCGAACTTGTAGAAAAGCGGATAGGAAAAAGGCTCCCAGGAAGAAACTGGCAAGATGGACTATGGATGCGATATAGAACAATATGGTTTCAGGGAAAAAGGTTGCTTCGATTGCATTGTAGTAGCGATCTTAAAATTGTTGGAAGGCAGCCGGTATCAATGGAATCAGGGATTCAAGCTACACCTATAAAAAAGAATATACTTTATAAGGGAAACCGGTCTTTTCTTGAGAAATTGGAAAAAGAAGCCATTTCTTTTATTCGGCAAACAGTAAAGAAGTTTCCAAAGAAGAAGCCTATAGTTTCTATCAGCGGGGGTAAGGATAGTGCTGTTGTTTCTTTTTTAGTTGCAAAAGCACTCAGGCCTAAAAAGATCTCATATATGTTTGCCGACACTACTATGGAATATCCTGACACTTATAAATATATAAAGAGATTCTTGAAAAGTAATCAGAGGTCTACATTTTACAAAGCATCAAACCCAAAGAAATTTTTTGAAATGTGTAAAATTATAGGCCCACCTAGTCGGCTAAATGCGTGGTGTTGTAGTGTATTTAAATCTTCACCCATCGCCCGTTTGGTTCAACAGATTAATGGCAATCAAGGGATAATTAGTTTTGAAGGTATCAGGAGAAAAGAAAGCATTCGTAGAAGAAATAGAGAGAGATTATATGAAAGTAAAAAGGTGGCACATCAACTTTCAGCATATCCAATTCTTGATTGGCGAGAAGCCGAAGTGTGGATTTACATTTTGACGAAAGAAATAGACTTTAACGATGCCTACAAGAAGGGCTTTAGTAGAGTAGGCTGTATGTTCTGTCCCAATAATGTGCCGTATAATGAATACTTAATGCGTGTGTATTATCCTGAGAGTGAGAGAAAATGGAAACGCTCCCTTCTTAATTATGCAAGAAAAATTGGTAAAAAAGATATCAGTGATTATGTTAACTCGGGAGCTTGGAAAATGAGAATTGGCAGAAGTGAAGGAGAAAACGTAGCGTATGCAAAGAAAGTGCCATGTCTTAATAGAACAACTGCCATGCATTTTATTTTGGACAAAAAGGTTAGAGGGGAATTTGCTGAGAGATTTAAACCTTTTGGGCATCTAACCGAGTTTGCCGACGTTTCTGGCAAAGGGTTCATTGTAAAAGACCTCACTACAAACGAAAGCCTTTTCATGATTAAAAAAGTTTTAGATATCTCCATCTTAAAGCAGGAAAGTAGAATAGATCCCTCTTGGAAATTAGGCGAGGAGTTTCTTTGTGTTGATATCTTGACTTCGAAAGGTAGTTATCGATTATCCCAGAGAATTGAGAAGCAAATACGGAAATATCAAGTTTGTATTTTGTGCGGAGCATGTGCAGGAATCTGCCCAAGGAACGCAATTAGTGTGGATAGTGAGTATCACATAAATGAAGAACGGTGCGATAATTGTGGAAGGTGTTTGACTACAAAATACCTAAGAGATTCTTGTGTTTCTTTACATGCTAATCTTCAGACTAAAAGGTATAGAAATGGCAATAGGATTTAGTCAAACTTTTGGTATCGAATTAAAAGTTTTATCAGCAGCTATGAGAACTTTTTCAGCAGAAGGAAAACTTTCTCGCGCTGAACTAATGCAGAAGATAGGTGTGGGCGATAATCGAGCCGAAGCAGTTGTTACATGGTTGGGGAAATTGGAATTGCGCGATAACAAAAAAAGATGCCTTACTCCTTTAGGAAAATTTTTGATGGAGAAAGACGCTTACTTAGAAAATATAACTACCCAATGGATATTGCACTATCAACTCGCTAAGAATCCTGATGCAGAAGTATGGTATTATTTATCTAATAGATTTATCACAAGCAGGAGAGAGTTTACTTCTAAAGATGCAATACAATCTCTGGAATTAGCAGGAGTGGGGCAGACTAGCCCCCGACATTTAAAATCCGATGTTCATATTTTTCTTCAAGCTCTTACAGATTCCAAAGCACTTAAAGAGTTAAATCTGCTTGAGAAAATTGGCACTGATAGATATAAGACAAAAAATTGTAAAGGTATCCATCCTCTTCTTGTCGGTTACATACTTTTTGACCAAAAGCAAACTCTTTATCCTAATGTTTCTACTATAAATATAAAAGAATTACTAACCGCAGATGGAAATGTTGGAAGAGTCTGCCTACTTTCTCGTGACAAACTAGAGGATTTCTTTAAACAACTGCAACAAATGGGATATATAGCAATCTCAAAATTTGCAGATTTAGATCAAATTGCCTTTAAGTTTGAAGGACGTGCTCTTCAGATATTGAACGGTTGTTACGAATGAAGACTCAGGAGATTAAAAAAGAGATATTTAAAAAAATAGATCTTCTTGAAAAAGAAAGATATAAAATTGTGATAGTAGTAGGTTCTCCGCTTTGTGGCAAAACAAGTTTAGCGAAAGAAATTGCGAAAGAACAACAAGGCGAATATATAGATTATTTAAAAGATGTTTTATCTCGTTTACAATCTCCTACTTTAGGGGCGTTTGGTCTTCAAGATTTTATTGACGATTTAAAAAATAGAGTAAATTCTACTTCTGCGGAGTCACTAATAATTGATGAGATGGAAGGTTTATTCTCAACATGGTCAAAGAAACAAATTAAAGAATTATCGGGGTTGTTATCTAACATGGCCACAAGAGTTAAAGTTGTATTATTTGTTAGAAAACCTTGTGAGTGGGTAGAGGCTATCAAGAGAATGTCCACTGGCGATTCAAGAATTGTAGAAATTGGTTAAGGAGGAAGATGAAAATGTTTAAAGAAGCATTAATTAGTAAAGTTGTGAAGATATCAACTGGATATGCGACTCAAGTAGATATTGAGAGGGACTTTTTTTTCAACAAACAAGTAAATACAGAAAAATTGAGGGCCTATGTACCATTAAAAAGCCATAGAAAAGCCTTTTTCAATATATCTCAAGGGCTTCATGTAACCTCTACAAGAAGGGTTTACTTACTTACAGGAGCATATGGAACAGGAAAATCACACCTTGGTCTCGTATTAGCAAATTACTATACTTTACCTAGTATCGATTCTCAGCTGGAACCTATTTTTGATAAAATGAAGGGAAAAGACCCAGTCAACACAGATTTTATCTTTAAGCAACGGGATGTTGAGAGGCCATTTTTTCTTGTGTTATGTACAGGATATGACCCTCAGGGATTTAACCATAGTTTAATCAGGGGGCTGCACAAATCAATTGAAAGAGCAAGGGATGAAGATATCGAGATACCAACGCCAGATACATCATACAAAGAAATTGTTGAAAAAATAGAAAAATGGGAGAAAGAATACCCAGATGTACATAAAAAGTTTGAGATAATAGTTAAAGAGCATGAAATGACAATTCCTATTTTCAAAGACAGAATAGGGAGAGAGTTAAATCAGGAAACCTATGAATTGTTCTTAAAAATTCATCCGAGAGTAACTGGAGGAGCTCCATTTATCCCATTCTATAGTAAAGGGCCAGCAGAAGTATACCAGAGTTTTATAAGTAGCTTAAAAAGGAACACAAAATACCAAGGTATAATTGTAATATTCGATGAATTCGGAAAGCATTTAGAGCACCTTGCCAGCGACCCAAATAGTGCAGAAAGTTTGGATATACAAGATTTTGCTCAGTATTGTATAAGGAGTGGAGAAGAGCAATGCCATTTTATTATAATTGCTCACGGTTCTCTTCGGGTATACGCAAAGGAGAGAAGGAGTTATGAAGAATGGAAGAAAGTTACCGGCCGATTTGTAGAATTAAATCTAACAGGAATAGATGAAGGTTACGAGGACCTTCTGGATACAATTATTATTCAGCCGACTGAGAGTCAAAAAAATGAACTCTGGGATAAAGTTTGCTCATCCACCGAATGGAATGATCTTTATAAGGTAATAGAAGATTTAAAATTATACGAAGACAAAAGACGAGATTGGATATTTGAGAAAATAATAGAAGGAGCATATCCTTTGCATCCTTTGGCCGCCTTTTGTTTGGTCCGAATCTCTGAAGCAGTGGGACAATATCAACGCACGATGTTTACCTTTTTAGAAGACGAGGAAGAGGGATTGAATAATTATATCAATTCAAAAACTATTTTTGATGAGGAGGAGAGGCTCCAACTTTTCACAGTGGATCTTTTATTTGACTACTTTGAGAGAGCAATTCAGGAAGAAGGGAAAAAAGAGAAAAGATATCAAGCAATTTATGATGGTTTCATTGAAGCCAAAGCAAAGGTCCCTAAGGAATCCCCTCTAGGAATTAGAATTTTGAAGGCTATTGGAGTTTTAAGGTGTATAGCACAACTTCAAACAACTTCTGAGATTTTAAGTTATGCACTTAATCTTCCACCGTTTAATCAGCCAGATATGGAAAAATTATTGGAAGAGATGAAAAAGAGTGAGGCATTAAAGAGAAGGCCGAGCACTGGTGAATGGCTATTCAAGAAAGGATATGAAGGGTATGACCTTGAGGACGATGTAAATAAGGCATTAGAATTAGTCCAAATAGATAATCTCTCTCAGTTCCTTAATAAGAGATTTCATCCCAAAGATATTGAAGCAAAAAAATATAATGAAGAATATTCTATGGACAGGACTTTCAAGGGTAAGTTTGTAAGTCCAACACATTTATCTAATATTCACGCTTTTGAGAGTGGAATTGAGAGAGATTTTTTAGATGGTATGGTTCTTTATGTAATATGTGAGGATGAGGAAAGTATTAATCAAGCAAAGAAATTAGCCAGAAATTTCAAGAATCCACAATTGGTTGTGGCAATACCGAAAGAATCAATAAATGTCAGTAGCGATATAAATAAATTAGTCGCGTCAGACCAGTTAAAAAATAAAACTCCGTACAACATGTTTGGAGAAGCCCATGAGGATTTAGACCAATTTACAGATGATTTGATTGAGGGAATCTCTGGAACATTAGAGCAGTTCCAAAATGCTGAGAATCTCTCTTGGTTTACAGCTTATGGCATTAATGATGCTTTATCAAGAAATGAAGAGGTAGAGCTTATTGATGAATTGGCAAAAAAGATTTTCAAAAAAACTCCCAGAATTACATTAGACCGAATTGCTTATAGATGGGGAGCGGCTGACTCAATGAAAGCCCAAAGAAGGACCGCTATTGAGAAAATACTTAATGAGGAACATATTCAAATTAAAGAAAGCGGCTCTATTCCCGCACCCGACAATATCATTATCATGACTCTGAAAGAAAACGGTTTATTAAAATATAAGGAATCCCGCGGGACAGAATTCGCAGCATATGAAATTGACTTGTCCCCTAAAAATAAAGAAATAGAAGAAAATGCTCAAAATGTACTAAATGCTATCCAGAACCATCTCTTGCAAAAAGATAAACCCATACCTATTGAATCGCTAGTTAAAAAATTAAGAGCCCCAGAATTTGGAATCAGTCTGATGACTATAGAGTTATTTTTGAGCACTTTCTTCAGCAAATACAAGGATCAAATAGCTGTAATTAAGAACTTTGAAAAGGGGCAACACAGATGGGAGATTGTTTCGATTTCAGGTGACTCTGTTTACCAATTTGTACACAAACCGGAAGATTATCATACATATTTTTATGAACTTTCACCAGTGCAAAGTAAGTATCTCAATGAACTAAAGAAATATATAGCATGGGAGAAGGGAATGCCAACCAATGTTACAATGGTTGAAGGTACTGCTGATATAGTACTAAAGTGGTACAGCGATTTACCAACAATAACTAAAAGTATGAGAAAATTTAGAGATGAGTATGCTGAAAAATTTTTGAAAGCTCTTTCAAAAGAAGAAGAAACAAGGCTACTTTTGTTTATTGGTATTCCTAACTCTGTAGGATTCGATAAGCCATACACAGGCTGGAGAGAAACTGATGTTAATGATTTGATAAAACGAGTGAAGTCGGTTGTTGAAGAATGCAATAATTACGCAGAAATCTATGCTCAAAAAATCATAGCGGAGGTAGGTATAATTTTCAATGCTAAGGGTGCAACAGAAAAAGAAATAGATGAAGCAATTCGCAGCTGGTATAATAATCTACCTCAATATATCAAGGCCCATACCTTCCTTTCCAATGATGGCGCTTTGCAAAAAGCAGCAGTTAGTGATGCAAGTGTAAGGGAACGTTTTCTGGAGGGACTCCCTAAGAACATGGGACTTGGACTGTGTTTGAATTGGACTGAGGATTTATTAAGTCGCTATGTTCTTGAGATAATCCGGAGCAAGTCAAACATTGAATCATATAAACCCGCTACAAAAACTCTGGAACCGAAAGAATTGAAAGTGATAGAAGAGACCAAACAAGAACTCAAACAAATGATTTCTAAACTTCTAAGAACTAAAAAAATAACAAAAGAACAACTTAGAGATATTTTGTTGGACATTATAGGGGAAATCTGCAAATGATAACTTTAGTTTTCGATCCATACCACCTAAAGAAAGAACACACGAAACCCTCCTATACTTATTCAAATGTTGAGGATTACGTGAAACTTCGTCTGAGAATCAGAGAGTTAATACACCAGAAGAAAGATTCTTGTATTTTAATCCATGATAAAATTCTGTGTACCTGGCTGAGTGACTTCAAATACTACCCTGAAAATATTATTCAAATTGAAGACCTCGCTGAACCTAAGGAAAAACTGAGTGACCTGCTTAGAACAAAATTTATTCCTGATAATGTTACTGATGAACTAGTAATCAGCCTCGACCTTCTAACTAAGGCTCGAACTGTTAAGCTTGAGGGAAATGATGTAGAAGATTGGATTCTTAAAACTTGTGTTCATGAATGTTGGGAGCTTGCTTTGCCTGATTGGCAACATTTAGGCAGTTTGGTAGAATTTTTTCTCCACTCCAAGGGTAAAGAATTCATACCATTTTTAGATGATCTGATGAAGAGAAAATTCCAGGTTTGGCTCAATTCAGCCGTAGGCGAAGTTAAAAAAGCATATGAATGGCATTATAACTCTCCAGTGGAAAATGCTATTTTAATAACATGTATGCAAGTGTTAGCCCCCTATCCAGAAGGATTCAAAAAAGAATTTCTAAAAGTAAAATACAAAATCGCTTCCTCAATAGAAAAAGTAGATATGGAAACTTTGCTATTAAATCTGAAGGAAATTAGAGTTAATAAGGAATTGTTGGAATCCATGAATGATTCTATTCATATATACTGGAATGGAATATTTAAAAAAGCACCCTTTGCTTTTGCGCTTATTGATAAAATGTCAGGAAAACTAATTGGTGAATTGCAATCAATTAGAGATTATTTAATAACGCACAAAGAATTAATTACTCCATTATTATTGGATAAAATGCAAGCGAAATTTAACCAACTTTCAGTAGCGGAATCCATTCTTGCTGAGTTAAGATCTTTGGTTTGTCCGGATTTCCCCAGTGAACCTTCTTCTGACTGGAAATGGAATAATTGGTCAAGATGGGCTGTATGTGAATACTTGCCATATCGATTTTGGACAGAAAAAAATAACAAACCAAACCAAGAACTAGACCAATATTCAGTTCTGTATCAGGATTGGCTATTTAAACGTTATCCATCGCTGAAAAATCAACTTGCCCCCTTGGTGTACGGGACATTCTCCCACGTTAAAAAATTGATTGAGCAGGGAAACCGAGTTATCTGGATAATAGTTGATAATCTATCCTGGGAAAGCTACCCTATTATTCGTGATGAGTTTGAAAAAGAAAAGCTCCAGTTGTGTCAAACTATACCTCTTATCTCAATGCTCCCTAGCGAAACGAGTACATCTAAATTTTCAATATTAGGGGGTAAACTTCCTGTGCAACTCCAAGAGCAACAACCTGAAAAAATGCTAATCTCTTGCTGGCAAGCCCTTGGAATTACTGTGAAACTTATTCGACTGAAATATTTAAGTAATGAGATTTCAACTAGTAAGGAACGGTTATTTGTAGTTCTTTATAACGAACTTGACGAAATAGCTCATAGACCAACAGGGAAAATTGAAGACAGGGAAAGGAAGATTAGAGATGGTTTCAAGTACATTGCTGAGCAAGTAGGTGGCGCGATAAAATATCAAGAAGATTTTATAAGAATTAAACTTATATTAAGTTCAGACCATGGATCTTGTAGACTGTTAAAAAATGCCAAGAAGGTATCTATCCCAAAACACATCCTTAAAGATAAAATTTACCAAAAACATCGTAGATTGGCAAAACTTAAGGATGAAAAAGATATAGATTCACACGATACTTATATTCTATCAAAGAACGCTTTTGGTTTACCAGAAAAGTATATTATACCTAAAGGGTATGGATATTTTGAACGAAAACCTTTCAGTTACACTCACGGAGGACTTTCGCCTGAAGAAACGATTGTTCCCTATATGGAGTTTGGTTTTTCCGTGCCAGTGTCAATCAAAGACCTTGAAGTCGTATATAGAGGACATGCTTTAAGGAAGGGACATCAGGAAAATCTGGAATTTGTTGTGCGAAATTCCAACAACATAAAAGTTCAAAATATATTATTACAATTGCCTAAATATGAAGTTAAAACTAACATAGCATATATTGAAGGGAAACAAGAAAGTGAAACCGGAAATATTCAAATTGTTATTGACCCCAAAGAAAGAGTGCATAAAGGTGAGATTAATATTGACGCTGTAGTTGCTTTTTTGATCTTCGGCAAGAGAGTAGTTAAGGAAATAAAAATTGCAATTCCTATTAGGGAACTAGCTATTATTGAAAAATTTGATGAAATGTTTCCGGAAACTTAAATTTGAGAGGATTATTTTCGCTATTTAGGAGAAAGAGGGTAAAATGTTAAGTTATCAAGAAAAATGCCTAAAGTATTTTGGAGAGGTAACGATAGATAAGTCGTTGGTGCATAAAGCGGGGTTTGGGGCGAGAAGCATCCCAGCATTTGTCGGGGAATGGCTTATTGATCAGTTTTCTGACCAAGGAAAATTCACTGATGAGTCAAAAAGGAAAATTCAAGGATTTATAAAAGACCACCTTCCTTCAAAGAATCAGAAAGAAACCATAAAGAATAGGTTGGGAGAGGGTGAAACTTTAATTATTTTAGATGATTTTTCTGTTACTATAGATCTAATTAGGAATATTAGGAAATTAAAAATTCCGTGTATTGATTTAGAGAATGCCTATGTAGAAAAATATATTGTAGATAACAATCCCCTATTACTGTGCGGTGGGGTCTGGGGAGCAGGTAGATTAACCTATCATCCTCCTAACCCCGAAGTAGGAAGTAGAAGGGGAGAGGTTTGGTTAACAGAATTTAAACCACTCCAGGTTACTAAACTAGACATAGAATACTTCATAGAACAAAGGTTTCATTTTACTTTACAGGAATGGACGTCTCTATTGCTTACAAGCATGGGATATAATCCTGAAGTGTATTCAACAGAACAGCAATTACTTTTGCTTACAAGATTGATACCCATTGTTCATCCGCGAGTTAATATGATTGAATTATCTCATAAAGGCACAGGAAAATCTTTCCTTTATACTAACCTCTCAAGGTATACCAGAGTCGTAAGTGGGGGCAAAGTTACTCCTGCCGTATTGTTTTATAACAATGCTACAAATCAACCAGGTTTACTTACTTGGTATGATGTAGTAGTCTTAGACGAAGTACAAACTCTCACATTTGACAGTCCTGGAGAAGTGATTGGTGTTTTAAAAGATTATCTGGAATCTGGTAGATTTTCGAGAGGGAAACATCAAGCTACTGGCGAAGCAAGCGTTTCAATGCTTGCCAACATTGGCATAGATAGTAGTGGAAGTCCGAGAGAGCCAATATTATTTCGTAATCTTCCGTCATTTCTTCAAGAGACAGCTTTCATTGATAGATTACACGGAATCCTGCCAGGATGGCTTCTGCCAAGAATAAGCAGAAGGTCACCAGCTAAAGGAGTGGGATTTAAAGCGGATTTCTTCGCTGAAGTATTACATTGTTTAAGGACTTGCGATGGCTATATGGAATATTTCGGAGATAATGTGAGAATTACTGGCACCGATGACATGCGTGATAAAAAGGCCATTGAACGTATGGCATCTGGCTACTTAAAACTTTTATTTCCTCACCTCACTTTGAAAAAAGATGAGCTCTATCAATATTGCGCCTTACCAGCAGCCCGGATGAGACAAAGGGTAAGAGATCAATTGGCAAGACTTGATCCAGAATATAAAGAAGTCATTATTGGCGTGGAAGTATAATCTATGATATGGGAGCAATAATAAAAGATAGAATTCTATGTTTTACTTACTAGTCAAATTTGAACAAAAGTATTTGACGAGAAGCAAGATCCTTCCGCAAAATTAGACTTCTTAAAAGAAAGAATTGGTGTTGAAGTTGAGTTTGGTCATTCCTCTTTTATAGGTATAGATCTTCTCAAATTTCAAGTGGCTTCTTATTCCTCTTTAGATAAGATTGATGTTGGAGTTTATATAGTTACAACTCGAAACTTTCAAAAGAGAATGAAGAAAGAATTTAATCATAATTGGGAAGGTTCACTAACCTTCGAGGAGGTAAAAAGATATTTACCACACTTTAAGAGTGCCATACAAGTTCCGATTTATGTTATTGGTTTAGATTTTTAGTTATTTTAAACAATATAAAAGGTAGAATATTAAGATGAAGAAGATACCTAATAAATTAATAAAAATAACCAAAATAAGCGATAAGGGTACTTCTGATCCAATTGTAAATCGAATATATTTTCAATTTATCGAGATGTTGAAAACAAATACAATTGAATTGAAAAATAAATCTTTAGAGAATTTTGAAAATTTACTTTTTGATTTAATGGAAGATTTTTTAAAAGTAGAGGAATATATAGAGAATTATTTAAGAATTGAAAATGAAGCAGTATTAAAAATTAAAAAAGGTAAGGTCAAAATTGAAGGCAATAGTATTAAATATGATAATCCAACCCCAAAATTAAAAGAAAATTTTGAACATTTTTTAATTAGAAGTGTCATGGTTTTAAGGAAGTTGATAAAAATAGCAAGTATCATATTCGAAACTGAATTTACTGGTGGTAAAGAATTAAATAATTATATAAAAAAGAAATTTAGTGAAGATAATAACCTTGTAAAATATGTTAATTCAAATTCTAAATGGATAAAAGAATTATATGATGATAGAGGTAAAGTTGAACATGAGGAATTAGATATGGCAGATTTTGATATCGAAGTTTGTAAAGATGGATCTTTTAATCCAATATTACCTGTATTTATTAGTAAAAACATCCCCATACGTATTTATCTGACAAAAAAATTCACTTTGTTATTTAATTATATTGAAACTATAATAGCATTCCTGCTTAATCAAAAAGTAAAATATCCTCTAAGAATTGTTTATATTAAAAAAGAAGAAAGAAAAAATTATAATGATTTTAAATATAAGTTGGATATCGATATGAGTAAAATAAAAATTAGCGATAAAAAATAGAGGAAATTGTTAAAAGAAAATTATACTTTTAAAATTTTAAATTTGAATATTATTTTAAAAGTTCTGCCTATTGACCTTCCCGGGGAGCTTGCTAATTCCAGCCCTTTGGCATTTGCTGAAGGGCTTTTTATTTTTTATTAAATTATTTTTCAAAAAAAGAAGGATTTTTGGAATTTATTATCGTATATAATAATTCAAAATAAATGTACTATAAATTGAATCAGATGAGGAAAA
>Ga0307380_10007666_pt1 | contig 13988 bp, 10 predicted proteins | sample UN3MG_FD_202239 | JGI IMG/M metagenome (GOLD analysis project Ga0307380, IMG submission 202239) | Soil microbial communities from Risofladan, Vaasa, Finland - UN-3 | ecosystem: Environmental > Terrestrial > Soil > Coastal area > Acid sulfate soil | place: Finland: Risofladan, Vaasa | collected... | reverse complement strand
ATCTATTAGTAGTCCTGGAGAAGGTTCTGGAATTTGACGCGACGGCCGATTCCATGCGCGAGACGCTTGCGCTGCTGAATCCATACTCTGTCGAGGTTCGTTATCCCGGCGATGCATGGATGCCCACACCCGATGATGCTAAAGAAGCCAGACTGGCCGCACAGGAAGTTTTCGAATGGGTACGAACGAGACTTGGGCGACTTTTTGATTAGATTCGTATGGTGGGCCTTGACCCACCGATCCGAAATGGTGGGGCAGTCCTTGGGACTCCTTACGGAGAGCCCCACCCTACTTTAGCCAATCGGGTAGTTGGTCGGGGGTGACATTTTGCCACAGGCCTTTTTTGCTGCTTCGGGCGCGGGATTGTAATTGCTTGTACTTGTTGTAGAAACTATGGCTAAAGCGGGTATCGGCGTAGGCGTAGCCTTCGGTTAGCAGGACTTCATTTAAGAATCTGCCATCCGGCAATTTGACATAAGCCAAGAGCCTGCCGTACTTGCCTCTGGTGGGATTCGGCGAATCGAGGTAAACCGTGACGGATTTCCCGAGGGCTGATTGCTTCGTGAACTCGGCGGCTTCCGGGCCGAAGTACATAACGCCGGATTCTTCGCTTTTAGTTTCCGGCGTATCAATCCCTAAAAGCCTGATTCGAGTGTGTTGGTAGCGGCCATCCGGAATGTCGATATCGAATGTGTCGCCGTCGATAATATTTACTACGGTGAAGGTTTTGCGGTGATACTTTTCGAGGTCGGAGGCTGTCGCCTGTTCTTCGGATTTGGGCAGTAGCTGCCGGCCGTGGCCGATTAAGGCGTGGTCGAGCCAGACAAGGAGCATAACCGCCAGCAGGCACAGAAAAACGATGCCGTTCTTCCGGCGTCTGCTCATGGCAAAAGCGGGTTTGTCCTGTTCAGACTGCATTCGGCTGTCGTTAAATTGTGAATCGAGCCGAGTGAAACAAGTTACGCATTACGCGTCTCAGCGGGTTTGTTCAGCTCAAAGGCTCCACAAATGGCCTGAAGAGCTTTCTCGGCCTGGTCCTCGTCCACAGAGCAACTGATGCGAATTTCACTGGTCGTTATCGAATCGATATTGACCTTAGCTTCGGCCAGGGCCCCGAACATCTTCTCAGCAACGCCGTAATGGCTTCGCATCCCGACACCGACTACTGAAACCTCGGCAATGTCCTCCCGAACGAAAACGCTCTGGCAATTGATTTCGCTTTTGATTTGCTCCACAGCCTCCTTGGCGGCTGTCAAATCCGAAATACCAATCAGAAAAGATAAGTTTGCTTTTTCCGGACTGAGTTCCGTCTGAACGATGTCATGGACGACCACTTTGGCCTTTGCCAGATGAGCAAAGACTTTTGCGGCGTTGCCCGGGACGTTGTCAACTCCAACAAGACCTATCTTGGCCATATCTCTCTGTATTGTCGCGCCTGAAACTACTACACCTTCCATCTGTGGCACCTCATGAGTAATTATTGTCCCCTCTATATCTTCGCTACTGCTTCTAACGTGAATTGTCACATCATATTTCTTGCCGAACTCGATAGCCCGAGGATGCATAACGCCGGCTCCGAGGCTGGCCATCTCGAGCATCTCGTCGTAGCTGATTTGTTTCATCTTGACGGCACTTTTGAATATTCTCGGGTCCGCGGTATAGATGCCATCGACGTCGGTATAAATTTCGCAAAGTTTGGCTCCCAGGGCTGCAGCCAGTGCAACTCCGGTCGTATCCGAGCCGCCTCGGCCGAGAGTGGTAATATTCTCATGCTCATCGATGCCCTGAAAGCCTGCAACAATTACAACCTTACCCAGCTCCAACTGCCTGTGAATTCGCTCGCCATCGATACTGATGATCCGTGCCTTTGTGTAGACACTATCGGTCATCATTCGGATTTGGCTGCCCGTAAAGCTAATGGCGTCGTAGCCCATCGCATCGAGAGCCATCGCGAAGAGCGAAACCGATTGCTGCTCACCGGTACTGAGCAGTTGGTCCATTTCGCGTTTCGGCGGATTTGGATTCAGCTCGAAAGCATCCGCTACGAGCTGGTCGGTCTGTTTGCCGCGGGCCGAAGCGACTACAACAACATGAAAACCTTTCTCTATCGCCTTAATGACTCGCTTAGCAGCCTGGCGAATTTTTTCCGCATCAGCCACCGATGTGCCGCCAAACTTTTGTACAATAATTTCCATAATTAACCTGTTACTGTGTATCCTTTTATATCAGTCTAACGGATTTGGCTTGGACGGTCAATAGACTTTAGCTCTTTAAGAAATACTCCATCAGCTCAAAACCGTTGTCTATTCTGAATCCCGATTTGGCGGCATTTGTCTCGCCGAACGTGGTATGCAGGATGCCGCTGATGCTGTCGCCCGCCATTGCAAACGGCACCGGCTCGGCTGAGTGAGCACAGGTTCGCAGCGGAGTCGGATGATCCGGCATGACGAGTATCCGCCAACTTTCATATTTCTGCAGGGCCTCAAGTACAGGCCCGACAATATGTTTATCAACCTGCTCGATAGCCTTTTTCTTCATCTCGGTGTTGCCGCTGTGAGATGCCTCATCAGGCGCCTCTATATGGATGAAAACGATGTCATACTCGTCGAGCGCTTCGATTGCGGCAGAAGCCTTGCCCTGATAGTTCGTATCGATAAAACCGGTAGCTCCGGGCACATCGATCAAGTCGAAGCCGATCAGCTTTGCCAAACCTCTCACGAGGTCCACGGCGGTAATCGCAGCGCCCTTGATTCCAAAGCGCTTCCGGAACCGTTCCATCTGGGCTCTTTTGCCCTGTCCCCAAAGCCAGATGGAGCTGACCTGATTTTCTCCCAGGTCCCTTCGAACTTTGTTAATATCGTGATTGGTGAAAAGCTGCTGTGAACGAGCCATCAAGTCGATCAGAAGTTCGGCACCTTTACCGCGAGGTAGAATCTTTTCTATCGCCTTACCGATATAATCATGAGGAGGATAAGTCTGAACATCGAAATGAAGGCCTTTGAAAACCAATAAGTGTCTGTAGCTTACACCCGTATGGAAAGTAATCTGCTCGTTACCAAGCTTCTCGGCCAGCTCTTTTATCAAATTGCCGGCTTCCACAGTTGAGATATGCCCGGCACTATGGTCTGCCATTTTGCCGTCGGCAATCGTAACTAAATTGCACCTGAAAACCCAGTCTTCCAAAGATAATTTGATATTGCGCGCTACCGCCTCGATCGGCGCCCTGCCGGAATAATACCGCAAAGGGTCATAGCCTAACAGACTCATTTGAGCTACATCGCTGCCAGGTTCCATACCCTCAGGAACCGTCCGGACAAGACCCTGCCTGCCTAAGGTGCTGATTTTATCAATATTGGGGGTTTCAGCAGCTTCAAGGACTGTTTGGCCGGCGAATTGCTCAAGCGGTTCATCCGCTGCGCCGTCAGGAATAATTATGACATATTTTGTAGTCAATCCTTGTCCTCCGGAATGTCTACGATTCTTATGCAGACCGGTTTTCCGCCAATGACGTCAAGTTTTTCCATGTCTTCCAACGCAATGGTGATATTTTTCTGCATTGTAGGATGTGTTGCGATTACTACCGGTACAGTATTGTCCGGGCCTGTTCCTTCGTGCTGAATGGCTCCGGAAATGCTTATCTGATGGTCGGCAAGCACTTTGCTCCATTGAGCGATAACACCCGGCCGGTCTTTGCACATTATTCTAATATAAAACCTGCTTACTATATTATCTATTTTCTCTATTAATGGGGCTGTTTCGCTTCTGGGCCGCAGATTCAATTGGCGAAAAGTAGTAGCAGAGTTACCCAGAGCGACATCAATAATGTCTGCTACAATTGCGCTTGCAGTAGGCATCATTCCAGCACCTCGACCATAATACGTCACCTGCCCGACAGCGCTGCCAAATATACTGACGGCATTGAACGGACCTTCTACACGGGCCAATACGTTATCCCTGGCTATAAAAGAAGGATGCACACGCAGCGAAATCCTGTCTTGTTTGTCTTTCTGCCCGATAGCCAACAATTTCAGACAATAACCCATCTCGGTACCATAACGAATATCACTTATCGAAATACCCTCAATGCCCTCGACATAGATGTCTTCGAGTGCAATTTCGCATCCGAAAGCTATGGAACTTAAGATAGCCAGTTTGTGGGCACTGTCACCTCCACTGATATCCAGCGTTGGGTCTGCTTCGGCATAACCTTTTTCCTGTGCTTGAGTTAAGGCTTCGCAAAAATCTTCGTTTTTAGAGGTCATATTCGAGAGGATGTAATTGCATGTCCCATTGACTATGCCATACATCGCAGTGATATTATTCGCCGCTAATCCCGTTCGAATGGCTGAAACAACAGGAATTCCCCCTGCACAACTCGCTTCAAAGGCTATACAGCGTCCGTTTTTTTGAGCGGCCCTGTAAAGCTCATTACCATATTCAGCCAGAAGAGCCTTATTGGCAGTGACCACATCTTTGCCCGCCTCAAGCATCTTGAGTTGGATATTCCTTGCCACATCTGTCCCGCCGATAGTCTCAACACCTATTTGAATAGTATCATCGCTTAATAATCTATTCAGATCATCGGTGAGGATACCGTCGGATAGTTTTACCGGACGTACAGACATCATGTCTATATCGACAATGCAGGCAAGCTCCAACCGAATACCGGTCCTGGCCGCTATCGCATCAGCATTTTCGGTTATGAGCTTTGCAACACCTGTGCCTACAGTGCCGAAACCAATAATCCCAACTTTTACAATCCGTTCAGCCATAAATATTTTTTCCTGTTATTCCCACATCAAGTTCTCACCCCCAGCCCATTCTCCCCGGAGGCAAATCCGCCTCTATAGAAGCAGCAAGCAACAAAAGAATCCCAGATATTCAGCTCCCGGTTTATCGGGAGCACACTTTCGATAAAATAAAATCGACCCGAATATGGATTTAATAGGAGTAACACGGCACAGTCAAGTAAAAACCCTCGAATTGAAATCACTAACATATAAATATTGAGAATTAAAATAGTGTTGACTTAAACAATCTAAATATGTTAGAATAGATAAGATAATCTGTTTGAATATTATAGTTGAATGATGCAAAAGCAGGATTAACAGAGCTGAAAGTTGGCTTTGCGAATCCCAAGACATAGAACATGTCCGATAATAAGAGTAGGTGTTTGTAATTAGATAGAAATTGAGTCGGTAATTTCAGCATCTTTTAAATACTCAATGGTGTGATAACGACAATCGTAAAGTTTGAAGGAAGATCACGATAAAAACTTCAACGGAAAATCATAGTTCTCTTCAGGTAAAAAGCAAAACGGACACGGTAAAAAAACCAATCGAATTGACCGACCGTACTCTTTCATGCCGACATGAGCTCAAATATCACATCAACGAGTCACAAGCCAAGGCGATCGCAGAGTTTATAAAACCATACTTAGAAGTGGACCGGTATTGTAAATTACAGAGAAGCGGTGACTATCCGATCGTGAGTCTTTATTTAGATTCGGAGAATCTGCAACTTTGCCAGGAAAGTTTGAGAGGGCATAAAAGCCGCTTTAAGCTGCGCATCCGCAGTTATACCGATGAGCCGGATTATCCTCGCTTTTTTGAAATCAAACGGCGGATAAATACTATTATTAATAAAAGCAGGGCACGAGTTATGAATCGCGACGTACCGACCCTGCTTGCAGGCTTGTCTCTGCCGCCACAGAATTATACTGCCGACATAGACACAATCAACCAGTTCCAGTTTTATATGAAAGGTATCGGAGCCAGGCCTATAGTGCTTATCCGGTATATGCGGCAGGCATTCGAAGGAAATTTGGAAAATAGAGTAAGAGTAACCTTTGATCGAGAGTTGGCATATTGCGTTACAAACCGGCCGGAAGTCAGACTTGGCGGAAGAGGCTGGCAGCGGAATCCCTTTACGTTGTGCGGAGTTATTTTGGAGATCAAGTTTACGAACAATTATCCTGCATGGTTGAGCCAAATGGTCAAGTATTTCAACTTACAGGCGCGATCAATTTCAAAGTTCGGCTCGTCAATAACAGACTCACGTTTATTAGAGTTCTATGCACCCCAATTAACGTTTTAGTAATTATGGATAGAATGTGGCAAATATTGGAAGGCACTCCCTCATCCGGGGGAATTTTTACACCCGAGGCAATTCTCTTGTCTCTATTGCTGGCTTTTGTTCTCGGACAAGCTTTGGCGTGGGTTTATTACTTCACTCACAGCGGCATGTCTTATTCAAGGTCGTTTGTACAATCGCTGATTCTAATCACAGTTGTCGTAGCAATGGTCATGGCTGTCATCGGCACCAGTATTATTACCGCTGTCGGATTAATGGGTGCTTTAGCGATTATACGTTTTCGTAACATAATTAAAGATACGAGGGACATAGCTTTCATTTTTTGCTCACTGGTAGTTGGCATGGCGGCAGGCTCTCAGCGATACGCCGTCGCTATCGTCGGGACGATTACTCTGTGCCTTATAATCATATATCTGTACGTGACAGGTTTCGGGACACATCAGCCACATAACGGTTTCCTGCGGTTTACTGTTAGAGGCCATATCGGACCCGAAAGCCCGATTCCCGCTATCCTCAGAAGCTTCTGCGGCAGTTATACTCTCATATCGGCGCAGGACAGCGGCTTCGGCGTCTCCGAAGTTGAATATGCCTATCAGTTGATGATACGAAACGCCGAGAGAAACCAACAAATGTTATCCGAGCTGCAAAATGTCGAGGGCCTTGAGAACATAAGCCTGACAATGCAGGAAAAGCTGCTGGAGGTTTAGGCTTTATGAAAAGGATAAGTCTTAGAAATTATCCGTTTCGTTTGCGTCTGCACCTCCTTCCTATCCTGGTGTGGTTAGGGGCGTTGGCATGTGTAATCGGACTTTTTTCTCGACGCTCACAACGTTTTGAAATTGTCGGCATGGCTCGCAGCCCGGTGCTTCATGTTTCTGTCAACTGCGCAGCCAGGCTTAGAACCGTTCCCGTCAAACTGTTCGAAAACGTAAAGAAGGGGCAAACAGTCGCCATCGTCAATACCGTCCTCGATAACGAACAGCCCCGGATCGAATTGCAGACACAATTGGACACGATTTTAGCGGAAATCGAACATCTGTCGGCCCAGTTAGTCCCGACTCAGGAGACCCTGCTGGCCGAGGAGTCTGATCGAGTAATCAGCCGCATCGCGCGTATGAGGACGTTTGAAATAGACATCGAAAACGCCAGAATCCAGATTCTGAGTCTGCGGTCGCAGATCGCATCCGACCGCATTGTTTTAGATGACCTGGCTATGGAAGCAAAGATTGTCCGTGACCTCGTGGAGCAGAAAGCCATTGCCCTCTACGAACAGGAGAAGGCCCAGGTCCAATACAATGCTCTTGCGAAAAAAATCGAGGAGAACGAGAATCTGCTTGAGCAGGCCAAGAGCGATTTAGTACAGGCCCAGCAACGGCGTGATGAATATGCCAGGAGCCTCCCTTTTAATCCTTCTGTAGATGATGCTCTGGAGGTGATACGCAAACAGATAGCCGTCCAGGAACGCCTGATGGATGGGGTGCTTGCTCAGCTTGAGGCACTGAAGGCTCGTGAGAGCTTAGAGCTGAAAGCTCCCATCGATGGTATGGTAATCCCGATCCAGCAGCAGGCGAATGAGGCTCTCATGCGCAGACCCGGTGAGAAGATAATGGGACGGCCCGGCGAAGTCGTCACCGCCGGCGAATCTATCCTTGCGATAGCTGAAGCCAGGCCTAATGAAATCATTGCATATATCGGGGACAGACTATTGGGGCAAGTGGAAGAAAAAATGCCCGTTGAAATAATCAAGAACAGAGAGCCGCCCCAGATAGCAAAATCACAAATCACACAGATCGGGCCCACAATGGAACTCATGCCGGAACGAATGTGGCTAAATCCCAACATACCTCAATGGGGATGTCCCGTATTGATAGAGATTCCTGAGGGCCTGGAGCTGACCCCGGGCGAGATGATCGGAATAAGAAGATTGTAGTTGGATGCGCAACGCCGGCGAAAGCCTGAAAAGGACAGCTAAACTTTTTGAGAGGATCGAGGGAAAGTATAGAGTATATGCTTTACAATTACCCTTGTAAAAACCGTGTTTGTTTGATTTTATGTGCCCTGGCCTGCCTGTGCATCTGGCTTGGGTGTGCTCAGCATAACTACAAGAAAGAAGCTGACGATCAAGTCTATAATATCATCGACCGGAAATGGGACGAGGATTTCGGCACCAAAAATAACTACAAGATCAGCGACACCGAGCCGTCACCCAACGACATTCAAATTGAAAAAAAAGTGACTGACTTTGGCGTCCTGACCCTGCCTCAGGCGGTAGCCCTGGCGACGGCACAAAATCACGAATATCAAACACAAAAAGAAGCCCTTTACATCATGGCTCTGGATTTGAGACTGACACGGCACGAGTTTGAATATCAGTTTTTCGGTGGGGCAGGTGCCGGATATAATGCAGACCGCAATGATGAGACAGTAGGACTTGAATCCAACATTGGTTTTAACCGGTTGTTGGCAGGAGGCACCAGAATCAGCACCGAGCTTGCCGCCGCCTGGGTCGACGTGCTTACCGGCAATCTGCGAGGCGGCCTGTCTTCAATCTTAAGCGCAACCGTGACACAGCCTTTGCTGCGAGGCAGCGACCGAAAAATCGTGCTGGAAAATCTCACTCAAGCCGAACGCGACACTCTCTATCAGGTACGTTCCTTCAACCGGTTTCGCAAAACGTTCGTTGTTTCAGTGATTAGCCGGTACTATGAAATCCTGCAGAAACATGATGCGGTGGAAAATGCCCGGAACAATTACATTACCCTGGCATGGCTCTACGAGCGTGTAGAGAAATTAGCCAATGCAGGCCGTGTGCCGCTGCTCGAGCTTGACCGGATCCGACAAGAGAAAATACAAGCCTCGAACATTTATTCTCAGGCGGAAAAAGATTATAAGCAGGCGCTTGATGAATTCAAGATAATCCTCAATTTGCCCACAACTGCCGAGCTTCAATTAGACGAAAATGAATTCGAAGCACTCAGGACTGTGGAAATGATCGAGCCTGATTTTACCGAAGCCAAAGTCATCGAAGCTGCATTGCTTCAACGTCTCGACTTGGTTAACAGCGCTGATGTCATTATCGATGCCCAGCGTAAAGTTTATGTTGCTACCGACGGTTTCAGTGCCGACGCAAATCTGATTGGTACTGCCGGCGTTATTTCATCAAGGCGAGCCGACCGGGGGACACTTGGCTGGATGAGAGAAGAATACGGACTCGGCATCGAACTTAATCTGCCGCTGGACCGCGTGCCCGAGCAGAACATTTACCGCAAAGCCCTGATAACTTTAAACCAGCGACAACGAGAGTACGAGCTTGCAGCCGACACGATTGCATTAGAAGTACGCCAGGCCCACCGCGATCTCACCGAAGCAGCCGAACGTTACAAAGCCTTGTTAGAAGCCCTCGAATTAGCTCAGCAGCGATTTAATAATACCTTCCTGCTGCTCCAGCACGGCAAGGCAAGCAGCCGCCGTGTGCTCCAGGCACAGAGCGACCTGTTCGAAGCGCAGAACGATGCCGGACAGGCCCTTTTGGATTATACTGTTGCGACCTTGAAATTCTATCGTGACACCGGAGCGATTCAGGTGCTTCCGGACGGAATGTGGAAACTCTGAGAGCACATTATCCGGTATAGATAGTTCATCTTCCCGCCAGGCCGGTAATATTTACTTTTTTCACTTTACAGAATAAAGCAGAACTTCAGGTTTTGCTCTTCAGTACCAAGCGATACGGGGCAAAACCGGTAATTTGTTAACCACCTGACATACAGGCCGAGCACAGTCTCCGGAAGATGGGTGTGGCTAATTTTTCTGGCACTACATAAGCTTGTCTTGTGTAAAGGATTGTGTTCTTTGTCATTGCGAGCGAAGCGAAGCAATCTCGATCGTTCGCAGGATAGAGATTGCCACGTCCACATGCTGTGGCCTCGCAATGACGATAGGGGAAATTTCCAGCTTTGAGAGCAAGCATTTAAGAACGAAAAATCGCCTGCCAGAATATCTGGTCGCACCCCGGAAGATGAATTTTAGTGGATTTTCTGGGATTTTTACCTTATTGTGTATAGAATAATTGTTTTTGACATTAACAAGGAGTAGAAGTAACAGATGTGTTCTAATAAGGGACCTTATAGATCAGGCGAGATTGAGAAGAAGTGGCAGCGGTTCTGGGAAGAATCCAGGATTTTCAAAGCGCAGGATTGTGACGATTCCAGGGAAAAATATTACGTGCTGGATATGTTTCCCTACCCGAGCGGCCAGGGCCTGCACGTCGGCCATCCGGAAGGTTATACCGCAAGCGATATTGTCGCCCGGTTCAAACGAATGAAAGGCTTCAACGTCCTGCATCCGTTCGGCTGGGATGCGTTCGGTCTTCCGGCAGAGCAGCACGCTATTCAGACCGGCACCAACCCGAAAGACACTACGCAAAAAAATATAGATAACATGCGCCGTCAGACAAAATCGCTGGGATTCAGCTATGACTGGCAGCGGGAAATTGCCACGATCGATCCAAAGTACTACAAATGGACGCAGTGGATATTTCTGAAACTCTTTAACAGTTACTTTGACGAAACCCAGCAGAAAGCCAGGCCCATCGAGCAGCTCCCCATCCCGGAGGGCCTGAGCGAACAGGACAGACAGAGATTTGTAGATGAGAACCGCCTGGCTTATGAAGCGGAGGTTGCCGTTAACTGGTGTACGGAACTCGGAACGGTGCTGGCTAATGAGGAAGTGGTAGGGGGGCTGAGCGAGCGCGGCGGACACCCGGTCATCCGAAAGCCGATGCGCCAGTGGATGCTGCGGATCACAAAATACGCCGAAAGACTGCTGGACGATTTGGCCGAGGTTGATTGGCCGGAATCGATAAAAAAATTGCAGAAAGACTGGATCGGCAAGAGTATCGGCGCCGATGTGGATTTCAAAATCGACGGCTTCGATGAAAATATTCGCGTTTTCACTACTCGCCCCGATACGCTTTTCGGCGCTACGTATATGGTCATGGCTCCCGAGCATCCGCTCGTAGATAAGATTGCAAGCGAGGAAAGAAAGGATGCCGTTCAGAAATACCGTGAAGAGGCCGCGAGGAAGAGCGATCTGGATCGTACGGATCTGGCCAAAGAGAAGACAGGCGAACCCATCGGCGCTTACGCCATCAATCCTGTTAACAACGAGAAGATCCCGATATGGATAAGTGACTATGTTCTGATAAGCTATGGGACCGGCGCAATCATGGCCGTGCCGGCTCACGATGAGCGTGACTTCGAGTTTGCAACGAAATTCGATTTGCCGATTATACCGGTTGTGGAACCGCCTGATCGCGAACAGGCCGAGTTGGTCGCCCAGGGCAAGCTGTGTTTTGTCGGCGACGGCAGGGCGATTAACAGCGGCCGGTTCGATGGATTGAGCACGCCCGAATTCAAGGAGCAGATTACAGACTGGCTCGAAGGGCGGGACCTGGGCAAAAAAGCTGTAAACTATAAGCTGCGAGACTGGCTCTTCAGCAGGCAGCGTTACTGGGGCGAACCGTTCCCTATTCTGCATACCCAAAACAATCAAGTCATCGCACTTTCGGAACAGGATTTGCCGCTAAAGCTGCCGGTGGTCGATGACTATAAACCAACGGGGACAGGTGAACCGCCTTTAGCCAATGTCGTTGATTGGGTCAATGTAACGCTGGCCAACGGCTCAAAGGCCAAACGTGAAACGAACACGATGCCCCAATGGGCAGGCAGTTGCTGGTATTATCTGAGGTACCTTGATCCTGATAATGATCAGCAGGGCTGGGACCCGGAAAAGGAGAAGTACTGGATGCCCGTCGATTTGTATATCGGCGGGGCAGAGCATGCCGTGCTGCACTTGCTGTATTCGCGTTTCTGGCACAAGCTTCTCTATGACCTGGGCTATGTCAGCACGAAAGAGCCGTTCAAGAAGCTCATCAATCAGGGAATGATTTTGGGCGAAGACGGCCAGAAGATGAGCAAGTCCCGCGGTAACGTCGTAAATCCCGACAAGGTCATCGACGATTACGGGGCCGATTCAACCCGGCTATATGAAATGTTCATGGGTCCCCTCGAGGCCATCAAGCCCTGGAGCATGCAGGGAGTCGAAGGCGTGCATCGGTTCCTGCAGAAGCTCTGGCGCGCCGTCGTCGACAGGGATACAGGCGAGCTTGACAAAGCCGTACAACAAGCCCAGGCGGATGAGGTGACACTTAGATTGCTGAATCAAACAATAAAGAAAGTCGGTGACGATATAGAGAGTTTCGGCTTTAACACGGCCATAAGTGCGATGATGATTCTCGTGAATCATCTCAGCAGGGAAACAATCCGGCCCAAAGTCGTTATCGAGAAGCTTGTTCTGATTCTTGCTCCGTTCGCGCCTCATATCGCCGAAGAGCTATGGCAGAGATTGGGCCATACCGAGAGCCTCGCTTATGAGTCCTGGCCCGAATACGACAAGGAGCTTATCAAAGAAAAGGAAATCGAACTGGCAGTGCAGGTCATGGGCAAGATAAAGGACAGAATCGTCGTATCAGCCGACGCGGATGAAGAGCAGATAAAACAGAAGGCTCTGAGCTGTGAGAAGGTCATTGCCGCGATGGCCGGCAAAGAGCCCAGGAAGATTATTGTTATTAAGTCCCGATTGGTGAATATAGTCACATAAATCGGTCACGGTAATTTTGTTTGGCGAGAAAAGAGATATGTTTATGCGCTTATTCAATTTGTGTAAAGTCGTACGAATGTCGACTTATACAGCAATAGTACCAGTACTTATATTATGTTCTCTTATAATCTCCATCTGCACAGCAGCCGATACGCCGACAAAGTCGAGCCCGGTAGATATTGCCCGGCGAGCTGCGGCCGACGGCAAGCTGGCTTATAAACTAACGACGCCGGAGGAACTCAAAGCCTTGTTGGGGCCTGCCGAGAAGGAAACGAAGAAAAGCGACGGAGGCATGGAAATCCTCGACCAGCGCTATTCCGACGTAAAGGTCAGGTTCGGCAGAATGAGACAATACTCAACGCCTTTTACATTGCTCTGGATAAACACCCGAGGCAAAAAGGTTGATATTGGCGAAAAACGACAGATCGTCCTGCGGAACGAAGCCGACCTCAATCGGTTCGATCCCTTCTGGGGATTTGCAAACGTGTCGCTGACTCTCCTCGATTTGAGAGAGCATCTCGAACTGCTTGAGAAAATGCCGTTCGACAGTCGAACTGTCTGGCCCGAATCCGACAAAATGCCGAAAGGATTCAACCCGGCGACTCTTCTTGAGGAAGGCATGAATCCGGGGCTGGGAGTTCGGAGCCTACACGAACAGGACATCGATGGCAGGGGAGTCACCATCGCTATTATCGATCAACCCTTATTAAAAAACCACCAGGAATACACTGATCGACTCACAGAGTACGAACCGGTCGGCCTCATCACAGCGATTATGTCTCCGAAGATGCACGGGCCGCCCGTGTGCAGTATCGTCGTCGGCAAAACATGCGGCGTCGCGCCAAAAGCCTCGCTACGTTATTTCGCTGTTCAGATGTGGTTGCCGGACAATAAACCCTACAGCTATGCCGTTAATAAACTGATCGATTTCAACAAGGGCCGAGATATTTCTGAACAAATACGAGTAGTGAGTATTTCAACGGGGATGTTCCCTCAGCAAGCCAACTTCGACGGCTGGCAAGAGACCCTCGTCAGGGCTGAGGAGAATGGGATCCTTGTGGTGACCTGCGATCCAGCTTTTCTCGAATACGGAACGCTCGCACGTATTTCAGATCAAGACCCTGATAAACCATTGAGCTATCGCCGGGGAAAATACGGGCATATGAACAGCGTTCTTCTCATACCTGCGGGCAACAGAACTATTGCCAGCCATCATGGGTCAGATGTATATACGTTCA
>Ga0307380_10007664_pt1 | contig 13989 bp, 16 predicted proteins | sample UN3MG_FD_202239 | JGI IMG/M metagenome (GOLD analysis project Ga0307380, IMG submission 202239) | Soil microbial communities from Risofladan, Vaasa, Finland - UN-3 | ecosystem: Environmental > Terrestrial > Soil > Coastal area > Acid sulfate soil | place: Finland: Risofladan, Vaasa | collected... | reverse complement strand
TTGCCCTATACCCGGGCGGACAACGCCGCGTTCCTCGAGGAGCGATTTGCAGGAAACGAGGACGTCCTCAAGGCGGCGGAACTCCTTGCGCAGGCCGGTGTCCACTATCAACAAGTCAGCGCGATCGCGGGCGACGGCGACCTCAGCAAAGAGAGTGTGGAAAACGTTGTATCGTTGCTGAACCAAGGCGCAACGCTCGAAGAGCAGGCCGGTGAGACCTTCTTGGATCTGGGAAAACAGTACGGCGGAGGATTCCGGCAGCTGCTGGCTGAGAGGTGAGAGCTGATCGTGGCAGGTGGGACAACAAAACGCGAGGGCGCACTCTGGATCATCCTGTGGACCGTATTGAGCGTTGCCCTCGTGGCGGAACTGGTCCTGCTGTTTGTTCTTCCTTCAGGATCGCTGCGTTGGCTGTGCATATTCGGTTGTGTGCTCTTTGGCCTCTCTGCGGTATTCGGATGGCTTCCGATCTTCTTCTTTCGACGTCACGGAGGCGTTGCCAGGGGAAAAAGCTATATGCATACGACAGCGCTTGTCACACGCCGGCCGTACGCAATCGTCCGCCACCCTCAGTATCTCGCATGCGATCTCATCGCCCTGGCGATAATCTGCATCGTACAACACTGGTCGGTCATCGCGGCCGGTGTGGTCGGTATTGCTGCCAACCACCTGACGATCCTGAAGGCCGATCGCGATCTCATCGACAAGTTCGACGATCCTTATCGGGAGTACATGAAGCGCGTTCCGAGAACGAACCTCGTCCTCGGCCTGTGGCGATGGATTCACGGAGCCTCTCTGACGAGACCCGGCTGACGCTGTAGAATACCGATCTACGGCCGCGAGGCCGCGAGACCGAGGGAGAGCGCTACGGCAATCACTGGTACGTGATGATCGCGGGAAGGCCTATCTGGACGGCGTGTTCAAAAATGTTCCTCGAATTCACCTCACATCAGCTCAGGGTGATGGCCAGTCAGCCATGTCGCTAGCTGACCTTGGAGCCACCTTGCCTCTTCTACGGCTTCCTCGGCCTGGCTTTGGGACACATCGGTGAAGCCTTCGTAGAGCCCGCGGTGACGGAGTGATCGCAACGTCTGGTAGTAGCCGAGGTGCTCTTCGTCGACGCCCACTGTGAAACGAAGGCTCTCGAGCGTATGGACGTGTTGCCCGGAGCCACGGACCGGTCTTGCACCTTCTGCGCGAAGCGCGGCCAAGGCGCAATTCAGGATCGCAGTGTAGGCCTGTTCCAACCGTGTCTCAGGATGGTTAGTCGGATTCGCTGCGTCCTCGATCCGGCGGGCGGCAGATAGTCTTCAGTAGTGCTGGAATCTCCCCCACGGTGGGCGGCAACCGCTCAAGCTCCCCGCGACGAACCATGTCATCAAGACTCATGCGACTCTCCGATCAGGTCGATCCGCGGTCCTTGGTGAACACGAGAGACAAACGAATTCTGCGTATTCAGAGCCTCTCGATACTCATCCGGTTGATACAGAGTAGGATTGATCTCTCGTCGCAGGAGCGCGCCGGCCTCACGCAAGGATGAACTCAACTCGCGTAGCGTGATACTGCCCACAATCATTACATCAACGTCGCTTTCCGCAGACGCCTCACCCGACGCCAGGCTGCCGTAGACGTACGCCAAGTCGATCCGCTCCGCAAACGGGAAAAGGGCCTCTTTCAGCACGTCCCCGAGGCCGACCGTCTTCAATACGATAGAACGTAGTTCGCCATGAATCGGACAGGACGAATTCAGTCGGTAGATCACCTGACGGCCAACACGCTTTGCGGCCAAGATCCCGGCATCTCTCATCGCGTGAAGCTCGCGGAGAAGTCCGCGACTATCGAGGCCGGTCCGACGCTCGAGCTCCCGCAGGTGAAGGCCTTCATCTGCAACGTTTGTCAGCTCCTTCAGCACAGCAAGACGCGTCTTTGGAAAGAGCGTCTTGGCAATTCCTTTTGCAGACATTTCGTCCTCAATTGTAGACAAATTGTCGTCATTGTCAACCGCGTTCCGTGCCGCACCCCACTCAGTCTCGCCAGTAGGAATTCAGGGTTATGTCCCCCTATTTGCGGCCGATCCGCTCACTGACCGATCGCGTCGACCCCAAGGATGTGGCCAAGATCCACGGGATCCTCGACGCACTCTCTGCGGAAGAGAAGGCGAAGTTTAACCTGGTCGAGACCGAAGGGGAGCGCTACAGCAATCACTGGTACGTCCTTTGCAGATACGGTTTCTGTCGATCGAATTTCCCCTTCAAAGACGTTCTGCGAAGCCGGTGGTAGAGGCCATCGGAATTCCCTGCCCAGATTACTCGACCATCAGCACAACCCAAAGCGGTCGGGGAACAGGTAAGACCATTGACTGCACGCCCCCCCATTGGGACATGCGTCCATGCTTAGAGGTGATATTTGTCTGCAGAGAAGAACTTGACATGTAATGCGCCCATCTGTATTTTGGGACAAAATTAGTTGTTTGTTGAATACCGCCAAGTACTACGATACAATGCGGGGGGAGTGTTTTGAAACTCTAGTGACGAAAGGAGGTAAATCTATTGGGAGACACTGAGATGGTGAATTGTTGCGGTGACATTGGCATGTAAGCGGCTCCTCATAGTCGGTCTGCCGCTTACAGGTGTGATTGAAACACCTTGCATCGAGCAAGGTGCTTCACTTTTGTGATGCTGGTTTACTCTGGGGCTTCTAGACCGGACGTTTAGTGCTATTGGTGTCAACCAAGACGCGGGATAATGCGCCAGCTAGGTTTTTGGGGAGAGACTCCAGCTAACAACGAACCTACTGTTTGCTGGTGCAGCTTGGAAATGCCATCTGTACTCAGTACTGTGAAGGTTTCGTCGTGGCGTGGCTGACCATTGTCCTTGGAATAAACCAGCAGCATTAATGACTTTGACGGTTGGCTGCTGCAAGTTATCGAATTTCACACACCGCCTAATATCAGGATGGCTAAAGCGGTATCTTAAGTGTAGATCTCTGAAGTCTCTTAGACAATGGAAACCCGAAGCATCTTCTCGTTCTGTAACGAATAGCTTTGCATAAGACCATGACCAGGCGAACTTCACCCAAGCGTTGGGCCGTGGTTCAGGAGTGAAGACAAGCTTGACAGCCTTTACGCGAGGCGTGCTCTCCCTGGCAATCTCAATAGCGTTGGCCTTGAAGCGATCAGGCGTAGATCCAAGGACTCTGCAATGGAAGCTGGCTCCATTGAACCTCGCGGATGGGGGAGCAGAAAGGAGTTCTTGGAAAGAAGGCAGCATTTCATCAGGTGGCACATGTTCGTCTAGGCCAAAATAGTGAGTAGTGCCTTTGAAGCCACTTCCAGTTATTAGGATCTCCCACACAAACTCGATATAACCGTGCCCATCTGGACCAATTACAACATCCTTAGTAGCTGACAGAACATCGTATGGTTGCTGCATTTCGCTTGTGATCCTGTCTCGCGGAGTGAATTGGGTCGGGTTCCAAAGAAGCTTCTGCTTCATATCGTGCAAGGAAGAGAATATGTCGCGCAGGAAGTTGACCGGATCTTCTTGAATGGACACGACGTACTCGAAACGCTTTTTGAGCTCCAGCAGAGCTGAACCTTGTTCAGGGACAACGAATAGCACAAGCTTATTTGCAAAGATCTCTTCTGAAATTGGCAGCAGAAGCCATTCAGGAAGCTCATGCTCCTCGATGAATAAGCAGAAGAGAGGACCTTCTTGTTGCCGTCCTATCAGCTCATCTGGTGGATTCGCTTGTTTGAGATTAGTCGGGATAGCCTCAAAGTCGAGCTCCAAGCCTCTCAAAGCAGTCTTAAGCAATCTGTAAGAGGTATCATCTGCAATGTCTTCATGGACAAATAACACGCTTCTTACTTTTTCCACTTGGGCTCCCTCATTTCCTTTGGACAATCCATCCCTCCTAGGTTTCTATCACGGAAGAAACGGATAATCGATTACCAACGACCTCAGTTCTCGGGACATTAACTCCCCTTTCAGCGTGTAGGCAAACCATGAAAAGCTACTTGAGCGGGATTACGCCTGCATCTAAGAGGCCAGGACCAAGGTTCCTGCGAAGAACGGCCTTAACAAAATCGTACATGTCTTCGGCATCCGTTCTACTCGGCTTGTGGCCCCGATGAAGAGTGCGATTTCGTAAAACCAGGAAGCGCTTGTAAGTGTGGCGGTCCATCTTGAGGTCAAAATCAGTCTCCTCGTCTATGTACTTGACCACCTCTCTGATCCCCTCGGTTATCACGAGCTTATCATCTGCACTAAGCCTAGTGGCCAGGTGTCTAAGTACTTGCTCGAAAATCATCGCGCATACTGTAATAGCAATATCATAGGCTCTAAGTTCACACTCCCTGGCGCACCTTTTCAACAACACCTGAAAATAAAGTTCCTCAACCAGACTAGAAATATACCTAGCGACAGGAGAGCTAGGCACACTCCTCCCATCCAGGCGATAAACGACGCTTGACTGGTGCAGTGCTATAGGCAGATCTCTTTCATGCATGGCCACTCCAGCAAGAAAGGTATCGCCCTCGCGTGAGAAGCAGATCCGCTGTACTTCTTCAAAGGCTTCACACCAATTCGAGTAATCGACCACCACAAGAATAGCATTTGAGCCAAGAAGCGACTGGAGCAACTTATTCACCATCTTCATCCCCGATGAGGCGTGAGAGTAGCTCTTGGGGCATAGCGATTAATTCCAATCCGAAGAGCTCTAGGTGGGGAGCTATCCCAGAGATCCACGAAGCCAGATCTTGTGCTGGAGCAATGAGAACGACGCGGTACTTATCCGAGGCACTACAGTAGTTAGGTAAGTGCCCTACTGCAACCTCCTCAATTGGGAAAGGGCCACCCGCATAGCGATCTGCGCTCTCTCTTGGGGAAACCACCAGAGCGGCCAGCTTTGAGGCTACCTTTTGCTGGGATGTATGCTCCTCAACGCACCGCTTGACACAGTACGTCTTTGCTTTTCGAAGGAAGTCAAGAACGGCGTCACCTGGAGATACACCCACTTCCGTTGCTGCGAGGGGGACAGGAATGAAGCCATCCTTCTGATAGTCTCGGAACTCCTTTTCGGTAGGGTCAATTAGAATGATATAGGGGTTCCTTGTAGCCCCGCCTGAAATATGCAATTCGACCTCAACGAATTTCTTGAGAAACGCTACATTTGGGTCGCGCAGGCTATAGCCAATGAAGAGTGCGCTCTTTCGGCCAAGATTCTCCTTCAGGAAGCTTGTCAGCATAGGCCGTTGCCTTTCGTAGTTCTGAGGAGTGAGGTCTGCTGGATCAACCGCCATGTCCGACCTGTGGTTACAGTCCCCATGTATCTTCACAACGGCGATCCTAGGCTTCCCTCCTCGACTGGAATCGGAAATGGCCGAGAAGTCTCTTTCACAAGCGCAGATATCAGTCAAGATATCAGCGTCATTCAGGGCATCCTCCAACAGCGAATCGAAATTAGTCGTGAGTATGTGAGTCCACCCAAGCGTCACAAAAAGTCTGTGGGCCTCCCCGGGCTTGGCCCCCTCCAGTGTGCGACAGATCTCTTCCTTCAGCTTTGTTGAACCGTACTTTGTACTATAGGCAGTGTACACCTTCTCAGGGCAGCTAGCGGCCTCGTCTTCTGACATGTCCACAAAACGAGCCAGAGATTGTGCCAATTCAACGTAGTCCGGCATGCTTTTGCCAGCTGCATTCTTGGAGAAACCAGCACCGACAAACGGAATACACCTGTTCGTGTGTATGTCTTCGAAAAGGGCATCCTCTACGCCGGACATGGCAGTAGCCTAGGTTGTTTGGAGGGGATTACCTGTAGATAGGCGTTCTCCACAATGTCTCTATTTGCAGCAACAAAAGCCACGATACACTTCTCATGATCTCGGAAGGCTTTTGTTCGGTTTGAGGAATCAGGTAGGAAGCAGTCACGCCGAAGACGGCATGAAGCTTGCCTAGTCATAATGACATCCTTTGGACAATGCCATACAAACCCCTACTGAACAGATATTATCGGCTGCAAGCCACCAATCAGTTTACAGTAGTCTCTAGTCATTGTCAAGCAGACACATTTCCTCATCTGCTTTGCATGAAATCAGATCGGAAATTCTCTTGACAGAAACCCCACTTCTTTCACCCTCACAAGGAAATCTCAGGACGCATACCCTATTTCATCAAAGAGAGAACGAGTCTCCGTTTTCACGACCTCGCAAGGGCAAAAGTTGGTTGCTTGTCTAACAAAGGTTGCCAGCGCTTTCGGAATTCCCCCGAAATTCACCTCCTACCTGCGTGAGCTTCGCGTCACGACGGCAGCCTTTGGGTATTCATCCCACGTTTGCCCTTGGAGAAGGCGACCTGTCTTTTTTCTATTGACTCCTCCCCACTGCTTAAAGAAAAAGGGAACAGAAGCTTCTCTACATTGATCGCGGATCTTAAGAGCCCATTCCTTCCGCATAGGACGAGCGCCAGGGCCAGATTCACCGCCCACAATGACCCAATCGATGTCATCCAGTTCAAGCGCTGACAGAGATTCAAGGAGAGGTTCCAGAGATAGGAATTTGACGCGAGCAGGGGTTGATCGAAGGTCATCTACTCTCCTCAAGTACTCGGTAGTCTCTACACTCACGCCCATCCACACGTTACTAGGCCAGTCCAGCAATGGAGCAAGCTTTCTCAATCTTTGTGAACGCTTTGTGAGAACCTGAAAAACATGCCATCGTGCGCGATGCATCACGTCAAAAATCTCACGAATAAAATCAATTGGGACTTCCTCATGAAACAGATCGCTCATTGAGTTCACGAAGATCATCTGGGGCTGCCGCCACCCCAAGGGGATATCAAGCACATTTGGATGAAGTGCAACGTCAAATCCACGCCGGTAGTTGGGATGTCCCATTGCTTGAAGTCGCCTTGACATGCGTTCCGCATAGCAGTGGGCACAACCAGTACTGACCTTTGAGCACCCAGTAACCGGGTTCCACGAAGCCTCAGTCCATTCTATTGATGATTTACCAGCCATTAAGCCCTCCCCCCACTAGAGTACTTCTCGAAGATGTCTTTCACAATACCCTTTGCCACTTCCTTCTGTGAAGCAAAGAATAAGGTAGTATACAACGGCACCCTGAGTGTTCCTCATTGGCATTGGATCAGGAACGTGCTTGAATTCGGCTTCTGCTTTCAGTCGCTCTCGGAACGCGTCTGCGAGAATCCTGTTTGAATCTCGCTTCTTCTCTAGGACATCACCAAAAAGGGAACGCCGGGATTCATAGACAACATTCCTCCATGAGTCATCTCCCCAGAGTCTTTTCAGACGATCGATTTGCGCCGCAGAGGCTTTCTCTGGTTGTCTCCAAAGAACATTCCGATTCATGTCTGTAACAGGGAAGTTGAGAAAGATGTCAACAGTTCCAAGACGACCAGCAGTCTCCAGGACTCTCCAATCAAGATGGAGTCCATATGGATCCAGCAGACAGAGAGCTTTTCGGTAAGTTGACCATCCAAGAGTGGGAAGGATCTTCTCAAGAAGAACAGCGTTACAATCTTCTGTGTAGATCTTCACATCGGGTCGTTCACCCAGGAGGTTATGCAGTTTTCTTGTCTTTTCCGGATTCAGATCAATGAGGTGATACTCTTTGAAAGGGGGAACCACAGAGAGAGCATTGAGTGGAGAGCCGAGCACGAACTCCCCCGAAGTTCGAGAGAGATGTACGCCACCTCCAGCGAACGCATCAATGTAGACATGGTGAAAAGCTGGGCGACGTCGTGCGGCCATAATCGTAGAGTACGCTTGTGCATATTTCTTGACTATTTCCAGCTTGACTTCTGACCAATAGCCAATCTCATCGTACTCAATGCTCATATCCTCACCCGAACATGACAGTATGTTGAAGTAGGTTGACAAGCAAGTCAACATTTGTCAAGAGGGATGTCTTTGGTGAATACTCCTTTCCCTTTCTCTCGCTTGGAATCGAGCACCAGGCAAGACTTTTGGATCGATTTCCGCGCCACTTTTATACTTAATCTTGGCATTGGCTCTGTTTGATTCCGCAGACGAGCAGTAGTTCTTGTTGCAGTACGCGATATCTTGATCGAAAGGAGAGGAAGCATAATTCCAGCCTGGCAGAAAATACGCGGGCTTCCAAAAGGCAGTCACGCACTACTACAAAACAATGTTTGACATCTCACCAGTGTCTTAGTATACTAGTGTACCGTGACTAAGAAACTGGCTTGGACGATCGATATGGAGGCGGGGCCGATCTACGTACAGATCGGCGAGAACGTGCGGCGGTTGATGGCGCGAGGGGAACTGAATCCGGGGGACAAGCTGCCGAGCGCGCGCGAGCTGGCACAGATCTTGGGGGTGAATCCGAACACGGTGGTGCACGCCTATCAGATGTTGGAGATCGAGGGTGTGATCGAAACGCGGCGTGGCCTGGGCACGTTCGTCCGTCCCGACGCGCCGGTGAAGACAACGAAACAGGAGATGCTACGAAAAGCGGCGCAGCGCTACGCGGCTGAAGTGCGGGCGCTGGGTGTGCCGCAAGAGGAAGCGATCCGTGTGTTGAAGGAGGTCTTAGAAGATGTTGGCTCAACTTCGTGAGGTCACCAAGCGCTACGTGACAACAGAAGGCGTGCGGGACCTCACGCTCGATATTGAGGACGGCCAGGTGCTGGGAGTGCTCGGCTTAAACGGTAGCGGCAAGACAACGGCGTTGAAGCTGCTGGCGGGACTGCTCTTCCCCACGAAAGGAGAGGTGACCGTGCTCGGCGGCCCGCCGCGGAAAAATCGCGCCAGGCTCGTCTTCCTGGGCGAGACGGACGAGCTCCACGCCTGGATGACCCCGTACGATGGTGAGCGGTTCGCGGCCGGGTTGTACGAGGATTTTCGACCCGAACGGTATCACGAGCTGCTCGATTTCCTCGAGGTGCCTCGCAGAAAGACAAAGGCAATGTCCAGGGGCGAGCGGGGCCGACTGCGGCTGGCGATGGCCCTTTCCCGCGAGGTGAAGCTGTATCTGCTCGATGAGCCACTGGCGGGGATCGATCTCTTGTCACGGGAGCGGATCCTCACGTCGCTGGTACGGGAGTGGCACACCGACGCGACGATTGTCCTCTCGACCCACGAGGTGGCCGAGGCGGAGGGGCTGTTCGAGCGGGTCGTCTTCCTGCGCGATGGCGGCGTGGCGCTCGATGCGCGAGCGGAAGCCTTGCGCGAAGAAGGAAGAAGCGTGGTAGAGACGTTCCGAGAGGTGCTGTCATGAGGGGATTCGCGACGCTTCTGTGGCTGGAGTATCGACGAAGCCGGATTTGGGCGGCGGCGCTTCTCGGCTCGCTCGCCTTCTGGTTCTGGGGACTGAATCAGGTGACGATGAGCAACTTCGGAGAGCGGGCCGGGATCCGCGTGGCGATCGTCGGTGTGGCAGCGGCGGTGGGACTGGTTGTGCTGTGCTTCATGATCGGCCGCATCCGCGGGGAGACGAGGCGCGGGCAGTACCAGATTCTGCTGCTCACCCCGCCGAGCGGGTACTTACACATCCTTGCGCGGGTGATCTTCGCGCTCGGTGTAGGAATCGTCTACTACGTGATCCTTGGCGGTCTGATGTGGTGGGTGGCAGCGAGAGCGGGGATCCATCCGGGTACGGGAAGCGTGCTGCAGCTTCTGTTCGCCGGGCCGTTCTACGGGATCGGCGCGATCGTGCTGCCGTTCGTTTCGTGGACGCTGCTTCTAATGGTATTTTTAAGCGCGTTTCGTCTGTCCGGCCCGAGCTGGATCCCGGGGATTGTGATGGTAGCGGGAACGCCGTTTCTTTTCCGCTGGATCTCAGAAGGGATCTTCAAGCTCTCCTACTCTCTGCCGGCGTGGAGCATGTTCGGCGGGTTCACGAGACTGATCGAAGAGGCGGAAATCGAGACCGAGATCATGATCACCACCCAGGGCGCGCTCGTCCCACAGGAGCCGCTGTGGATCATGCTCGCCCTAAGCGTGGTGATGCTCGTGATCGCCGGGCGAATCTGGCAGGAGGTGGAGGGATGACCCAAGCGTTCTTGATCGTACTGCGATTGATGGCCCTGGCACTTTTGGGGTACTTCGGCTATCGGCTGTGGATGGGCACGCGCAGCTGGAGCACGCGGGCGGTGGCGTTCGTGTTCACCGGCGCGCTGGCCTGGCAGTTCATCGCCGGCACGTGGTGACGCTCTCGCTCAAACGACGTGCGGCAGGCTCATGGAGAACGTTCTGCGGTATCATCTGTCCCTGATACGCTTGCGAAACACATGTTGAGGAGACGCCATGCCCGAACTGCCGGAGATCACCTGCCGCGCCCGCGAGATGCGGGACGCACTGGTTGGAAAGACCATCAACGGAATCGAGGTGCTGCAGCCCAAGTGTCTCAACGTGCCACCGGAAGAGTTTTCTGAAAGCCTGACCGGCGGTGTAATCGAGGACGTCACCCACCACGGCAAGTGGATCTTCGTTAGAACGAGAAAGGGGTATCTCTTGCTCAACATGGGGATGGGCGGGGAGATCCTGGTGGTCACGCGAGACACCCTGCCGGAGAAGCGGCGCGTCGTCTTCGACTTCGACGACGGCACGTGCCTGTCGATCAACTTCTGGTGGTTCGGTTATGCACATTACACTGCCTCAGGTGCGCTCGATACGCACGCGATGACCGCCAAACAGGGACCCAACGCGCTCGATGTCAGCGTTGACGAGCTGGCGAACATGCTGAATGGCCGCCGCGGCCGGATTAAATCGTTCCTGCTCGATCAGTCGAAGATCGCGGGGGTCGGCAACGCGACCGTCCACGACATCCTGTTTCTCGCCCGCCTGCATCCGCTGCGGCAGATCAACACGCTGACCGAGAACGAGATCGAGGCGTTGGCAAACGCGATCCATCACGGCCTGCAACCGAGCATCGAGGCGGGCGGCGCGTTCTACGAGGTGAACTTGCACGGAAAGCCGGGCGGATTCACCGCGGAGAACCTCCTCGTCGGCTATCGCGAGGGCAAACCGTGCCCGGTATGTGGCACAACAATCGAGAAGATCAAGACCGGAAGCACGGCCAGTTTCGTCTGCCCGCAGTGCCAGCCGCTCGAACCGAAGTAGACGAACATGTGCGCCCTCTGGAAGATGTAGGGCAGCAACCAGCCCAAAGGAGTGAGAAGCGTGGACCTGGGACTGAAGGGCAAAGCAGCGCTGGTGGCAGCGGCCAGCCGGGGGTTGGGAAAGGCGGTGGCGTGGGAACTGGCCCGCGAGGGGGCTCGTGTGGCGATCTGTGCACGCGGGGAAGAGACGCTCCGCGCCGCGGCCCACGAGATCGCAGAGGATACGCGAGGCAAGGTCTTCCCGGTGGCGGCTGACGTGACCCAGCCGGAGGACATCCAGCGGCTCGTCACCGCCGTGGAGGAGCGCTTCGGCCGGATCGACATTCTCGTCACAAACGCCGGTGGACCGCCGACCGGCGCCTTCGCCGATTTTGACGACGACGCGTGGGAGGCGGCGTTGCGATTGAACCTGTTGAGCACGGTCCGCCTCTGTCGGGCGGTGCTGCCCGGAATGCGGGCACGGAGCTGGGGCCGGATCGTCAACATCACCTCGGCCAGCGTGAAACAGCCGATGGATGGATTCGTTCTCTCCAGCGCTGCCCGCTGCGGAGTGGTGGGGATGGCCAAGACCCTGGCCAACGAATGCGCCGCCGAGGGGATCACCGTCAACAACGTCTGCCCCGGCTACACGCTGACCGATCGGGTGAAGAACCTGGCCGAAGAGCGGGCCGCCAAAGACGGCAAGAGCGTCCAGGAAATCCTGGAAGGCTTCGCGACAGAGATTCCTGCCCGCCGCCTGGGCCGGCCACAGGAGCCTGCCGCTCTGGTGGTCTTCCTCGCCTCGGAGAGGGCGGCCTACATCACCGGAACGACGATCCAGGTCGACGGCGGCTACGTGAAAAGCCTGCTGTAGGTAGAACTCCCGGATACAAGGCTCTCATAATGAAAACGAAGGAGCCGTCCAGCCGGTAGCTGGAGGGCTCCTCTGTCCTCTTTTGAAGAGATGCCGCACTCTAAAAGGCTCTAGAGCAGGTCCATCGCCGCCGAGACGACAACCTCTTTTGACCAATCCGTGGCGTCTGCGGACTTGGAGACGACCAGTTGGAGCGCTACATCGGCCCCGCCGACATCGAACGCCACTTCGATCGTGGCCGATTGGCTGTCCGTCGCTTCCTGCTGTGCCGGCTTGATCCTCTGCAGGGTGTAGCCGGCATTGAGCGAAGCCGTTTCGTTGACGGCGACGTCATAGGAGGCAGTGACAGACAGGGTGTTCTCTTCGACGATTTCAAACGGCCCGGAAAAGCTCGCGTGCAGCAGAAGCTGGGAGCCCGGCTCGGGAGCGAACGCCGCATCGGCAGAGGCGGCAATCACGAAATCCTGTTCCCCGCCGTAGGGATCGACAAGCTCGTAGCCGATTCCTGCCTGAACGGCCCACCCGCAATACCGCTCGTCCCCCATTGCCAGAATGGTCTGCTCAATCGCCAGGATCGACCACGCGTCAAGCTCCACACCGGCTGCCCCTTCAATCAGGCCCTCCACTGCGGCAACGAGGTCGTCGATGGTTTCGTATTCCACTTTCCGGCCGATCTCCACGGCGACAGCAAGAAGCACGTCGTCAGCAAGCGTGCCGGGGATCGCTTCGAGGTCCAGCAGCTCCTCCTCGATCGTAAACGCCTTGGCCAACGGCGTGACGTCACTGAAGCGGCCGTAGCCGAGTCCGATTCGTACTTCAAGCCCGATCTGCGGCTGCTCAGTTGCTGTTGCCGCTGAGGTCTCAAAGCCGCCGAACGCAAAACAGGGCATCTCCTCGCTCATGTAGAAGCGCAGCGTGCCCGAAGCCTGTCCCAGTCCACTGATCGGCCGAAGGTCCGCAAGAGCGATCTCTGCTGACCCCGCGAGGGTGTATCCCATCTCCGGAGTGTCGACCAAGCGAGAGAAGGTCAGCGCTAGCCTGCCTGAACTCACATCGGTCTCCACCGTGGCCGGATCGTCGAAGTACCGATAGCTGAAGCCAAGATGCATGTCTGTGAGGTCCGTTTTCGGAGATCGATAATCACAGAGCAACAGAGGACCACCGAACCCGACCGCGCTGACAAGCAACCCACCCAATACCACCAACACCAATGTTTTTCTCATGCCCCATCACCTTCCTTTTAGGTACGACATTTTGTTGGTGCTCCATTATACCAGAAGCACTGCTGATTGAGGACTGCCGGGTCCTGCGTTTCCTTTGAGATCTACGTTCTCGGATTTGACTCGATGGCTTCCGGCACGACAGTGGCTACCCCTTCCATCCCTTGACGAAAGCGACCAGTGCAGTGAGCAGGTTGTCAAACACGGACAACCGCGCCACTTCGTAACCGTGGCTGTTCTCGCGAACGTGACCGATGTGAGCGACTCGCTCGGCGGCGCCTACCGAGTAGACCAGGCTCGCGTCGCTTGCCGCACCGTCGAACACGGCTACTTGCAGTTCCACACCCGCGTCGGCTGACAGACTGCACAGGTCCGTTACCAGACGCTGATCGAAGTGCGTCACGCGGTCCTTGCTCCACACGCCCGGACGGCCGTCCAATTGCAGTGGACTGTCGGGAGGCATTGGGCAACCATCGACGGCAACGAAAACGTAGGGACACTCGCGATGGGCGAGCACCTTGGCCCCATGGCAGCCCCCCTCTTCGTGCACGGTGAACGCAATCATCGTCGGGTGAGCAGGTACGATCGCCTCTTGCCTGATCGTCTCCAGGAGCCGCAGCAGAGCGACCACGCCCATGCGATCATCGAAAGTCCAGGCTCCGACCAGGGGGTCGTAACCTGGACCCAGAAACACGGGGCCGCGGCGTTCACGCGTGGGAACCGCAGTCGACCCTGGTCGTACCCCAACTGCTTTGAGCTCGTCCTGTGTTAAGCCGGTGATGATCCGCACATCTTTCCACGTGATCGTCCGTTC
>Ga0307380_10007662_pt1 | contig 13990 bp, 8 predicted proteins | sample UN3MG_FD_202239 | JGI IMG/M metagenome (GOLD analysis project Ga0307380, IMG submission 202239) | Soil microbial communities from Risofladan, Vaasa, Finland - UN-3 | ecosystem: Environmental > Terrestrial > Soil > Coastal area > Acid sulfate soil | place: Finland: Risofladan, Vaasa | collected... | reverse complement strand
AATCGCGGATGCCGCCGGCGCCCGGTACAAGGACGCGGCACTGGCGAACATGCCCGACGAGATGATCGCTACGAACTCCGACGAGCGTTTCGCGGCGGCGCACACCGACGGGCTCATGGGCAAGCACAACACCGGCATCTCCGCGCTCTACAACACGGCGCTGCGCATGATGCACGCGATGGGTGGCTGGCTGCGGGTCCCGTTCACGGTGACAGGCGAAGACGGCTCGGCGCAGATCCCGCTGGAATTTTCGGCCGAGGACGCGGAGGCGGCGCTCATGGACCCGGTCGCACGTCAGCGCTGGTTCCTGGCCATGGACATGTCCGTGCGCCGCTCCGTGAGCCAGTCCGTAGACGACGGTAAGAAACGCTACCTGGCGTACCTGAAGATGTCGAGCGTGCGCATGCCGATGGTCGACATCGCTACGTTCATGGCCGCCGAGCTGCGCCGCGGGAAGCCCGCCGAGTTCGACTACGACGCCGAACTGGTGGCGGCCGGCAAGTTGTTCAACCGGATCGTCGACATCATGGCGACTTCCCGGTTCCTGGACGCGGTCGAAGCTCGATTCAACCAGCTGTCTTCCCTCACGACTGGCAGGCGCCCCGAATTCGTCGACATAGGCCAGATCATGTCTGATCTGCTGCCCGAGTTCTTGACCCCGCAGGAAGAAGAGCGTGCCCGGAAGCGCGGCATCCCGATCGACGAGTTGCGCATGCGTCCCGGCGAGCTCCCCAACAGTCTGGCTGAGCGCGCCCGTCGGAAGCTGCTGTACCGGCATCGCGACTGGCTCAAGGCGAACAGCAACGCCGGGTCGCTCGCCCGCCTCTACGACTTGACGCAGGCCCTGCGCGAATTCAAGTCGGTTGCCGACTTGTGGACAGGGGACCAGCGCAAGTCCACGACCGTCGGCCTCTCCAAGATGGCGGGCGTCGTGAACTCGATGGCGGCCTGGCAGCGGGCGGCACGGGCGGCATCGGGACAAACTCGTCACGATTACCTGGATTTCCTGGACCCGAATCAGTACCCGACGCTGGTCCCAGGCCTTGCGACAGCGCTGGCCGGTGCGATCCAGACCATCCTGCCGTTCGCCACAGTCAGCGAGACGACGGCGGGCCGCAGAATGCTCGACACCCTATACGATCGCCATACAGGCGTCGTGGAGCCGTACCCGCGCCGGGCGCAGCTTGAAGCCCCGCTGAGCGCAGCCGCCGAGATCGAGGTCGCTGTCGCGCTTGTCAAGTCTTTTGGCGGGCAACTGGATCCGAATTTCGGCGCCGACCGGTTGAGGACTCTGCGGGAACTTTTCCCAGGCAACGCGTTCCTGGAACTGCTTGACATACAGCGAGATACCAGGGGCCAATACGAGGGCCTGCAGATCGTGCCGGATCTCGTCACCCGGGGTGTAACAATTCGCGACGACAAGCGCGTAGAAGCCCAGCAGGCTTTCGATGCGCTCCCGCCGCGCCTGCAGTTGGAGCTGTATCTGCACGGCCTCTACCACTATGGCGCCGGCAGCGGCTTCCAGACGCGTTCTTTCATGCCTCTGCTGGGGCACCCGGCAACCAGCACCCACCGGCAGCAGCACGCAGCGGCATCCGACGCGATCCACGCCACCCGGGAATCTGGAGACATCAACCCCAGCTTCGTGACCAGCTTCGCGCGCCTGCTTGAGGGACGCGTCCGCGATCTGCGCGGGCCGGTTCTGGCCGGCGCTCTCGCCGAGTACGGGGTTCGGTTCCAGCCGCGCATCGGCGGCGGGTATGCGGAAGAAGACGGCGCGCCGATGCTCACGGAAGTGCCCGAGGATTTCTACGAGGAGGAGTACAACAGCGACGCCGACTTGAGCTACTACGAAGCCGGCATGCGCGAGGGCGCGGACGAAGACGCGTCTTCGTGGCGTGGGACGGCCTCCGAGAAGCTGCGTATGTTGTACGCACCCGAAGCGCGCGAGCCCCTGGCGTACGTCAAGTCGACGTACGATCCGATCTGGGACGCGTCCGCGGCCCCGACACCGCCCCCGAACCCCGCGACCGCGCAGGGGCACCGGGCGGCCCGCGCACTCACCAGTTTCATCGAACGTGCCGGCGTTCCCGCCGCGTCGGCCAGTGTCGAGGCTGTCCCGGCTCCCGTCACGCTCATCGGTAGCTCCCCGTATCTGGCGAAGGATCAGGCTAAATCCGATCGCGCTAATAAGTTCATCGGCCGGGGCAGCGCCCGCAGCAGCACGGCCAAGTACGCGTACGCGTGGGGAATGCGCGCAAACACCGGCCAATACGAGGCGTCCGATCGTGTGTTCGTGTCGGTGGAGGGCGCCCGCGCCTCGCGTCTGCCGCTTGATCGGGCCGAGGTACAGAAAGCTGTAGCTGCCGAGGCTACAATCATCGCCGATAACGCCGCGGACCGGGCGCGCGATTACAATGTCGGAGAGAAGGAGCTTGAAGCTTTCCTGAAGGGCGCCGGATATGTCGAGCGCGAGGCGGGCAGTGGTGAGTGGACGCCAGCGGGTCTGATCCTTCCGTCCGAGGCCCAGATTCCTGACGCAGGACTCAGGGCCCAAGTCTCGGCGGCTATGACGGAGAATTACGCATACCATCAGGCACAGGGTGGGAACGAAGCTTCGACCGCCAACAAGATGAAGCGTCAGTATCCCCGGGTCATGCAGACGACCGAGGGACAGACCGTAGCGCCGATGCCGGGGATCAAGCAGAACGCAGCCCCACAGATTTGGGTCATGCGCCAGCAGCCCGGCGGTACGGACTTCGAGTCCGGGCCCAGGAGACTTGACCCAGGACTCTTGGTTACTCCGGGTACCTCCGAAGCGGAGGTACCCTATGCCGCGTTTGCGTATCGGCAGCCTGGGATCGAGGGGATCATCCCCGATCAGGACTATTACACCATCGTCGGCGGTGAGCGCCACGAGTCCACGGTCACAGCCGCGACGCTGCAGGAACTTGGTATCCCGATCCGGGAGCCCGACGCCACGGCGTCCGTGACCCCGACGCAGAATCCCGAGGACGTCCCCGAACCCCTGCGACAGTTCTTTAACGCCGAGGGTGTGCCGGACTGGGACGCGCTGCTGGCCTGGGCCCGGCAACAGTCGCTGAGCGGCCCGACCCGCGTGCTGATCGACAGCGTGCTGCGCTCCCCGAACCTGCGCCGGCTTCAGCCGCCAAGACTCGGCCTCGTGGTTCGGGAACCGACGGCGGCCGAAGTGGGCGACGGCATGAATGTGCGCGGCCTGTACCTCGACGCGCAGCACGTGGCGGACAAGCAGGCGTTTGACGCCATGGTCGTGGTGCGCCCGCTCGCGACCCACGCCAGCAACTACGCCAAGACCGTGGTTCATGAGTACGTCCACAGCGTCACGCTGCTGGGGCTCAAGTACGACAAGGCTTTCGCCGCCGAGATGACGCGCTTGCTGGAACTCGCTCGCGCCGAACCCGGGCTCAAGGCCTACGGGCTCACGAACGAGCGTGAGTTCGTGGCCGAGATATTCTCGAACCAGCGTTTCCGTTACCAGCTCATGGCCATCACCGATCCCAGTCCCCGGGGGCCGGCTTCGGGTACGCTCTGGGATTCCGTGCTGGCGGGGTTGCGGAATATGCTTCGTCGGTTCACGCGTGCCGGCAGCGCCGTGGACAACAGCGTCCTCGAGTCCGCGCTCAATGAAATCTTCTCCAGCCTGACTCGCGAAGTGGACCTGACGAAAGCCGAACCCGGGACCGCGTCCGTGGCCCGAACCGGGGGCCTGGTCGCGGCGGCAGTGCTGGGCGTCGCCCAGCCCAGGGTCAACGCCCAGGTCGAGCGCCAGCGCGCCGCGATCGAGGCCCAGGACCCGGTCAATGTCGCAGGATTCTTGAGTCACCTGCGGATGCATGAGGGCTTCCGCGGCCAGGTGTACGACACCGGGACGATTGGTAACGGGCACAACCTCGTCACCGGGGACAACACCCGATTCGAGACTATCACTGGGGTCTCCGTGCAGGACGCCATGTCCGGTACACCGATCAGCGAGCTCGCGGCGTCCGAGTTACTGCGCGCGGACGCGGAACGGGCGCTGGAAACGGCCAGCCGCGTGATCCCCGACTTCGACGTGCTGCCGGAACTCGTGCAGCGGAGCCTGGCCGACCTGGTCTTCTGGGGTGTGTACCCCAACAAGTTTAAGAAGTCCGTGGCCGCGGCCAAGTCCGGTGAGTGGGATCGGGCCGCCGACGAACTGATCGACAGCGAGCTCTACGAGCGCCATGTCAAGCTCAAAGGGCCGACGTACCAGCGCCTGATGAAGGCCGTGACCGCCTTCCGGATTCATGCACGGAATCAGAACCTGGCCGCCACGCCCAGCGTCACGACCCCGGTTCACTTGCGGGCCAAGAGCCGGGCGCAGCTGCTGAACTGGTGGGGCTGGAGCCGGGCCAAGGCAGAGGCCATCAGCGTGAACCGAGGCGACATCCTGAATATGAAGTCCCGGATCGGCCGCGACTGGGAGAAGTCGATGGCCCCGTACCTGGCCGCCACGACATTCGAGGACGCCAAGCTGGCTGCCGAGATGGCCTTCTCGCAGCAGGCCCTACACCTGTCCGAGCCGATGAAGCGGTCCATGATCAAGTGGGCCATGCTCCGGCTTCCAAGCGTGCGTCCGCTTCGGAATCAGGATCATGAGATGCTGGCCATGGATCAGTCGCCGATCGGGCAGCACCCGGCGATCCAGTCGGAGTTCCAGTTCCCGCCCGAGTCGTACACGCCGGGCCAGGCGACGGCCAGCGTAGCTAACGCCAACGACATGCTGCTCACGTTGCTGGACCCGATGCTGCGGTTCGGGACACCAGAAGCGCACCGCGCGCTGATGCGCGAGATGAACAACCTGAACCGCTTGATGGGGCGGGAACGGCTGTGGTTCGCCCGCACCGTACGCGAGTGGGGTCTGGACCGGAACATCGGCAAGTGGGTGCTGCACGAGTTCTACATCGGCCCGAACGGCGAGAAGATCGACACCCCGATTGCCATGGGGCACCCGGCCATCTTCTCCGGCACCAAGGCCAAGCTCGGGTTCGGGCCCAAGTTTACCGACGAACAACTCGACATGATCAAGCTGGCTCACGCGGCGGCTTATGCCGCGCTGGAGTACGTCTATCCCGACGCCACGTCCGACACCCCGGACTACGCGGGTTCGCTCGGCCGCGCGATGGTGCTCCTCGGCGTGCCCGTGTCTGATATTGAAACATTGAAGCGCGTGTTGCCCCCAGCTCTCGCCGACCGGATGATCGCCGAGCGCAAGGCTGCCGAGCGCGCTGCCACGACCGGCGTTGACTCTGAGGGCAACCCCATGATCGACGGGGATGCATATGCCAGAGAGCTGCGCGAGCGCCGCATCGGACTGTTCCGCTTCGTCGAAGATCATCGTCACCGCGGCGGGCTGATCTGGACGGTTCCGGCCGACTGGATCGAGCAGGAGCTTGATCAAAGTGAAGCCAAGCGCATTCTGGTCGATAACGGGCGGGATGCATCTCGGATCACGGTTCAGACCCTGACTCAGGAAGTGCACCAGGAGTTTGACTGGCTGTACCAGGAGCTGTCCAAGAACGTCGGCTGGTTCATGTCCGTTGACTCGCCCTACCTCGACTACCGTCGCAACTACGCGCCACACATCCCCGGAATGGGGTTCCTGGGTTCGGAAGAGGAAGCCGTGCGACTGGCGCTGTCCCGCGACATCGATGCCGTGCTGACGGCGAAGGCCAACACGTTCCGCAGCGTGATGCAGCATGCCTTTGAGCGGCGTGACCCCACCGTGCCGCGGCCCCTAGTCGACGTGTCGGACCGCATGTTCAAGTACCTGTACGATCTGAAGGGCCTACCGTACTCCAGTCGGGAGAACGCGGCCCGCGAGATTCGAAGCGGTGCGCACACAGACCTCAACATGCACCCGGACATGACCTACGCAGACGTAGTGGCCGAGATCCAGCGCGAGCTCGAGCAGGTGCTCCTGGCCCGCAAGCTGCGCCAGGAAGACGCGGACGGAGTGAACGCGCCCTTCAAGTCGATCGAGGATCCGCTGGCCCTGGCCCGCGTGGCCCGGGATGCCATGCGGCGGATGAAGCGTAACGAGTTTTCGCCGCACGCCCTGCGGCGGTCCTACGACACAATGGCCGCGCGATACGTCAACACCGGCGTGCGCCCGGCCAACATCGGGGCCGCCGAGGCACTGCATCGGTACGCCGGCAACGCGATCAAGCACCACATGCGGAAGATGGTGCTGAACCAGATGGTGCTGTTGCGGAACCCGGACGGAACCCCGCTCGTGATTCCGGACCCGAGCCTGGATTACGATGACGATCACGAGATCCTGCACCCCGAGGTGTGGGCGGCGGCTGCCGACCACTTACGCGAACACCTGAACCTGCGTCCTGAACCAGGGAAGAGCATCAAGGAGCAGCTCACGGCGATGATCGCAGGACACGTGGAACATGACACGAAGCAGTACACGCGGGTCGAGGCGCACGTGTTCCCGTCCGTCCGTGGGTTCTACGCCTACAAGGCCGGCAGCGATGAGAACGTGCTGGACGCCCTGTTCGCCGGCGGCGAGGTCGCAGGCTACCTGAAGCACGTGCTGGAACGGGCATACCGCGACCCCTACGGTGTGCTGGAGAGCATGGAGCACGTCAACGCGTGGATGAAGCAGCTGGCGCTGCAGCTGTCCTTGTTCTTCCCGCTGGCGGGTCTCGAGAGCCTGACGGCTGCCAGCGGCACGGCCATCTGGAACATGAAGCAGGGCGGCCCGTTCCAATTGGTGGAATGGCGCCGCATGATCATGGCCGGGCACCCATACGCAATGCGGCTCATGGAACAGGCTCAGGATATCGGCGTCACGTTCTCCGAGGCATCGAACCCACTCGGACTGCCAACCCACGTCATTGCCAAGGATATCGCGCGGGGGCGCGAGCGGGTCACCAAGCTTTTCGGTAAGCGGGTCGGCGACATATTCGACTCAATCGCTTCCGCCCCGGCGGCCCAGACGGACCTCGTGTTCGAGGGCTTCTTCAACACCGCGAAACTATGGCTCGTGCACGCGGTGGCGAACCAGGTTCGGACTCAGGTCGAGGCGGCAGGCGGCACGTTCGATTTCAAGCGCGACATGGCCCCGTTCGCCCGGTACATCGACGACGAACTCGGCGGCCAGAACTGGCCCAGGTACGCGTGGATGACCCCGACCTGGAAACGGAATTTGAATCTTGGGTTTTTTAGCCCAAACTGGACAATTTCGGCGTGGAACGCGGCTGGCGGCGGGCTGCTTACGGCCGGACTGTTCAAGAACTACTCCACGGCCGAAGCGAGCAAGTTCATTCTGATGCGCCGCTGGCCCCGGATGATGGCCTACGTCCTGCTCCTGAGCCCGGCGATAATGCAGCTTGCCATGTTCGCCGTCGGCCGCCTGTTCGGCGGCGCGCCCGATCCGGACGATGACGACGATCCCCGTAAGAACGACAACCCGTTTATCTGGCAGAACGAAAAGGGCAAGAGGATGCACGCCGACATCACCCCCGTCACAAGGCTCATGCCTTGGTACAAGGGCTTTCCGAGCGGGGAGCGCCGCCAGTATATTCGCTGGGGTAAGCAGGCGTACGAAGTTGCGCGCTGGCTCGACGACCCTTTTCAATCGGCCGCGAGCAAGTTGTCGCAGGGCGCGCGCTGGGCGCTGGAGATGGCTACCGGTGAGGCAGCCGGCGCCAGCGACTGGGACCTCCCGTTCAAGGACATGGGGCTCCTGGGCCTGGTTCTGGATCGTGAAGGCGAAGTATTCGGTTCAAGACTCGGGTACACGATCCAGAAGTTCCTGCCGTTCAGTGTCCTGGGCTGGGCCCGGAATCCTGACGCCGCCCCGTGGCAGTTCATTGGGGCGGTCAGCCGGGGGCTGAGCTTCGGGGCCGCGACCCAGGCGTACGAAGGACTGTTGCGCACGTGGGCGGAGAACGACACGTTCGAAAAGGTGTACAACAACAAGATCATCAAGGCCAACCTGGAAGCGCTTGGGCCGGAGATCCTGGACGCCGCCATCCGCAATGGGTACGACGGCGACAAGGTGATCGACGCCGCCCGCGGCGCCGTGATGCGCGACCTCTACGCCGGTTTCTTCAAGTCGCTCGACGCGAACAATAGCCGCGAGGTGGACGTATGGGCTCGGAAGATCATGCGATTGAACGGGGCTGTTCGGAACACGCGAAGCAGTGTCAAAAATCGTAACAGGATGTACGGCAGGCCGAGCCGGTTGACCGACGATCAGAAGCGTATGATCGCCGACGCGTTCAAGCGGCCGTAACAATTTGCCCGGGGTCGCCCGGTGACGAGTAACCTCCCACTCGTACCCTCCCCGATAACCGCGGCGGCCTCGGGCTTTGCCTCTTCCGCCACGCCTTGCGCACGTCGTCGTACATGCTGGACATAGCGGTCGACACCTGTGCCATGATATCGGTGAACTCGAAGTGGCGAGCCACGAATAGAAACTGATCCGCCGCGCTGGTGTCGCTGCCTGTGTAGGGCTGGAAGTGGCAGCGCCGCAGCATGAAGGCCAACTCGGTGATCTCGTGCAGCAGCCCACTTAGAACGCCGTCCCATGAATCATGACTCCCGCCCACTTCCACGCGGCCAATCTTGCGTTCCGGCCAACCGAACTGGAACTGACTGTCCTGCGTCGACATGTTCAGAACGAGTTCGAAGGGAGTATCGAACATGCAGTAACGGCCTACGGTGACGAGCTTCTTCATGCGTCGTCCTCCTTGATATCTATGATCTTGCCTTGCTCGCGTGGTTGCACGTTCAACATGATCAACGGCCGCTTCTGCGGCCCGTCGTCGCCGCCGAACGGCCTGTCGGTGATCGCCGCAGCCCGCGCGGACACGGCTGCTGCCGACGATAGTGTTTCCGCAAGTCGCTTGAGCTTCAGCGTGTCGAGAGGCGGGGCGCCGGGCTCTTTGGCGGCCTTCACCAACTGGTCGATGGCGGATTCGATCGCATCCTCCAGCTTCTGGGCCACGCGTAGATGCCGGGTTAGCGTCGGGACGCGGTTCGCGGTAATGAGCCGCCGGTATTCGTCCTCGGCCAGGGCCAGGGCTTCGGTCTCCAACTGCTGCTTGTGCTTGCGCCAGCCGTCCTTATGCATCCACGACACGACCGCGGACACCGGTACGCCGAGATCGATGGCGATCTCGGTGGGTGCCGTGTCCGTGGTCAGGTACAGTTGCAGGGCGCGGGCCTTGACCCTAGGATCGTAGAGCTTGCTGGTCGTGTTCTCGGACCCGGTGACTTTCTCCAAGTCGGTGACGTTCATGCGCTGCCGTGGCGGCGGCACCAACGGTACCTCGGTCCGGATGTTTTCCGAGATGTCTATAGAGTGAGACACCATGCCCGTCGTCTCCTACAAGGTTTTGGCGGAACCGTGCACATACAGGTTACGGCCTGTATGCGAACGCCGGAAGCCGATATCGAACTCGACCCAGCCCAGCATCGTCGGTGGCAGTGCCCGGTCGACAACGTAAGACGGGACGCCGGGTTCGTAGCCGCGCGAGAAGCCTCCGGTCCTGGCGATCCACGGCGTCCGCGTCGACAGTGCCACGCCATTGCTGGACCCGGCGTTGACCAGTCTCAGTTTCTGCATCGTGGGCACGACGCCGAGCTTGTGGTCGTCGCCCATCAGATGAATGTCGGCCTCGCAGCAGTCCATCAGTCGTTGGACGGCCGTCAAGCTCCCGCCGATCGTGCGCGCCGCGCCGCGACCGTGATGCGCGAATATGTCGACGGCGCCGACACTCGACCCGCCGAAGCGCATGCTCAGACGCAGCGCCGCGCACACGCCGAGGAACCTTGAATCAAGTGCCTGGGCCAGACGCATGTCGCTGGTTGTGCCGTCCGGGAAGTCGTAGTAGTGGTTGCCGCCAAGCAAGCCGAGGAGTCGCCCGCCCATCGTGGCGCGCATCTGCTCGGCCAAGTCGTTGATCGTGCGCTGGGCATCCCGCTCCCACTTCCGGATACTTGTTTCATGAAGCCCGCCGCACTTGATCGTGCTGCGTTCCCGGGCGCTGTAGCTTTCGAGATAGTCGCCCATCCCCAGGAACACGGCGTTCTTATAGTTGGCCGTCGCCCGCAGGAACTGGAGCCAAGCCTGCCGGTCGTGTTGGTCGCTGTCCCAGTGCACGTCGCCGAACACGACGAGCTTTATGGGTTTGTTCGCCCCCGCCAGCTCGACTGTGAAGTCGGCCATCTGAAAGATGCCGGTAGTTTTCATGCAACCTCCTAGGTTGGTATAGTTTACGCGGATTCTTTGGTTTCGTCAACCCGTTCCACGAAGCTGATTCCTGAATCATGTAACACAGCGTCTGCGATTCGAGGACGCCAGCGCATGGCCTTTCCACCGCGCTTGAGTTTCAACTTTCGCCACCCCCACAGTTCGAGGGGTGCCCACTTCAGCCACTTCTCTATGATCTCCGCTCGCTCTTCCGTCATCTTGCGGACGTGCTCACTGAACGATTGCCCGCACGACTGGATCGCCACGATGCCCTGAACCGGGTCTATCGCCACCAAATCGATGAACCCGAACAGGTCAATGCGGGTGCCCGGTCGCCCGGGTCCGGCTGGCACGAAGCGTTCCACGATCCCAATCTCTCGTCCCAGTTCCCGGTTCGCCGCCAGGGTTCTTTGAGTCGGGGTCACGAATGCACCCCCGGTTGCAATTCCAGCCAACGGTTCGCGAACTGCATCCGGGCTTCTTCCCAGGTCCAACACTGGATCTTGATCCCGGCTGGTGGGACGCGCAGATTCCACGGCAGCGGCGGCGGGCCCATGAGCACCGCCGCCTCGTCCGCCAGGATCGCCTCGTCAACTTCCTTCACTTCCGGCGGTATGTCGGGCGCGAGCCCGAACTTGGCGGCGACCGCGTCGAGGATAGAAGCCTCGACCCCTTCCAGGCACCCGATCCCCATGCGCTTCAAGGGAGTCGGTATGTCAGGCAGGTATGCCTCACCCGCGTCATGAAGCAGGCCCCAGAGCCACAGGTCCGGGCGGTCGGGCCAGCGCTTCTCGCACTCTCGTGACACAAGCACCGCGTGTTCCGCGACGCTGTAGAAGCGCTTGCAGTGTCCCGAGTAGCGGCACTTCAGCGCCAGCGCGTGCGTGATGTCCAGCGGGTCGATGTCCCAGGGGCGCACGTCCAGCGGGTAGAAGATCTTCCCGGCGTACGTCTGAATCCAGTCTCCGATTCTGTCGTTGTCGACTTTACCAGAGTCGAAAGCTGGGTTCGTCATACTTGTTCCTTCATCTTTAACTCCTCTATGCGCTCGGCTTGCGGCCACATCTGGTCGAACGCGTTGCGCAGGCTGGCCTCCGAAAGGCAGAAAACGGGCTCCGGCAAGTCAGCCAGTGCCTCCGGCAAGTCAGCCAGTGCCTCCGGCAGGAGCCCGGCTCCGACACGTACTTCAGTGTCGATGCAGCAGAGGATGTTCCAGGCCGCGGCAATCAGGTGTGGCTCGTCGCGTTTACCTTCAAGGTGCGCGAAGATGTGACGCAGGGCGGAGTCGATGTATCGGGACAACGGCTGTCCCTTCTCCCAGTTGCGCTCGTCGTACTTCTTCGCGCCGTTCTCGAAGTGCATGGCGACGAGCTTCATGGCCCGCGCCGGCAGCAGGTCGAAGCGGCCCTTGCCGTCCCGCGTGTCCCGCTGCGACCCACTGTCAAAATGTTGCCGGACCCCTGAGTCCTTGGGTTTCAGGATCTCCGGTTCAATACGTTTCGCGGATCCAGAATCGTGGTTCATTGGTTCTCCCTCGGAAGTTTCTCGCATACGAATCCGGCGGCAGCCTTGTGATAGAAACATATCGTCTTCATCGCTGTCTGGCTACGGCGGACAGTTGCGGATAGTCCGGCGTGAGGTTGCGGATAGGTTGCGGATTCATGCAGCCCCTCCCGTCTCCGGGTTCCACTGCGTCGGTCCTGTATATCCGCCGTCCATGTTCGTCTCCTTTCAAGAATCAGGACCCCGGGCCTGTGCCCGGGGTCCTGCCCTTACTAGACGCTGAAGCCGGCGCTGAACGTCTGCTGTACGGCGACCGTCAGCTTGCCCGGCATGCGCCGGATCACGTCGTACTCGCCGGGCTCATCCTTGAGTGCGGTCTTGGACCACGCCACCAGCTCCGCGACTTCCGTGGTGCCCTTCGGCGGCTGCTTTGCCAGCGGCACGAACACGGCGCTGATCGGCGCTGGGGCCTGGAACTTCACTTCCGCGCGCGCCTCGTTGACCCACTTGCCCACCATGAACTCCTGCACCGGCCTCGGCTTCCGTGTCTTCGTTGTCGCTTCCTCGGTCATACTGCTGTCTCCTCTCCGGGCTATCGCCCTATCTCTGCGTCCATGTTAGTTTCCTCAATCCCACGGAAGTTTCTCGCACACGAATCCGGCGGCACCCTTATGTCCGCCGCCCCCGAACGCCTTGCAGATCGCGCCACAATCGATGTCCGGCTTCGTCGAGTACAGCGACACCTTCCATCGGCCGTCCGCCATTTGCATGTAGGCGCACATCACGTCATGCTTCTCCGGATCGAAGAACCCCTCGAAGAACTGACTGTTGAACACGACCGTGTTGCATGCGAGGGCGCGGACGGTCATCCGTTCGCCACGCCGCGAGCCCAATGGCGCGAACAGATCAAACTCTTTTGGCTCCCCGGTAGCAACATCGAACCAACGGTCCACCACAATTGGCACTTCATGCGCCCCGGCTTCGCAGGCCTTGCGGTTCACTTCGGCTTGGTAGCGGAGAAGCCCCGCGCCGTCTGCCGTGATAGACTGTAGCCACGGAAGCTCGATGTAGTCACTCTCCCAGGTCGCTTCGAGCAGGTCCCCCCACTTGGAGCACTCCGGATCATAGATACCAGCCAGCGAACGCATCCCGTACTGGAACGCCAGCGCCCTGTCCCACTCCGGGTCGTCCTTGCGCCAGGAATCATAGGCTCCAAGGAGCCTGACGACTTCCGGGGTTGAGCCACCTTTGAGCGTGTACTTTTCGTAGTTAGCCCCCCGCTCCGCGGTGAACCACGCCCACGCCAACTCGCAGGCGGCGAAGTCGGTGCGCAGCAGTGACTCTCGCGTATCCCCGACATCTGCCATATAAAGGTCAATCGCCGTCTTGTGATGGTCGATCCAGATCAGATCGGACACTTCGGCCAGTCGCTTCATGTCCTCGGGCGGCAGGCTGAAGTCCACCATGTAGACGGTGCGCTTCGCTTTCCAGCGCATCGAAGGACCATGCTCTTCGGTCGCTGGACCGTCAGGTTGCCTTTCTCCAAGCATTCCAACTACGCGGTCCCACGGAAACTCGTCTCCGTACTCGATTCCGTATAACTCGCGGTCGGGCACGAAGTGCTTCACGATCGCCGCGGAGCATACCCCGTCCAGGTCTGATTTATGATAGAAACATATCGGCTTCATTACTTGTCTCCTCTCGTACTCTCGGTCTCTTCCAACATCGCGCCCCGCGCTATGGTGTACATCAGGCTCGTGAAGTCTGGCACGTAGGGCTTGCCGTCGATCAGTCCCTGCTGCACCTTCAGGCGCTCAGCCCGGATCGCGTTCGCTTCCGCCGGCATCATGTCGACGATCTCGTCCTCGGCCTCTGCCATGTGGCCCATTGCATACCAGACATGGTGTGGGTAACCCTTCTTCACTTCCAGCATCAGGGCCCGAGCCTGGGCCAAGTGCTTGATTGCGCAGCGCGGGCAGAAGTCCCTGTGCATTACTGTTCGTCCTCCGGTTTACGCGGGTGCGCCGCGGTTTTCTTGACGTCGTCGGAATGGATATCGAACCCGATCTTCCAGACACTGACGCGTTCCACGCGGTCTTTCCAACGAAGTAGGTTGTACCCGTTCTTCTCCAGCTTCCCGAGCGCCATGCCCAGCTGCACGGGCTTGATGTCGCGAATGACGTCCGGCGCGAAGACCGACAAGTCCTGATGCAG
>Ga0307380_10007660_pt1 | contig 13991 bp, 13 predicted proteins | sample UN3MG_FD_202239 | JGI IMG/M metagenome (GOLD analysis project Ga0307380, IMG submission 202239) | Soil microbial communities from Risofladan, Vaasa, Finland - UN-3 | ecosystem: Environmental > Terrestrial > Soil > Coastal area > Acid sulfate soil | place: Finland: Risofladan, Vaasa | collected... | reverse complement strand
CTTCAGCAGGAACGTCTGTCCCCACTGGGTCGAGGTGAGCTCGCCGAACGAGTCGAGGATCGCGATGGCCATCACCAGTCCGGCGGCGACCACGGCACCGAGCGCAACGCTCGCTCCGGCGGAGAATCGGACCACGAGCCCGAGCGCATCGCTGGGTCGTCCCGCTCGATGACGCGACCACAGCAGGGCCGCCATCGTGACGACACCGCCGACCCAGACCGATCCGGCGATCACGTGCACGCTGTTCGCGAGCGCATGCAGGACGCGAAAGCCCATCGTGACCGTGTGACCGTCGAACCAGAACGACACGACCGCCAGGCCGACACCGACGAACGCAACCGCTGACGAGCGATCGGGCGTCCACCGGCGGACTGCCGCGGTGGATTCGACGCGACTCGCGCCCTCGTCGAGCACCGCCGCCCGTGCTGCCGCCGACAGCGCCCGCGCACGCGGCCGAAGCGGCGTCGTCGTGGCGACGAGGCCAAACGCGATCATCGTTCCCGCCACCGCGCGCAACAGCGTGGCGAAGCCCGCCGAGGACGTCCACGCCGATGTGATCGCGTCGTCGGTCATGCGAGCGACGCCGACGTACTCGGCGAGCGCGCCGACGACGAGCACGCCGCCGAGGATGCGGACCGCCGCGATCAGCGAGTCGATCTCGTCTCGTGAGCCGCGCAGCGTGGTGGCCGCGAACGCCATTGCGCCGATCCCCACCACGATCGCGGCGAAGCTGACGAGCCGGCCGATGCGGGCGAGCGATTCGCCGGGCGGCGATTGGTCGACGGCCAGGAACTCGTCCATCGAGGTCATCTCGGCCATCTCCTCGGCCGACATCGAACTCATGTCAGGGCCGGGCGCGGTCCCAGACGACGCCGCCCCTTCGGTCGAGTCGCCGACCGTGAACGAGAAGCTGCCTTCGATCGGGTGGGCGTCGCCAGCGCGGACGCTCCAGCGCACTCCGACCTGGCCGCCGTCGAGCGGTGGATCGAACGCGAGCCGGAAAACGGTGCCGTCCTCGGTCGTGACCGAGGACGGGGAGCGAACCTGTCCACTCGGGTCGAGCACGACGAAGCCGTCTCCGGCCTCGACCGCCGGGTTGGTGAACGCGATCAGGATCTCATCGACCGGCTCGGCGAGCACCGCGCCGTTCGCGGGGGTGGAACTGACGAAATCGGTGTGTGCACTGGCGGTCCCCGACCCGATCGTGATGCCGATCAGCGCCACGGCCATGCCGATCACGACGGCGAGTGCCGGACGCGAGCGCGCGCCGGAGGGAGCCATCGAGTACCCGGTCGCCGACATGGGCGTCCATGCTACGACGCCGTGTCGTGGATGGTGCCTCACCCGGCGAGAAGCGCTCGCATCTCGTCGATCTCGGCCTGCTGAGCCGCGACGATCTGATCGGCGAGCAACTCGACGTCGAGGTTCGTGCCGGACGCAAGCACGGTCTCGGCCATCACGATTGCTCCCTCGTGGTGACGGATCATCATCTCGGCCCAGGCCTGGTCGAAGTCGGCCCCGGTGAGCGTCCCGAGTGCGGCCATCTCCTCGCCCGACATCATCCCCTCCATGCCGCCATGATCCATGCCCGCCATCTCGTCGCTGCTCATGCCTTCCATGTCCGCCATTCCGGGCATCTCGGTCGGCTGGCCCCATGATTCGAGGAGCGACCGCATCAGCACAATCTCGGGATCTTGCGCGCCCTGGATGGCCGTTGCGAGCTCGACGATCTCGGGGCTCGCTGCGGCCGCAGGGGCCAGGGCGATTCCGGCCATCTCGACGGCCTGCTCGTGATGCGGGATCATGCCCTGAGCGAACACGACGTCGGCGTCGTTGAAGTTGCTGTCGGACTTCACACCTGCATCGGTGGAGGCATCGTCGCTCCCGCACGCCGTGAGCGCCAGGGCGGCGGAGGCGAGGGGGACGAACAGGAGACGGAGGCGATGCTGCACGGGATCCTCTTTCGGGACGGAACGCCGCAGATGCGACTACGACGCAATGTAGTAGTGTCGTCACTCGAGCATTCGTCGGGGACATGTGACGTGCGTCATACCGACCGGCGAGACATCGTCACCCGGCACGAACGAACGACCGACCGACCTGGAAGAATCGACATCCATGACGCGACGACCCGACGGGACACTCGAAACCGACGTCCTCCAGGCGCTCTGGACACTCGACCGTCCGGCGTCGCCGAGCGACGTGATCGCACAGATGCAGACCGAGTTGGCCTACACCAGCATCGCCACCGTGCTCGGGAGGCTCTGCGAGAAGGGCCTAGTCGAACGACGCCGCCAGGGCCGGGGGTTCGTGTACCGACCCTCGGCCACTGAGGCCGAACTGACCGCCCGGCGGATCCACTCACTGCTCGATGCCACCAACGACCGAGCATCCGCTCTTGCCGGCTTCGCCCACGGCCTGGACCCAGCCGACGCAGCGAGCCTGCGCTCGCTGCTCGAGGACACCGCGTGATTCACTTCGTCGGCCTGCCGCTGCTCATCGTGCTGGCCGTCGCGCTCCTCGGTGGTCCCACGCTCGATCGGCTGGCCCCCGCCGTCGCCGCGTCGGTGAACGTCGTGATCCTCCTCGCGGTCGTGCTCGCCGCGGTCCCAACCTTCTGGGTCCTCGGGCTGAGTGCCCTGTCCCACGCAGGGGTACGACACGCACTGTCGAATTGGTCGATGCACCTGCTGCCGGACCAACCGATCGCAAGCGCGTTGATCGGCGTCTCCTCGATCGTCCTCGCCGTCGGCGGACTGGTCCGAGTGGCGGCCGTACTCCGGCGACATCACCGGCTCCGGTGCGCAGGTGGCTGCGCCGTCGAAGTCGTCGACACCTCCGAGGTGTTCGCCTACACGCTCCCCGGACCCGCCGGGACGATTGCGGTGTCGCGAGGGCTCCGTGAGACGCTGAGCGATACCGAATTCGACATCGTGATCGCTCACGAGGAGTCGCACGCCCGCCATCGTCACGATCGGTTCCTCCTGCTCGCACTCGTCGTCGACGCGGCGGTTCCCTTCATGCGACGGGCCACCGCGCAGCTCCGGTTCCACCTGGAGAGGTGGGCCGACGAAGACGCCGTCCGCAACACCTCGGCGGACCGGTCCACGGTGGCACGAACGATCGCGAAGGTTGCATTGGCGACCACCCCCAACCCGGCGGCCCTCGGCATCGCCACGCACGGAGTGGCCGCTCGCGCGAGCGCGCTGATGGCGCCACCGACGTCCGCCGGCGCCACGCGCCTCGCACTCATCGCCGGGATCGTCACGACCACCGTCGCTCTGTCGATCACACAGATGCACCACACGGCGGTGTTCACGATGCACGCCATCGTCTGACCGACATTGTCGATCCCAGCCCGTCCCCAAGGCGGCTTTTTCCCAGTGTCGGGGCGTAGGGGTAGCGTTTGGGTATGGCTTCTTCAGGTTCGTACATCGTCGCAGGCGCCCGCACCCCGATCGGGAAGATGAGCGGCGCACTCTCCTCGTTCTCCGCAGCCGACCTCGGCGGGTTCGCCATCTCCGCAGCACTCGAGCGCGCCGGGGTGGCCCCCGACGAGGTCGAGCACGTCATCATGGGCCAGGTGCTGATGGCCGGCCAGGGCCAGGTGCCCAGCCGCCAGGCCGCCGTCAAGGCGGGCATCCCGATGAGCGTTCCCTCCGTGAACGTCAACAAGGTGTGCCTGTCCGGGCTCAACGCGATCTATCTCGCCAACCAGATGATCGCCGCCGGCGACGCCGACATCGTGGTGGCCGGCGGCATGGAGTCGATGACCAATGCCCCCTACATCGCCGACGGCGCCCGTGGTGGCTTCAAGTACGGCAACACCGAGTTGCGCGACGCCATCATCGCCGATGGCCTGTGGTGCTCGTTCGATGCCTGCCTGATGGGACTCGGTACCGACCGCTACGCGGAGGGCGAGAGCCTCACCCGCGAGCAGCAGGACGAGATGGCGGTCATGTCGAACGAGCGCGCTGCCAACGCCATCAAGGACGGGCGTCTCGCCGACGAGATCGTGCCGGTCGCGGTCCCCCAGCGCAAGGGCGACCCGATCCTGATCGAGACCGACGAAGGCGTTCGTCCCGGTACGACGATGGAGAGCCTCGGCTCGCTGCGCCCCGCCTTCGACAAGGACGGCACCGTCACCGCCGGCAACGCCTCACAGCTCTCCGACGGCGCAAGTGCCGTCGTGCTGATGTCGCGCGCCGAGGCCGAGCGCCGCGGCGTCGCCCCGCTCGGCGAGTTCGTGTCCTACGGCATGGTCGCCGGACCGGGCAGCGCTTCGCTGCTGCACCAGCCCAGCCGGGCGATCATGAGCGCCGCCGAGAAGGCCGGCATCGCCGTCGCCGATCTCGACCTGTTCGAGATCAACGAGGCGTTCGCCGCCGTCGGGTTGGCCTCGATCGCCGAGTTGGGTATCAGCGACGAGATCGTCAACGTCAACGGCGGCGCCATCGCCCTCGGCCATCCGATCGGCATGAGCGGCAACCGCCTGGCACTCACCCTGCTGCACGAGCTGAAGCGACGTGGCGGCGGCGTCGGTGCCGTGGCCCTGTGCGGTGGCGGCGGCCAGGGTGACGCAGCCATCCTGCGCACCGTCTGACCTGCACACCGTCCGACCTGCACACCGTCCGACCTGCACACCGTCCGACCTGCACACCGTCCGACCTGGGCAGCGTCTGACCGGTCCCGACGGACCCACACCCCCGGTCTCCTCGGCCGATCGTCGTCCCGTTCGACGTCGGGCGCGCCCCGACGCGGGCTGGAGCGGTCGTCACGTTGAGTGATTGACACGCCACGAATAGTGGATATACTGACATCCGCGACGACTTGTGTTACGAACACTTGACGTCATTGCGCAGAATTCGTAATGTATCCGTAACAACTAATCGTGTGAGTCCGTTCAGGAATCACCTCCCTCTGGGGCATCATCGAAACGAATCGGACCGTCCGCCCGCTACCGATTCGTGGAGGTGGTGCCCCAGTCCAGTTTTCCGGCGAGCGCGCACCAGTGCCCGGTCAGTCGACGGCGCGGCGTCCTTCGAGCGCACGTCCGAGCGTCAGCTCGTCGGCGTACTCGAGGTCGCCGCCGACCGGCAGTCCGCTCGCGATCCGAGTGACCGCGAGGCCGATCGGCTTGAGCAACCGGGCGAGGTACATGGCGGTCACCTCGCCCTCGGTGTTCGGGTTCGTACACAAGATGATCTCCTGCACGCCTTCGGGATCGATGCGGGCGACCAGTTCACGGATCTTGAGCTGCTCGGGGCCGATCCCCTCCAACGGGCTCATCGCGCCGAGCAACACGTGGTATCGACCCCGGAACTCACCCGTGCGTTCGATGGCCACGATGTCGCGCGACTCCTCGACGACGCACAGCACCGACGAGTCGCGGGTGTCGTCGTTGCAGATCGGACACAAGACGTCGTCGGCGATGTTGAAGCAGCGCTCACAGAACCTCACCTTCGCCTTGGCGTCGGTGATCGCGTGGGCCAGGCGAGCGACATCGTCCGCGGGCACCTTGAGCAGATGGAACGCGATGCGCTGAGCGGACTTCGGTCCGATGCCGGGCAGGCGACCGAGTTCGTCGATCAACGACTGGACGGGGGCGGTGTAGTTGCCGGCCATCGAGGTGCCGTCAGCCCGCTTCTTCGATCAGCTCGGAGCCGGGAAACGCCTCGGCGAGACGATCGATGGGCGACTTGACCGACTCGGGCGGCGCATCGACCAGGTCGTCGAGATCGACGTCGTCGTCGTCAGGCAGCTCGGCCGAGCTGACGGAGAACTCGGTGAGCGACGATCCGTCGGCGTCGATGCCGGCGGCGGCAGCAGCGAGCCCTCGCTCGCGCGCCGACGACTGCACCGGTTCGGTGACCTCGTCACGAACCCGCGAGGCAGTCTGGTCAGGCTCCGACGTCGCCGGGGGAGTCGCCGACGTGTCAGCCGCCGGGCGCGATGGAGACCCGGCACCGCTTCCCGAGCCGCCGTCGACGTCGTCGGCGAACTCGACGGCGACCGGCACACCGGCGAAGGCGGCGAGCGCCGACTCGACGATCGACCGTTGCTCCTCGCACTTGGCGCGGTGGACGGCGTTCGGCACGGACAGCGTCAACGCCGACTCGGTGCTGCGAACGAACTCGGCCGGCGCGTACACGGCACGCGCCATACCCCGCAGCGCCGGGCGGATCGTGTTCTCCCACACGTCGGCGGTGATCATCGTGGCGATCGCCGCGGCGACGGGAGACGCAGCGGGAGCAGGAACCTCGGCGGGCACGGGAGCACTGTCGGGCTCAACGGCAGGCTCGCCCACCTGCGCGGGGGCGGGCTCTGCGGCGGGGGTCGGTTCGACCGTCGGGGCGCTCGGCGCCTCGGCGCGGGCTCGCCCACCGAGTGCCGCACGTCCAGTCGCCGGATCGCGGGGCACGGGTGCCTTCTCCACGGCTGGCGCCGTGGCTCCTGCGGCCACCTGGCGCTCGAGCCGCTCGATGCGTTGCAGCAGCGCCGCGGCGTCGCCACTCACACTGTCGGCGGTGAGCTGGACAGTGGCCACATCGAGCAACACCCGCGGATCGGGAGCGTGACGCATCTCCGCGAGCCCGGCGCCGAGCAACTCGATGCCGCGGACCAGGCCCGCTGCGCCGAGGCGCTGCGCCTGCGAGGCGAGCGCATCGAGGCGGTTCGACGGCACCTGCACCAGCTCTGGCGCCATCAGTGCGAGGAAGCCGTTGCGGAGAAAGGCGATCAGCTCTTCGGTCAGCGTCCGCGGATCCATGCCACTCGAGATCGCGTGCGCGACGACGGTGAGCGCGCGACCGGAATCGCGGTCGATCATCGCGTCGACGAACTCGTCGAGCGGGACGACGTCCATCCCCTCGTCGCCGGTGCTCGCCACCAACTCGAGCGCCGAGAGCGTGTCGCGGGCCGAGCCGCCACCGCGGGTCAGTGCCTGCTCCAGAGCTGCCTCGCTGACGTCGAGTCCCGCATCGGCAGCGACCCATCGAACGTGCTCGGCCAGTGTGTCGGCTGGCAGGAGGTGGAACTGGAGGTGCTGGGTCCGGCTGCGGATCGTGTCGGACATCTTCTGCGGATCGGTGGTGGCCAGGACGAACACGACGTGCGGCGGGGGTTCCTCGAGCGTCTTGAGGAGTGCTGCCTCTGCTGCCCGCGACAGCATGTGGACCTCGTCGAGGATGTACACCTTGTGGCGACCGGGCGTGCCGAGCGACGCCTTCTCGATCAGGTCCCGCATCGCATCGACGCCGTTGTTGCTCGCCGCGTCGAGTTCGTGGACGTCGTAGCTCACGCCGCGTTCGACGGCGAGGCACGACTCGCATTCGCAGCACGGCTCGCCGTCCTGAGGGTTCTCGCAGTTGAGCACCTTCGCGAGGATTCGCGCCGAGGTGGTCTTGCCGGTGCCGCGCGGTCCCGAGAACAGGTAGGCCTGGCCTTCGCGGCCTTCGGCGACGGCGGTGCGCAGTGCCCGCACGACGTGATCCTGCCCCTTCACCTCGCTGAAGCGGCGGGGCCGGTAGCGACGGTAGAGCGACTGGGTGGCCATCGCGGCCACGATAGCGACGCCGCCCCGTCCACCCGCGTGACGCGCAGCCCGCCACCCGCGCAACGCGCACCGGGGTCAGACCTCGGTCTGACCCCTGGCGTGCAGCGACCGCGTCGGATCGAGGAGCGATCCCGGCCCCACCGAGCAGGCAGCCCATAGCATCCCGGTGATGAACGCCCGGGTGGTCGCCATCTGTCTCGGATTGCTGGCCGCCTGTGGGAGCGAGGCCGCGCCGGTCACCGAAGCGGACTATCTCGCGGACCTGCAGTCGATCTGTGTCGACACAACGGCCACGCTGGACGCACTCCCCCGCCCGCCCGAACAGATCTCCGTCGCCGACTTCGCGACGAGCGCCGCCGGAGCGCTCGACAACGAAGCCGAACGGGCGCGAGCCCTCGACGTCCCCGACGAGCTCGCCGATGACCACCGGGCGTTCGTCCGCAACACTGACGAACAGGTCACCGCGTGGCGGTCGATCGCGACCGTCGGCGACGACAGTGCACGGCTGGACGAACTGACCGTCCGCATCGGCGAGTTGATACGCGGCCGCAACGACCTGGTCGACGAAATCGGTGCGACGGGCTGCCGGCGTGGTGACGTGTAGGCGCGGGTGCCCGGCCTGATGGGCGACCGGGCAAGTAGCCTCGGGCGATCGTGAACGAGCGACCAACACTTCGAAGCGCAGGCCGGCTGCGCCGCGCCGTCACCGTCACGCTGCTCGCCCTGGTCGGCACGATCGGCCTCGCCGGATTGCTACCCGGCACGGCGCACGCCGAGAACTCGCTGGTGTCGTCCGACCCCGCGGACGGCTCGACTCTCGCGGTGTCTCCCGAATCGATCTCGTTCACGTTCAGCGAGCCGCTCGGCGAGGTCAACACGATCACGCTGACCTGTACCGACCTCTTCACCGTCGGACCTCGCGAGGTCAGCGCCGATCGCCTCACGATGACCGCCGAGGTCGTCGATGCACTTCCGAAGGGTGCATGTGTTGCCTCGTTCGTGGTCAGCGACGAGGAGGGCTCCCCGAATGGTCAGGGCAACATCACCTTCACCATCGAGAACGATCCCGCGACGGTCGAGACGACCACGGCGCCGGAGGAGACCACCGGCGACTCCGTCCCGACCGGCGAGGTGTCGACGACCTCTGCGACGAGCACCGACGACGTGGCCGACCTGTCCGACGTCGACTCGGGTCAGGGCCCGCTCTGGCTGGGTCGCCTGCTCTCGGTGTTCGGCATCGCCGTGCTGCTCGGATCGCTCGTCCTGATCGCGGCGGCATGGCCGGAAGGCGTCGAGTACCTGGTGACGATCCGCTTCATCCGTGCCATCTGGATCGTGGCGTTGATCGGCACGCTGCTCTACGTCGCGGCCGCCACCGCTGCGGTGACCGGGTCGGGTCTCGGCAGCGGGTTCAACCCGGCGAACTGGGTCGACTTGTTCGATGCCGGTCTCCCCGGCATCGCCGCCGTCGCCCGCTTCGTGCTCGTCGTCGCCTGTGCGTGGGTGGCGTTCCGCCCCGACCGCGTGATCGATCCGGTCACGCAGATGGCCGCACTCGGGATCCCGGCGTTGGCCGCCGCCACCGTCGGTTTCAGTCGGACGAACATGGACCTCGCGATCGTCGCAGTGCCCGTGTCGATCATCCATGCGCTCGCCATGTCGGTGTGGCTCGGCGGCGTCGTACTGCTCGCACGGGTCGTGCTGGCCGGGCCCGGCGAGGAGGACCTCGTCCACGCGGTACGCGGGTTCACGCGTCTGTCCAACCTCGCCATCGGGGCGACGATCGTCACCGGCATCGTCCAGATGATCCTGCTCGACGGCGGCGATCTGTTCGGCACCTCCCACGGCCGGGTGCTCCTGTTGAAGACGGTGGCGGTGGCCGGAATGATCTTCGTGGCGGTGTCGGCGCGTCAGTTCGTCAACCAGCGACTTGCACGCGCCAACGAGATGACCGTACCGATGGCGGACCGGCTACGCCGAGCGTTCGGCGTCGAAGCAGCCGTCGGCATCATCGTGCTGGCGATGAGCGCCTGGCTGCTGTCACTCGCTCCGTCGAACGTGTCGGCAGGCCCCGACATCGACTACGCGATCAGCCTCGAGGTCGACGCTCCCGAGGCCGAACTCGCGCTCACCATTCAGCTCACCCGCGACCGCGTCGGGTTGTCGGGGATGTCCGTCGACGTCGACGAACCCGACGAAGGACTGTCAGGGCTCGAAGTGGTCTTCACCGCACCGGCGAACGACACGATCGGCACGATCACCCAGCCGGTTCCGCTCACCGGAGCCGGCGTCGCGGTCCTGCTCGAGGGCGAACAGGGCCTGCCGCTCACGGTCGCCGGCGACTGGACGATGACGGTCAACGCGGTCACGCCCACCGGCATCTTCACGAGCCCCCCGCAGGGATTCACGATCCTGAATGCCGACGGCACCGAAGCGGTGACCGAACTGACCGTCCCCCCGGCAGTCAACGTGACGATTCCACCGCTCACCAGCGAGCCCTGATCACACGCCCGATCCGTTCGACCTCACCCGTCAGCGCCGCCTGACGAAGTCGTCGAACGACACCGGGTCGGCCACGTCGAGCTGGTCGTAGGTACACGACTCGGGGGTCCTGTCGGGCCGCCAGCGCAGGAAGCCCACACCGTGACGGAACCGGCGGCCCTCGAGTTGTCCGAACGACACTTCGGCGACGAGCCCCATCCGGATCGGCACGAACGACAGGTCCTTGCCGGCGTTCCACCGGCTCCCACCGCTGGTCGCGCTGCCGGCGACGTCGCCATCCCATTCGGCCCACTGCCTCCACGGATGCCCGTCGAGCGCGTCGGTGGTGCGCGGCGCAAGTTCTTCGAGCAGCTCGGCGCGACGCTTCGCGGAGAACGACGCGGCGACGCCGACCGAGTGCATCTCGCCGTCGGCGTCGTACAACCCGAGCAGCAGCGACCCGACACCGTTGCCGTCCTTGTGGATGCGGTAGCCCGCCACGGCACAGTCGGCAGTTCGTTGGTGCTTGACCTTGACGAGTGCACGCTTGCCGGGCTCGTAGGTACCGGCGCGCGGTTTGGCCACGATGCCGTCGAGGCCGGCGCCCTCGAAGCGATGGAACCAGTCGTCGGCGACCGCGCGATCGGTCGTCGCCGGCGTCACCCGAACAACGTCGTTCTCGGCCACTGCGGCCACGAGCGCCGCGCGGCGCTGGTCCATCGACTCGTCGAGCAACGAGACATCGCCGAGTGCCAACAGGTCGAAGGCCACGAACGACGCCGGCGTCTCGCCCGCCAGGCGGTTGATGCGCGACTCGGCCGGGTGGATGCGCTGCAGCAGCGCATCGAAGTCGAGGCCGCGCCCGTCGGCGTCAGCAACCACGATCTCGCCGTCGACGATGCATCGATCGGGAAGTGCCTCACGCAGCGGTCCGAGCAGCTCGGGGAAGTAGCGGCCGAGCGGGCGCAGCTTGCGCGAGATCAGCTCCAGCCGGTCGCCGTCGCGGAACACGACGCACCGGAAGCCATCCCACTTCGGTTCGAACAGCCAGCCGTCGCCGTCGGGAATCGACCGCGCGAGCTTGGCCAACATGGGTTCCAGGGGCGGCTGGATCGGCAGTCGCATCGCACCATCGGAACCGGTCGGGGACGCATCTGCCATGCGCGCATTCTGGTCGATCTTCCGGGAGCAGCCGACAGCCAGTAACTTGCGGGACGTGACGAACCCGATGCAGGAGAAGCTCGCCGACCTCGCAGAACGACGCGAGCAGGCCATCCACGCCGGCTCGCAGCGTTCGGTCGACCGCCAACACGAGAAGGGCAAGATGCTCGCCCGCGAGCGGCTCGAGTACTTCCTCGACGAGGGCTCGTTCCACGAGCTCGACATGCTCGCACGGCACCGGGCCCAGGCAGCCGGCCTCGAGGACCGTCCGTACACGGACGGTGTCATCACCGGTTGGGGCACGGTCGACGGACGCAAGGTGTTCGTGTTCTCCCAGGACTTCACCGTGTTCGGCGGCGCGCTCGGTGAAGTCTTCGCCGAGAAGATCCACAAGCTGATGGATCTGGCGCTGAAGGTCGGCGCCCCGGTCGTCGGGCTCAACGACGGTGCCGGCGCCCGCATCCAGGAGGGTGTGGTCAGCCTTGCCTCGTACGGCGGCATCTTCCACCGCAACGTGCTCTCGTCGGGTGTCGTCCCACAGATCTCGGTGATCCTCGGCCCGTGCGCCGGTGGCGCGGTCTACAGCCCCGCGATGACCGACTTCATCTTCATGGTGCGCGAGTCGAGCCACATGTTCATCACCGGCCCCGACGTCGTCAAGACCGTCACCGGCGAAGACGTCACACTCGAGGAACTCGGCGGCGCGATGAGCCACGCCACCAAGTCCGGAGTCGCCACGTTCGTCTCGGCCGACGAGAAGTCGTGCCTCGACGACGTGCGATTCCTGCTGTCGTTCCTCCCCTCGAACAACCTCGAGGAGCCGCCGGTGGAGGATCTCGGCGACGACCCCGACCGGCTGTGCCCCGAGCTGCGCGACATCCTGCCGCCCAGCCCCAACCTGCCCTACGACATGACCGAGGTCATCCGCCACGTCGTCGACGACGGCGAGTTCTTCGAGTATTTCCCCCACTGGGCGAAGTCGATCGTGTGCGGGTTCTCCCGCATCGACGGCCAGCCCGTCGGCATCGTCGGCAACCAGCCCAAGGTGCTCGCCGGCGTCCTCGACATCGAGTCGTCGGAGAAGGCGGCCCGCTTCGTGCGCACGTGTGACTCGTTCAACATTCCCTTGATCACGTTCGTCGACGTGCCCGGCTTCCTGCCTGGCGTCGACCAGGAGTACGGCGGCATCATCCGCCACGGCGCCAAGCTGCTGTACGCCTACTGCGAGTCGACCGTGCCGCGCATCCAGGTGATCACCCGCAAGGCGTACGGCGGCGCCTACGTGGTCATGAACTCGAAGTCGATCGGCGCCGACCTTGCGTTCGCGTGGCCGACCGCCGAGCTCGCGGTCATGGGTCCCCAGGGTGCGGTCGAGATCGTCTACCGCCGCGAGCTACAGCAGGCCGCCGATCCGGTCGCCCGACGCGCGGAGCTGGTCCAGGAGTACACCGACAAATACGCATCGCCGTATGCAGCCGCCGAGCGCGGCTACATCGACGACGTGATCGACCCGGCCGAGACCCGCCAGAAGCTGGTCGCCGGGCTGCGGATGCTGGCCACCAAGCGCGAAGAACTGCCGCGCCGCAAACACGGCAACGTGCCGCTGTGATCAGAGGCGAGTGCCGATGAACGACGGCTCGTCGATTCCGGGGCAACCGCCGATGGCCGGATCACCCGCGCCTCCTCCACCTGCGCCTCCCCCACCTCCTCCTCCCCCACCTCCTCCCCCACCTCCTCCTCCGCCCGCAACCACGCCAGCGCCCGGCGCCGCCTCGCCGACTCCACCACCACCACCACCACCGCCGCCACCATCTCCGCAACCGACCTCCGCAACCACCCCACCTCCGCCACCCCCCGGCCCTGTGGCACAGATGCCGAGCGGACCCAAGTCGGCCGCGACCGACGACGACCTCGCGTCATTGCTGTCGCAGATCAGCGACGAGCCCGAGTCGGTGGTGCCGACCGTCGGCGCGCCGCTCACGAAACCGACCGATGTCGAACGGCCCGCCCGGGCAGCAGCGGTCACGATCGAGTCGGAGGGTGGCATCGACTTCGATCCCGTGCTCGCTTCGTACGGCGCCCGATTCGGCGGTCTCGTCATCGACAACGTCCTCGTGCTGCTCTGCATGCTGCCCGGCATCGCGCTCGTGGCCGCCGGATCGACCCCGCTGATCATCGTCGGACTGCTGATGATGCTGGCCGGGTTCAGCGTCGCGACGATGCTCTATGCGCGCGCCGTGTCGAGGACCGGACAGTGGGTCGGCAACCGGGTGACGAACACCAAGGTGGTCGACATCCGCAACGGTCGGACGGTCACCTCGGGCGACGCCGGTCTGCGATTCATCATCCGCACGTTCGTGTCGTCGATCCTCTACATCGGCTTCCTGATCGCGCCGTTCAACTCACAGCGCCAGACGTTCCACGACATGGTCGCCGGCACCGTGGTCACCCGGCCCCCGCGCGCGGTGTGGTCGATCGACGACGAGGTCGCCGATGACTGACGCGCCTATCGTGGCCACCATGTCCGCGACGACTCCGAACACGATCACTTCAACGGTCGCGATGTCCGGCACAGGAGTGGCACTGAGCAACGTCTCGCCGGCGCCCACCGACGAAGAAGTCGTGGCGATCATGGCCGGCGTCGAAGCGCTCTGGCCGACGCCCGCAGTCGTCGTCGACTCGGCTCCGGCGCGGAGCACTGCGTGGCGCTTCAGTGGCCGCTGGTGGTCGCGTCCGGTTCCGGCGCGTCGCGACCGCCCGTTCCGCTGACGGTCGTACCGGGTCGTCCGCCGGG
>Ga0307380_10007658_pt1 | contig 13993 bp, 11 predicted proteins | sample UN3MG_FD_202239 | JGI IMG/M metagenome (GOLD analysis project Ga0307380, IMG submission 202239) | Soil microbial communities from Risofladan, Vaasa, Finland - UN-3 | ecosystem: Environmental > Terrestrial > Soil > Coastal area > Acid sulfate soil | place: Finland: Risofladan, Vaasa | collected... | reverse complement strand
CGTGGCTGATCACGGTCGGATCGCCGGGGAGCTCGTCGGCCAGGGTGTGGAGGCGGTCGCCGCGGCGGGCGACGAGCACCACCTGATAGCCGCGAGCAGCGAGTCGGCGAGCGAATTGTTCGCCGAGTCCCGAGGAGGCGCCGGTGACGAGGGCGGTGGGCATCGGGGGAACCGTAATCGATCTCGACGGCCCGCCGGGGAGTTGGCCATATCCTCCGCGGAGTGAAAGACGATCGCTTCGAACAGAGGATGCGGGCAGCCGAGGAACGTGATCTCTCGCCGCTGGCGACGCCGTCCTACCCGGCGCAGCGAGTGCAATCCGAGCCCGACGGCGCCCTCCGCACACCGTTTCAGCGGGATCGTGACCGGATCGTCCATTGCAAGGCGTTCCGGCGGCTCAAGTACAAGACGCAGGTCTTCATCGCCCCCGAGGGCGATCACTACCGGACCCGGATGACCCACACCCTGGAGGTTACGGGTATCGCCCGCAACGTCGCCCGGGCGCTGGGGCTGAACGAGGACCTGACCGAGGCGATCGGCTATGGACACGATCTCGGCCACCCGCCCTTCGGACACATCGGGGAGGAGGTGATCGACGAGGCGATCCGCGAGCGCGGTGGCGACGGGTTCCGCCACAACGAACACTCCCTGCGAGTTGTCGATGTGCTCGAGCGCGACGGACAGGGGTTGAATCTGACCGAGCCGGTCCGCGAGGGAATCCTCAACCACACCGGGCCGACGAAACCGGCGACTCTCGAAGGCAGCATCGTCCGCCTCGTCGATCGAGTCGCCTACATCAACCACGACATCGACGATGCCGTTCGCGCCGGGATCATCGACGAGAGCGACCTTCCGGCCGAACTGATCGGACCGCTGGGCAACAGCGGCTCGGCCCGGATCGACACGCTTGTCAGCGACATCGTCGAGCGCTCCAGCGAGGCCGGCGAGATCGTCCAGAGCAAGGAGATCGGGGGCGCGATGCTGCGCCTGCGCAAGTTCATGTTCGACCGCGTCTACCTCGGCCCCGACGCTCGCTCCGAGCATCAGCGGGTGAGCCGGACGCTGCGGGCGCTTGTCGACCACTATCTGGCTGATCCGAGTCAGATCCCCGACAGTGGGGTCGTCGTCGAGACCGATCTGCAGCGGGTGATCGACTACATCGCGGGAATGACCGACCGCTTCTGCATCAAGACATTCCGGCGGATCGCCCTTCCGGAGGAGTCGCGGCTTTGAGTCTGTTCACCCCCGAGACGATCGACCGGGTGCGCGACGCTGCCGACATCGTCGAGATCGTCTCCGCACACACCGACCTGCGACGCCAGGGCGAGCGCTTCGTCGGCCTCTGCCCGTTCCACGAGGAGCGCACGCCCTCGTTCTCGGTCAAGCCGGCCGAGGGCTTCTACTACTGCTTCGGCTGTGAGGCCGGCGGCGACACGATCCGCTTTGTCCAGGAGAAGGAGGGGCTCGCCTTCCCAGACGCGGTCGAGGCGCTGGCGGATCGCTACGGCGTCGAGGTCGAGCGCGAGCAGGAGGATCCGCAGGCTGAGGCGCGCCGCCGTCGGCGGGGCCGCCTGACCGAACTGCTCGAGCGGGCGTCGGCCTTCTATGAGGCCTACCTCTGGGACCATCCAAAGGCGTCGGGATCCCGCCAATATCTGGCCGAACGCGGGCTCGGCGAGGAGGTGCTGCGGGCTTTCGGCGTCGGCTTTGCGCCGAGCGCCTGGGACTCGATCCTGACCCGCGGGCAACGGGCGGGGTTCTCCCTCGATGAGATCAAGGCTGTCGGGCTCGTGGGCCCGGGCCGCAAGGGCGGCTACTACGACGCCTTCCGAGCCCGGATCACCTTCCCGCTCCGCGATCTTCGCGGTCGTACGGTTGGCTTCGGGGCTCGCGCGACAACCCCCGATCAGAGGCCGAAGTACAAGAACTCGGCCGAGGGCGAGATGTTCCATAAGAGCCGGATGCTCTACGGCATCGACCGCGCCCGTGGCCCGATCGCGAGAGCCGGGCGCGCGGTCGTCGTCGAGGGTTACACCGATGTTCTTGCGCTTCACCAGGCGGGGATCGAGGAGACGGTCGCGGTGATGGGCACGGCGATCACCCCCGATCAGCTCAAGCAGCTCGCCGGCTTCGCCGAGGAGGTCGTGCTCGCGCTCGACGCCGACCGCGCCGGTCGTGAGGCGATGCTGCGGGCTCAGCGGGTGGCGGGGAGCGGCAAGCTGCGGCTGCTCGTCGTGGCGATGCCTGAGGGCGAGGACCCGGCCGATCTGCTCGCTGCCGACGGCGGCGAGGAACGCTTCCGGCGGCTGCTGTCGGAGGCAGTCGATCTGCCGGTCTTCCACGCTCGGGCGATCCTCGACGGCGGCGCTCTCGCCACTCCAGCCGGTCGCGACAAGGCCCTGGACGAGGTCGTGCCGGTGCTGAGGGCGATGGGGGAGACGATTACCCGCCAGGAGTTGATCGGCGAAATCGCCGACCGACTCGACACCAATCCAGCGATGATCAGCCGCCGCCTGGGTGCCGCCGGCGCAGCGCTCCAGCAGCCGGGGGCGGCCAGCCGCAAGCCGACCCAGGCCCCGGCCGCATCCGAGCCCCAACGGGCACCGGTGGACCGCCGGTCGACGGCCGAGGAGCGTCGTGAGGACGCTCTGCTGGCGATGTGCGTCGCCAAGCCGGACCCGGGCGCCGACTACATCGCCCGCATCGGCCCCGAACACCTGGTCGGCGAGCGCGCGCAGTTGGCCCTGCCGTGGCTCAAGCAGCATCTGGCGGCCCCACTGGACGGCCTCCCCCGTGAGCAGGAGGCCCTGTTCGCCGAGATCAGCCGGCTGGTCATGCTGGCGGAGCGCGAGCCGGCCGATGCGGCCTCGATGGAGCTCTCATGGCTGATGCTCGAACGCGCCCGCCTCGATCGCGAGATCGCCCGCCGCCGGCGCGAGGGCAGCGAACAGTCGACCGAGACGGTCGAGCTCCAGCACGATCGCGCCCGCATCTCCGACGCGATCGCGACCCGGAGCGGTTAGAAAGATGCGCGCGCGAACTGCGACGCTGAAGTAGGGCGGGGCGTCCGCTCTCTGACGCTAAAGTGAGCGCCCGCCGGCCTGCGGTCGACGTGCACATTCCGGGGTAGCTCAATGGCAGAGCGTCGCACTGTTAATGCGAATGTTGTGGGTTCGAGTCCCACCCCCGGAGCTCGACCAGCCAGCTGCCTAGTCTGACTCGACTCGCGAGACCGTCTTTTTCCCCTCCCCGAATGCACTATCGCGCTCTCGGGTTACCCCCGGGGACTCTCGATCGCTCGGCACGGGATGGCCCAGCTCCTCCCCCTCAACGAGCGCCAGCGAGTAACGCCTCGATCGCCCGGCAGGCCCGCTCGGCGCCCGAGCCCGGCTGGTGGGCGGCCGCGATCTCCTCGGCTCGCCGGCGATAGGCCGGATTCGAAAGCAGCTCGAGCGCGACCCAGCGCAGCGCTGCGGTCCGCCGCAACCGGGTCGGCAGCATCAGCCCGCAGCCGGCCCACTGCACCCGGGCGCCGTTCTCGGTCATGTCGCCGACGGCGGGGGAGACGAGCAGCGGGGTGCCGGCCTCCAGGGCGCGGCAGACCGTGCCGTGGCCTCCATGGCCGATGACCAGATCGGCAGCCGACATCAGCTGGCTGTAGCTGAGCCAGCCCACCAGGCGGGCGTTGCCGGGCACATCGATCGGCTCGCGGGGGAAATGGCCGTTGCTGGTCGCGACTATCCGGACCGGCTCGTCCGCCAGCGCCGCGAACGACCGGCGGATCAACCGGCAATCGGGATCGTGGGCGGTGCTCGAGGCGATCAGGACGAGTGGCGCCTCGCCCGCAGGCAGATCAATCTCGGGGTGGGGGATCTCGTAGCTGAGCGGGCCGCAGACCTTGACGTGGGCAGGCCAGCGGCGCGGATACTCGAGCTCGGGGTATGTCCCGACCAGAACCAGCTCCTCGCTGATCCCTCCGTGGAAGCCCGAGAGCGGTGGCAGGCCGAGCTCGGAGCGCGTCGCGTTGAGCTCGCGCCGCCCGCGCCGCAGCCCCGTCTCCAGGACGGGCAGCGCCGCCCGCCAGGCGAACCGGCCGAGCGGCGTCCGTGGCGGCATCATCCCGAACGCGAAGAACGGCATCCCCTCGTCGTGGACGGGGAAGAGATGGGGGACCAGGGTCGCCCGCCGGCAGCCGTGAAGCTCGGCGGCAAGCGACGGCGCCAGCGTCAGCACGTCGCTGACGACCAGGTCGGGCTCGAAGTCCTCGAGCAGCGGCAGCAACGCACGCGCCGCCTCCGCCGGGCCGGGCTCGGCGCCGGGGGGTGGTGGTGGGAACACGGTGTAGGCCTCGGCGGCCCGGAACTGCAGTCCTTCGGCCTCTACCGGCTCCCTCCAGTGCTCCCAGGTCTCCAGCACCACCTCGTGTCCGCGCTCGTGCAGGGCCAGCGCCAGGGCGATCGCCGGGAAGGCATGCCCGGCGTCGCCGAAGGCGGCGATCAGGACGCGACCACCGCTCATATGCCCTCGCCGGGTCGTTTCTGGCCGCTGCAACATTCGTTTCGGCGCTGGAGTGCCCTTGACCCCGCCCCCTTGCCCCCACCATCCTTGGCCTTGTGAAGGCGATGAAGCTTCGGAAGGGATACCGGCAACCGGCGGCGCGCCTTCGCCGTACGGTGGACGCGCTTCCGCGGCACAGCCGTGAGGCGATGTTGCGAGGCATCGAGAGCAACCGGATCATCGCCGGCGCCTACGTCGACCCGGGCAGCGGTGGCGTCTGCCCGATGCTGGCCGCCCACCGCAACGGTGGCCGCACCGACCTCGCAGGCTTCGCCCGCTCTTGGGACATCTTCACCGGCGCCCGCAAGGCGCGCCGCGCGACCCGCCGTGAGGTCGATGCCCTGCGCGGCGACCTCGAGATGAGCCTGATCGCCGAGGGCGACGAGTACCTGACCGCGCGGGAGTCGATCAGCGATGCGGCCGAACGGATCCGGCGTGAGCGCGCGGACCACCGAGCCTCCGCGGTCGTCGCCGAGACCGTCGAGGCAAGCCGTGAGCGCGTGCCGACAGGAGAGCGCAATCGGGACCGGGAGCTCCGCGGCCGACGCCTCTGGTCCTGGATGCGCCCGACGCGACGCTACGACGTTTACCGCGAACGCCTCGCCGCCGCGTCCGTCGAGCACGCCGAGCAGGGCGCCACCGATCTGCTCGATCCGGCCGAGGCGCCGATGCCCGTCACCCGCCAGCACGGGGGGCAGCTCGCTCAGACTGAGAGAGCCGAGGCGTCGCCCGGCCGCGTGTAGACGATCTCGGGAATCAGGCAGTTGGGTGAGGTCCGCAGCAGCAGCCTGACCGTCTCCGCGAGGTCCTCAGGCTTGATCATGTCCTTGGGGTCGACCTGGCCGCGAATCCATTCTGTCATCGGCGTGTCGACGAATCCCGGGCAGAGTGCCGTGCATTGGATGCCCTCGGAGGCAAGCTCCGTCTGCGCTGCCTGCGTCAGCCCGATCACCCCCGCCTTCGTCGCCGAGTAAACGGCGAGCCAGCCTTGGCCCGCCTTACCTGCGATCGAGGCCGTGTTGACGATCAGCGCCTTCCGGTGCTCGGCACCGGCGGCGGTCAACATCGGCGCCGCTTCGCGGATTGCGATCACATAGGAGCGCAGGTTGACGTTCAGCTGCATGTCGAGCTTCTTGGTCTCGATCTCGGCCAGCGGGCCGCCGATCCCAAGCCCGGCGTTGTTAACCAGCACGTCCAATCGCCCGTATCGCTCCTTGTGGTCGGCGAACAGCTTGACCACCTGTTCCTCGTCGGAGACGTCGGCGGGCGCCGCGGTCACTTCGAGGCCCTCGGCTGCGAGCTCATCGACGGCCGCCTGCAGCTTGTCTGGGCGCCGGGCCGAGACGGTTACGGCGTACCCATCCTCGCCGAGGGCGCGGGCGATCGCCATCCCGATGCCACTCGATCCACCGGTCACAACTGCTGCTCGTTCGGCCAACTCGGCTCCTCCTCAGGTGAGTACGTTCGGAGCCAATCTATCTGCTTCCGATCAGGCGCTCGCGGCCGCTTCGGCGGCAGCGTCCCTGGGCGGCTTTAGGGCCGCTTAGCCGAGCTGATTACTATTGCCGGATGCGGTCGAGGGCAGGAAGTTCGTTGCTGGGCGTCGGGGCGATCATCCTCGCTGCTGGGCTCGTCGGCGCAGGCTGTGGCGGCGATGATGAGTCCGCGCTCACCGGCGAGTCGGCCGCCCCGGATGCGGCGGCGTTCCCAGATCCGGCCGGTCGCACCCTCGAGCAGATCGCTGCCGATGAGGGGGTCGAGAGCGATCTCGTTGTCGCCCCTGCGGGTCAGGTCTTCCAGAAGGGCCAAAACCGACTCGGATTCGGCGTCTTCACGGTCGAGCGCGTGGCCGTCGCGGATGCTGAGATCGCGATCTACGCGGCCCCTCCGAACAAGCCCGCCGTCGGACCGTTCCCGGCCTCAGTCGAGTCACTCGATGTCGGCGCCGCCTTTCGCTCACGTAGCACCGCGGCCGATCCAGATGCCGCCAAGGTCGTCTACGGCTCGGACGTCGACTTCGACGGCAAGGGCGAGTGGCGTCTGCTGGCGCTGGTCAAGCAGCCCGACGGCAGCTTCACCTACACCGCTGCGCCAAGCGCCGTCGTCGGCCGGTTCCCCAAGGTACCCCAGCCGGGCGAGAAGGCACCGGTGATCGAGACGCTGACCGGCGATGATGTCGGCGGCGATCTCGTCAAGATCGACACGCGACAGCCGCCGAGCACGATGCACGAGGACAACTTCGCCGAGGTCGTCGGTAAGGAGCCGATCGTCCTGCTCTTCGCGACCCCCGCGCTCTGCTCGAGCCGGGTCTGCGGGCCGGTCGTCGACATCGCCGAGGAGGTCAAGTCCGAGCGCGGCGACGAGGCGGCTTTCATCATGCAGGAGATCTACAAGGACAACATGGTCGACAAGGGGCTGCGCGGGCAGGTCGAGGCTTACAACCTGCCGTCGGAGCCCTGGCTGTTCGTGATCGACACCGACGGCAACATCTCGACCGCGATCGAGGGCGCCTTCAGCAAGGGCGAGCTCGAGGCCGCCCTCGACCAGGTCACCGCCGGCTGAGCGGGCAGAGCCCGGCGTCAGCGTCGTGGCGTCCGTCGTCCACGTTTGCCGGCCGGCCGGTTTCCCCTCTGCTCGAGGTTGCGCCGTCCCGACTGGCCCGCGTTTACCGGCTTGACCCGACGTAGCTCTGGCAGCAACAGGTCGTGCGCGCAGCGCCGGTGCCAGTGGTGGTGGTCGGTGCCCCCGAGGCGGAGGACGTACTGGACGACGACATGTTCGTCGCCGATCCCGATCGTCCCGTGGCACCCCGGGCAGGTGTAGAGCTTGCGGGAAATCCCGCGGATCAGCCAGGCCTCGTCGCCCTCGGCGGTGACGCCGAGCAGCGACTGGCGGGAGTCGGGCAGGTGGTCGTACATACGGGCTCGACATTGTCCACTGCGGAAGAACTCGGTGCCCCCGGCACTCGCCGAGGTGGATGAGGCGCTGTAATGGAGTGGTACCCAACAGCGTGAGAGGAGCTGCCCGGATGCAGCCACAGGCAACGGCGACGAAGCTGCTCGACAACTACATCGGTGGCAAGTGGACCCCGGTTGATGCGAGCAACGAACTCGATGTGACCAACCCCGCGAGCGGGGAGCTGCTGGCGCGCGTACCGCTCTCGAGCGCCACCGATCTCGACGCCGCCGTCAAAGCGGCCCGTGCTGCGCTCCCCGCGTGGCGGGACGTGAGCGTGATCCAGCGAGCCCGTCATCTGTTCGCCCTGCGCGAGGGCCTCGAGGCTCGCCGCGAGGAGATGGCGCGGTCGGTGACCGCTGAGATGGGCAAGACGATCGCCGACTCCCGCGCCGAGGTGGGACGGATGATCGAGATGGTCGAAGCCGCCTGCGCGATCCCGACCACCATGCAAGGCCGCGTGATCGAGGACGTCTCCCGCGGCGTCGACTGCGAGACGATCCGCCAGCCGGTCGGCGTCTGCGCGGGGATCGCCCCGTTCAACTTCCCGGCGATGGTCCCGTTCTGGTTCTTGCCCTTCGCGATCGGCTGTGGCAACGCCTTCATCCTGAAGCCGTCCGAGCAGGTCCCGATGACCCAGCAGATCGCCTTCGAGGTGCTCGATGGGCTCGATCTTCCCCCCGGAGTCGTGAACCTCGTCAACGGCGGCCGCGAGGTCGTCGAGTCGATCCTCGAGCATCCCGACATCGACGCCGTCAGCTTCGTCGGCTCGGCGCCGGTGGCGCGCCTCGTCTACGAGGGAGCGGCGCGGACCGGCAAGCGGGTGCAGGCGCTCGGCGGCGCCAAGAACCACATGGTGGTGATGCCCGACGCGGTTGTCGACAAGACGGTCAACGGGATCATCGGCTCCGCCTTCGGAGCCGCCGGTCAGCGCTGCATGGCGGGCTCGGTCCTGGTCACCGTCGGCGCGGCCTACGAGCGCGTGATGCCGAGCTTGATCGAGCGTACGAAAGCGCTCAGTCTCGGCGAGGGCCTCGACGAATCCGTCGACGTCGGACCGGTGATCTCGGCCGCGGCCTGCACGCGGATCGGAGAGGCGATCGAGCGTGGCGTGGGGGAGGGGGCGGAGCTGCTGGTTGGGGGTCAGGCGCCGGATGTCGATGGGGACGGAAGCTTCGTCGCCCCGGCGATCCTCGGCCGGGTGAGGCCGGAGATGGCGACGGCTCGTGAGGAGATCTTCGGCCCGGTGCTGAGCGTGATCGAGGTCGAGACCTTGGAGGAGGCGATCGCGGCGATCAACCAGAGCAGCTTCGGCAACGGTGTCTCGATCTTCACCGAGTCCGGGGCAGCGGTCCGTCGCTTCCGCCATGACGTCGAGGTCGGGATGATCGGCGTCAACGTCGGCGTCGCCGCGCCGGTGGCGTTCTTCCCGTTCAGCGGTTGGAAGGACAGCTTCCTCGGCGATCTCCACGCCCATGGGCCGGATGCCGTTGACTTCTTCACCCGCAAGAAGACGGTCACCAGCCGGTTCTTCAGCGACGGCCAGCCCAGCGGGCCTTTCTTCGTCGAGAGCTAGTGGATCCCGTCCGGGTCCACTAGTCCCAGCCCGGTCCCTCGTCCCAGCCGCAATCATGGGGGCATGAGTGGCTTGGCCTCGATCGTTGCGGTGCTCGGCCTTGTTGCGCTCAACGCCTTCTTCGTCGTCGCCGAGTACTCGCTGCTGACAGCGCGGCGCGGCGTCCTCGCGGCCCACGCCGACAGGGGCAGCCGGCGCTCAGCGGCGGCCCTGCGGTTGATGGATGATCCGGTCAGGGTGATCTCGACGGTCCAGATCGCGATCTCGGCGATCGCGATCCTCACCGGCGCGATCGGCGAGCCGCTGATGCGCGATCTGCTCGGCGACGATCTGCCGGCAGCGATCGGTTTCCTGCTCGCCTTCGCGATCGTCGCCTATCTGACGGTCGTCTTCGGCGAGCTGGTTCCGAAGGCGGTCTCGCTCGATCGAGCCGAGACGCTGGCGCGCCTGATCGCGACCCCGATCGAGCTGGTAGGCCGGGCCCTGAGCCCGGTCGTCTGGCTGCTTGACCGCTCCGCTCGCGCGGTCCTGAGGCTGTTCGGGATCAGGCACGTCGTCGCCGGGCGCTCGGTCCAGACCGCGACTGATCTCCGGGACATGGTCGACGAGGCCGAGCAGACCGGCGTGATCCCGCGGGCGCAGGAAGAGCTTCTCCACAACATCTTCGACTTCGCGACCCTGGAGGCGGGGGACGCCATGGTCCCCGCCCATGAGGTCGTCTGGCTCGACGCCGGGGCCTCTCCCGAGGATGCGATGGAGACGATGATCGAGAGCGTCCACACCCGCTTTCCGGTTGGGGACCAATCACTGGACCACGTCGTGGGCGTGATCCACTCGCGCGAGATCGCAACCGCCGTTCGGGACGGCGAGCCGCCAACGATCCGGCCGCTCGTCCGGGAGGCGTTCGTCGTGCCCGAGACCAAGGACCTCGGCGCCCTTCTGCGCGAGTTCCGCGCGAGCCGCGAGCAACTCGCGATGATCGTCAGCGAGTACGGGACCACCCTGGGGATCGTCACGGTCGAGGACATCCTCGAGGAGATCGTCGGCGAGATCGAGAACGAATACGAGCTGCCGGACTCGAGGGTCGAGCGGATCGACGAGGAAACCGTACGCGTGGCCGGCTCGATCACCGTGGACGACTTCAATGAGTCGGAGGGGACAGGGTTACCGCAGGACGGTCCCCGCACGCTCGCGGGTCTGGTCTTCGATCGGCTCGGCCGTGCCGCCGAACCCGGCGATCGCATCTCGATCGACGGCGTGGAGTTGCACGTCACCGGGGTCGAGGGCGTGCGGATCACGAGCCTGGAGGTTCAGCGTCCCCGCCGCGATCAACGGGATGCGTAGCGGTCCGGCTCCGCCGAGAAGGCGCCGGCGCACTTCAGCGAGCAGAAGTGGAACTCGATCCCCGAGTGGGTGAGCCGACCCACTTCATGATCGGGATTCACCGCCATTCGACAGACCGGATCAATCGGCAGTTGCTCCCTGCCTGAGGCCTCCGACTGCCAGACAGCCTCAAAGACCGCGATCGGCTCGCTGACGTTCTTGAAGGTGCGGGTGCCGAGGGCGTGGAGAGCGACGTCGTCCATCGAGCTGGAGGCCTGCTTGGTGGCGTCGCTGAGTACCACCTGGCCACCCGCGGCGATCGACGAGACTCTCGCGGCGATGTTGACCGCCGCCCCGATGAAGTCCCCGTCGCGCTCGACGGCCGATCCGGTGTGCATCCCAACCCGGACGCTGGGCATGCCGTGACAGTCGCCGACCTCATGGGCGAGCCGCAGACCGAGACGAACTGCATCGGCCGCGTCGGCGCCGGCCACCATCAGCGCATCGCCGATCGTCTTCACCTCGCGGCTCTGATGCGCGCCGAGCAGCCCGCGGGCTGAAGCCACGAAGTCTCCGACCAGTTCGGCTGCATCGACGTCTCCGTGAACCTCGGTCAGGGCGGTAAACCCGGCCAGGTCAGCGAACAGGAAGGTGTGGGGAGCCTCAGCCTCCATCGCGCTCGGACGTCAGCTCGGGCCGTCGCCAGGCCCGCAGCCGGTTCGCGTTCATGACCACCGAGAGGGAGCTCAGCGCCATCGCCGCGGCGGCGACGATCGGGCTCAGCCGAATCCCGAGAAACGGGTACAGGGCGCCGGCGGCGAGCGGGATGCCGAGGCTGTTGTAGCCGAACGCGAAGACGAGGTTCTGGCGGATGTTTCGCATCGTTGCCCGGCTCAGATCGAGCGCGTCGACGACGCCCCGGAGGTCGCCCGAGACGAGTGTCACATCGGCGGCCTCGATCGCCACATCGGTTCCCGTCCCGATCGCGATCCCGACGTCGGCCTGCGCCAGGGCGGGGGCGTCGTTGATCCCGTCGCCGACCATCGCGACGGCTCGCCCCTCTTGCTGCAGGCGCCTGACCTCGCTCGCCTTGTCCTGCGGCAGGACCTCGGCGAGGACGCGGTCGATTCCCATTGTGGCGCCGATCGCCTCGGCCGTGCGAGCGTTGTCACCGGTGATCATCACGACCTCGATGCCTGCTCCCCTCAACGCCTCGATCGCCGCGGCGGAGCCGGGCTTTGGAGTGTCGGCGACAGCGATGACGCCGGTCGCGCGGCCGTCGATTGCGATCAGCATTGCCGTCTTGCCCTCGGTCTCCAGGCGCGACGCGGCGTCCTCGAGCGCGGCGTGGTCGATGCCGTTGTCCCCGATCAGCCTGCGGGTGCCGATCAGCACCGTCGCCTCATCGATGGCTGCCTCGATTCCCTTCCCGGTCTCCGATTTGAAGGCAGTCGCTCGGGGCACATCGATTCCTCGCTCGTCGGCCCCCGCGACGACCGCCTGAGCGAGTGGATGCTCGGAGGAGGCCTCCGCTGCCGCGGCGAGCCTCAGGATCTCGTTCTCACTCAGATCGCCGATCGCGACAACGTCGGTGAGGGCAGGCTCGCCCCTGGTGATCGTTCCCGTCTTGTCAAGGATCACGGTGTCCAGTTTGTGCGCGTTCTCCAGCGCCTCCGCCGACTTGATCAGCAGCCCGCTCTGGGCACCGTTGCCGGTGCCGACCATCACCGACAGCGGCGTCGCCAACCCGAGCGCGCAGGGGCAGGCGATGATCAAGACCGAGACCGCGGTGATCAGAGCGAAGGTCAGCCGCGGATCGGGGCCGAGGTCGAACCAGAGCACAAAGGCACCAATCGCAATGAAGATCACCGCTGGGACGAAGTAGCCGCTGATTCGATCCGCGACGCGCTGGATCGGCGCCTTCGATCCCTGGGCCTGCTCGACGAGGCGGATGATCTGGGCGAGCATCGTCTCGCGCCCGACCGCGGTGGCGCGAAAGCGGAACGCTCCGGTCTGGTTGATCGTGGCTCCGATTACCTCGTCTCCGGTGGCCTTTGTCACCGGCAGCGACTCGCCGGTGACCATCGACTCGTCTATCGAGGAGGTGCCTTCGATGATCTCGCCGTCCACGGGGATCTTCTCCCCGGGCTTGACGACGACGACGTCGCCGGGGCTGACGTCCTCGATCGGCATCTCAATCGTCTCGCCCCGCCGCTCGACGCGCGCCGTCTTCGCCTGCATCCCGATCAGCTCGCGGATCGCCTCGCCGGTTCCGGCCCGTGCCCTGGCCTCGAGCAGGCGGCCGAGCAGGATCAAGGTGATGATCACCCCGACGGACTCGAAGTAGACGTCGCGCAGATCCTCGGGAAGGAGGCCGGGCGCGACCGTGACGAGGACGCTGTAAGCGAAGGCGGCCGAGGTGCCGATCGTGATCAGCGTGTTCATCTCGGCCGAGCGGTTGCGCAGGGCGCGCCAGCCGGTGGTGTGGATCGGCCAGCCGATGAGCAGGAACACCGGCGTGATCAGCGCCAGTTGCAGCCAGTGGTCGGTCAGCAGGTCGGGCACCCAGCTTGCGTCGAACACCTCGGTCGCGATCGCAGCTAAGAGCACCGGAGCGGTGAGGATCGCGCCACCAACGACGCGCCGGGTGAGGTCTTGAACCTCAGCCGCCCGCTCGGCAGCCTCGAGATCCGGGCCGGCCGCGGAGCTCGGCTCGGCATGCTCGCGAGCCTCATATCCGCTCTTGGCAACCGCCCGCTCCAGGTCGGCGATCTCGGCTCGGCCAGGGTCATAGCTGACGTTCGCCCGCTCGACACCGAAGTTGACCGAGGCGCCGTCCACCCCGGGCACCTCCGCGAGGGCCCCCTCAACGGTTCGCACGCAGCTCGCGCAGTGCATTCCCTGGATGTCGAGATCGACCGAGCTGGAGCCGCTCGTCCCGGCCGTCTCCGTCTCGCGATCGAGGGGGGAGGGGATCGCCCCCTCGGATCCGCCGCCGTTGCCCCCCGGTTCGACCACCAGCGTGCCGTGAACCATGTTCATTCCGCAGGCGAAGTCGAACTCGCCCGCGCGGTCGGGGAGCAGCTCGACCGTCGTTCGCTCGTAGGCTGGAAGAGAGGCGTTCACCGCGAAGTCAGGGAAGAGGACCCGCGACGTGCACTCGCCGCTCTCCTGGCGGTCGAACGTGATTCGCAGCGGCACCCCCTCGCGGACCCGGATCAGGTTTGGCGAGTAACCGCCGCTGACGGTCACCTCTGCGGTCTGGGTTCCCCCGCTGATTTCGCTGACGCCGCCGCTCCTCGGGCCGAAGAAGAACCACGCGAGCCCGGCGATAGCCAGGAGCCCGCCGGTTGTGACGAGCAGCTCAGCCATCGGTGTCGCGCCTCTCCCGGTGGGCGCCGAGAATTGCGCGTCGACGCTCGTCGTACTCCTCGACGGAGATCGTCCCATCGGCGAATCGGTGGTCGAGGACCTCGAGGGCCGAAGGTGTGTTGGGCCGCTCCGTGCGCCGCGCCGATAGCTCCCGTGCCAGCCACACCCCGCCGGCAATCACCAGCCCCCAGAAGATCAACATCCCCGCGC
>Ga0307380_10007656_pt1 | contig 13995 bp, 14 predicted proteins | sample UN3MG_FD_202239 | JGI IMG/M metagenome (GOLD analysis project Ga0307380, IMG submission 202239) | Soil microbial communities from Risofladan, Vaasa, Finland - UN-3 | ecosystem: Environmental > Terrestrial > Soil > Coastal area > Acid sulfate soil | place: Finland: Risofladan, Vaasa | collected... | reverse complement strand
TTACGCCAAGTTTTTCTAAAATTCTACTAGTGGCTGTAACGAGTTCATTATTCCTATAAGCAGAAGTGCATCCAACAAAATAACCGACAAGATGCTCTTGAATTTCATCTGCTTTTAGTTCACCAGACTCAATTTTTCTTTTATGTTCCTTTGCTCGTTCGTACGCCATATGACCTTCGTTACATGATTGAGAATCGCACCAGTTAAATCGATCGGTTCCACTTTCTAAAAATGGATTTTTATTCGTAACAATAGAATTTCTTAGAACCGCTAGTTTCTCGGGCATTACTCCTTTTTTAATAGCAGTGTGTCTATAGGTTTGGAACACTTCTAAGGTGTCGATACCGTTTGGGCAGACTGTGCGACAAGCACCACACAACATACATTGGTAGATTGCATCGATGATTTTTTCTTTGTCAAAATCAATCTCTTTATGCGCAAGTGATTTGAGGATTCTATTTCGTCCTCCTGCATAATCTCTTTCGGCGTAAGTTGTGTTATATACTCTACAAACAAGCCTACAATACCCGCATTGAACGCAACGCTCGTAATCTAATTCCGCGTGAGATTCTGGATCAACTAAATTTTCTTGATCAGGAGGAAACATACCTGATACAGGAGGTCCAGTCGTTACTACTTTTTTTACATCTTCACTTACTTTTTCATTCATTTTTATTTTTACCTCATTTCAATATTTTTTAATTTTAGGCTGTTCTGTAAAGTCGTTTTGCTATCCAGAATAGGAGTCCAACGCGCCACGTTCTCATTTTTGCCTTCACTAATCTATACTCGTTTACGAGATCTTCAGGATCTATTTTATTTTTCATTTTCCTCAAGGATTCTGCTTTTTCAGGCTCGTATTTAAGAAAATAGAATGTATTTACTACACCTAAAGTGTATAAACTGTCTTTATTTTCGTAATTATTTATCGTAATATCGTTAAAAACTGCCTTGATGCCAAAAAATTCACGAGAGTCCTTAATATCCGATAGACCGAATAGTTTGATTCTGTTTCCTCCCTTAGCTCCAGACATCAAATAAAATGCATTTCGATACCTTTGCTTTGAGGTTTTTTCCATATAAAAATTGTAGAATTCTTCAATTCTATTATCAGATACCCAGTATTCTTGAAAAACCAGATTTTGACACCATCGCCCAACATTAACTTCAGTATCGGCTATGTCGCGCCATTTTTCCTTTAGATACCATTCCTCAACATCAAGTCCATCTAATTTAGAAGCTGCATCTTTAGCAAATGAGACACTTTGGGAAGTCGCACTAGGGTCATCAGAATATACTGCGTAGACAAAATAAGCTCTAGATGGAAAGGTCCAATGAGCATACTTTTCAAAGCTTTGATCTGAAACCGATAGGAAAAAAGGTTTGGATGCGTTATTATTCTTCAATGTGCGAAAAAATTCTGCTGCCATCTTAAATGTTTTAAAACCGTATCCTACCATTTCCATTGATGTGTTAAGAGATGTCACTTCTAATTCTACTTCAGCAACAGCCCCAAAAATGCCAAATGAACCGATTATGTCATCAAGTGTTAAGTCTCCTTGAGATGTTCTTGAAATCGTTTCGACAGAACCGTCAGGTTTAACAAAGACTAAAGACTTTATTGCATCCTTCATTATCCCGTTTTTCAATACTCCGATACCTACTTTCCCAGAGGTTACTACAAAACCACCAACACAACTAGCTTTATAACTAGTAGGGTAGCATTTCGGACCTAACCCATACTCAAGAAGGGCTTCGATAAGTCTTAACCACGAAATTCCAGCACCACATCTAACAGTTTTATTATTAGCATCGATTTCGTAGACTTTATCCATTCTTCGCATGTCAATAATTACACCTCCATTGGTTGGGGTTGATGATGAGTAGCACGAGGTTCCTGCGGCACGAATTGTCATTGGAATTGAGTACTCTCGGCATTTTTTCATCACATTCGAAAGCTCTTCAGTTGTTCCAGGACGAACTACATGAGTAGCTTGATATTCTTGTTTGAATTTGTAGTGATACTTCGATAGTAACGAAAGATCGCCGGATGTTGCTTCAATGTCGTACATATCCGTGCTTACATGCGCAGGAGGTAAAATTTCTTCTAATTCTTTTGTTAGTTTAGTCTTTTCAATTTCTTGTTTTTCTTCAACTTTTGCTTCATTCATTTTCATTTTCACCTCATAAGAAGTATACGGGAAGAATGGGGAGTTCTAATAAGAGCCCTAAAAGAAAGGCGCCCCACCAACCAGCTAAGGTAAAGTACCCAGTCATTCTTGCGAGATTTCGTTGTCCAGAAGCTCCAAATAAGAAGCTTGCGCTACCCGTCATCAAACCAAAGGCTCCAAGAAATATATGAAGCGTATGGATCATTCCGGAATAGTTAAGTATTTCCAATGGAGTCAAAAATATTAATAGAATTACGTTTATTATCGTAACAATTAATGATCCTCCAGCAGCTAATCCGTGCCACATAACATATTTATGTTCGTCGTACAGAACTAGAATAGTTCCAACTGATAATGAAATTAATGCTGGCAAACCTAGGATTATACCCATATGCCAACTGGTAAAATTTGGATCAAATCCAACTTCGCCATAAACACTTAGTCTAGGCGCAAATATTTCAATACCGTTCAATACGACTATTACAGTCATCACAATCCCAAATATGATTGCCATAATCCAAATCAGAACTTTCTGTGTACCTTGTTTTCTGTAGTTCAATATTAGAATCAGTGCTATAAATATTGCAACAGCTACAACGGAAAGGATTATTTGTATTTCAGGTGTTTCCATATATCTTACCTTTTTTTTTAATTAGTTTTTGTTTAAATTTTTAGATATTTTATATTATCATTTATAATTCTAAATAAAGGTTGTTTTTATTGGAAAATTACACCTAAAAAGACTAATAAAAATCCTAATAGCATGTAAAGCGACGCAATCTTAAAAATTAGAAATGTAAGTTTATTTGTCGGCTTAATTAAATTTTTGACCGATAAAATGAATAAAACTACACAACAAACGAACCATATAATTCTGATAATACCATTTGCATCTAATAATTGCATAACTTCGTAAAGCGCTACGCTACTAATAAACGCACCAATTGCTATTACGCGCATAGTTTGGGCTTTTGAACTTACAATAGGCCACATTGGTACGTTTGCTTTTTTGTATCCTTCAAAATTTCTAGGAATTAATGCTATTGTAAGAATATGTACGGGTATCCACGCAAGAATGAAGATTAGTAATAAAAATCCAATCCAATCTAAGCTCCCCGTTATTGCTACCCTACCCGCCCAGGCAGGGAGCCCACCAGCTATTCCTCCGAAGATAATACTATATTTGGTTCTTCTTTTTAATAAAATGCTATAGATAACCACATCGAAGAAGAAACCTAAAAAAATAATTAAAGCGGATAACCAATTGAGAGTTAAAAACGCAAGAACAATTCCTACAACAGTTAATATTGTTCCAATTATAAGAACTGATGAGGCCGTGACCTTTCCACTAGGTAACGGTCGATCTTTTGTTCTTTCCATAATAGCATCGATATCTCTATCTATGTACATATTTAGTACAGTAGTACCCGATACTGCAAGATACAGCGAAATTGCTAAATGAAGTAAATTAAACCAGTTAATCTCTACTGCTAAACTTGCAACTGTAATCAAATAAGAAAAAACTCCTGTGTAAACTAAAAGTACCGTCTGTCTAGCTTTAATAAGATCTCCAAAGAGAGATAATAGATTTTTTAAGTCCAAGAACATCCCCGCGTGATAACAATTACTATTCAGTTTAAAAATGAAATCAATACTAAATAATAGTTAAATAGTGAAATTAAGAATAACATATAAAATTATTATTTAGGAAACTTAAGATTAGAAAAAAATATGATTAGAAAAAAAAAGTTTTACAGATTTTAAACGGTATTTTCAGTAAGAATCAGAGGTTTAGAAGCTGGGCTTCCGTGAGCCACTGGTGGGGGAGTTCTTAGATTTTTCCCAAGCGCGTATAATCCGATGACAAAGCCTACCAAGAGAAACCATATTCCTATAAATACTATAGTTCGAAAACCTGCGAAATTCTCTAATTCTAAAGGACGTACCATATGTGCCATTGCGAAAGGAAATGTTAAATTAAACCCTATAAAAAATATCCAACCCAGAATGTGTTTTAATCGACCTTCAACCTTGAAAAAGTCGATAGCATGAACCATCAGAGCTACTGAAATCATGACAGCGAGTTGATGCCAGTGTGCCACGTTAAAATTATATTCTAGTGTTGTCATTGCATGCAATCTATAATAATCATCTGTAGTAAGACCTACATAGATTTGTGGAAAAACCAAAAGTTGTGCTATCATAAGAAGGTAATAATATGACATCTTTACAGGTTCTTTAAACAAGGCTTTAAGCTTTTCCCCACGCGAGGCATCTAGGTAATCGTCTCCTAAATAGTCCTTAACAATGTTCTTCAAACCAACTATTGACATGGTTAAAGTTCCGAGGATCAATAAGCCAGCACCCACCCATATTATATAATGATTTAGGACCCAAGCGCCATAAGATAATGTTATAACGCCAATTGGAGTAACCATTAATACATATTGATAAATCTTGCCTCTCATCTTACTCGTACGGAAGGCGACTAACATAACCATAGCTGCTGATTGAGCAAGTTGTATGTGAAGATGACCCACTATCATGTCTTGGACGATATCGTGATGGCCCCCGAATGTTATACCTTTTCTAATGATTGCTTCTGCTAAAAAGGCAACAGGTTCGCGTCCCAATCCCCAAATAGTACTCGTAAAGTTTTCAATAGCGGCGAGAGCGCCATATATTGCCGAAACCATAATGCATATCGCTAAAACTACGAGATTAAAATATTCAAGATTTAACCCTCTGAACGTCGATCCTCTTGGATTTTCTTTTGGAAATCTCCCTTTCACGGGCCAGGCTGCGGCAATAAATACTATTCCACCGATAAAACACAACAGTAGGCCAAAAGTGAAAAGTTCGTGGAAAAGTCTTAGACGTGTATAGGCAAAAATCATTCCGTTTATACCGACAAGAAACGCACTAGGTATTAAAAGAATTTTTAAAGTTGGTAGCCACCTTTTACGGATTTCGTAGTGTTCTAATATCCAGAATGTATTCGCTATAAAAAATGGTAACGCTAACGAGTGATATATCATGACGAGTCGAGCTGTCCTCGATATCACATCATCATTAAGGAAGAAAGGCCAGATCGGCTCTCCACCAATAAGCACAGTTAAAGGTTCAGAGAAAGTCATATAAAACAGTACTTGAATAAATACGAATATGAACAAGACATAATGTATCTTTTTAAAAGTCGTTTCTGGTTCAACTTTCATTTCCTGCGTTTCCATAGATATTTCTAAACCAGTTTGCTTTGGGATTGTTTCTGTTTCTATTTCTATTTTTAACACCTTAATCTGTAATATAGATTAAAAAAATATTTTTTTACTAATTAAATACATATTGATTAATATATCTTTTGCTTAAATTTTGCGATACACCATACAGAGTTAAGAATGTCTATTCAATTAAATTTAAATTTGAAAAATCGAATAATTAGGAGAAAATAGAATTTTTTGATCACTAATCGCGTTTTGATTAATATACATTTGGCATGAATTGTTTTTTTTATTAGTTTATACTGATGTTTAGGATGAAATAACCTGTATTTCAAAAAGAAAATTATTAGATGTCATCAATAAATAAAATAAAAAGAAAAAAATTTTATTGCATAAATGCTTTTTGTTTAATTTAAATTACTCTTCTAATTCAATACCCGCAATTGCAAAGTTCCATCTTTTAGGAACAAATGTTCCCCAAGCAAATGCTAAGACAGCTAACAGGTAAATGAATGGAAAAGCGTTAAAAACTATTTCAAGATAGAGGTCAGTCGCAAGAATACCAAGGGTTGCAAAAGCTAAAAGAATTCCAACGACACTCATTAGAGCACCTGCTATTGTCATTACTAGCGCTGATTTTCCGTTTTCTTCTCTCGTTTGTAATGGAAGCCAAATTATTAAAATTGCACTTGGAATGTGTAAAGCCATTACTAAAATCGGTGCAATGAATGCGGGAGTGCCGAGTACTATATTTATAACTTCCTGTTTAAAGAAACCTATTGCGAGGGACATAGCAATAACATACATTAATAGGTAATTTCCCACTTTACCCTTATCAGGTTTCACGTTTTTCCATAGACCCACAGCAAACAGTCCTACCATTAATGCGTAAAAAGTTGCTGGTACTTCTTGTAGAAAATACGCGTAAGAACCACCTGCTATAGCTATGTGAGTATTTATCCACAACAAAGTGAAAGAAATACCCCAATATAAATGCTCAGTTTTCCTAGTATTGAGATAGGAAGACAACAGAAATAATGCGAAAATTATTGCAATAATTGCTGAAATCCACAATACAATTGTTGCTGCGTTTCCACTACCAAAATAATAACTAAAATCCCATACAGTCGCTGGACCGGACGGTTGAAATAACACCATTTTTGATATCACTTTTTTTTTATAATTTTTTTTGTAATTTAATTTTATAATTATTTAAAAAAGTTATTTTTGAAGTTTTTTTTAAATAATAGTTACTATTAGAAAGATGGTTCTATATAAAAGTTTGTTGTCCACTTTTTTTCCAAATGTAAGATACTGAATAGAGATTCATATAGACACTAGTGTAGGATAAAATGAGATTAAAAAAATGAATCTTTATAAATAAGATTGAATCCTACTATATAATCAATAGAATTTTTTCTATTTGAAACAAATTTTAAAAAAAAATGTAAAAAAGATATGTGGTGTTTAAAACGCGGATAAAACGATCTGAATTAATATTTAATTTAATAATATTAGCTCTTTTTGTGGTTGTGGCAAGTACTCAGCTCTTAAGTGCTTACGGGGCGATGTGTGTAGTGTGGGATATTCCTAGTGGTATGCCTTCTCCACCGTTTCCAGCAGACCATACATACTGGGATATGTTTGCTCATGCGGGTACTTTTAGTTGGATTTATCAACCATCGAATGTAATAACCTGGATTATAGCATTTGCTTATGGCTTTTTGATTTACTTCTATTTTACAAAGATGCCTTGGAAGCGTTTCTTTTTAATTGCGATGATTGTCGCTGGAGTAGGATTCATTACTGGACTTCTCCCCGCAATTGTTTCGGATACTTCTGGATTCACTGAAGCTTTTGACTTTGGTTCACCGAATTGGGGACGTACGATAGGGAATTTAATAATGATAGCTGTCCTTCTTGTGATGAATTTTGTACCAAGGTTAAATGTAGCGGTCAAAAAGTTTATGGAAGAACGTAGTGTAGCAGGACAATATGTAAAACAATTAATTTTAATGTCCTTGTTTTTCTTCTGGTTAGGAGCTGCCTCATTCCTGGGAACAACTTTCATGGCAGATGCACATATTGTTGATGGAATCAATGTTTGGACAACTGTTGATATTCAATTTGTTGGTGGTGTAATTACATCACTCATTGGGGCTTCAATGTTGTCAACCGCTTTGATTTACAGTCAAATTCGACCATCATCAGCACTTATAACAACTAAGTAGAAGTAATAAACCCTAGAGATAATATTAATAATGTAGCATTCCGCAAGTAATTGGAGTGTTTAAATTTTTTTTCTTTTTTTTCCTTTTCTCTAATTCTAGTAATAAAAATTTAAGTAGAAATCTTCTTTTATGAAATGATAATATTTTAAAGCCGGATTATTATTGAACTACTTGGTTTTGTAGCAATACATCAAAGATATAAATATTTTCTTAGATATGAAAAATGGATTTAAATACTTTCATTCAAAGATGATTGAAAGAATTAAATTTACTTTATTACATGTTAATTGGTTAATTATTTCAAAATTAATGAAGATCTTAAACGAATATACGGATACAAATCAAACACAAAGTATTTAATTTTTACAATTATTTTTTTTGGAACTAGTTAACGCAATTCAATTTTGGCTAAAATTAAATTAATAGATAAGATAAAAATAAGATAAAAATAAAACAGTTAAAAAAAATGTTTTAATTTGCTTAATGCTTAGTCTTTATTTCTTTTAATTTTGGTGCGTTTTTTTGTCCTAACTTCGGTAAGATAAAAAGCAATGCAAATACTATGATCGTCGAGACAGTTGCAGGCATTGCTGCTTCAGCAAAGGTTAGATGTGGGTTATAGTATGGTAGTCCAATATAATAATGCTCTGTTAGGACTCCCCCGAGGGAACAAGTAGCAGATAGAGTAATATTAGTCCGACCTTCTCCTATAAATCCTACTGGTTCTCCGGTATTTTCGTCTATCGGTTCGTCTAACCGTTCTCCGGTAAGGCTGGCGGGAAAGGGAAGGAATAAACTAAAGTTGAGGTAATAATGAGCTAGTGTGTGTGAGGTTGTAATGGGAGTTATATCGGTTGGTTGTTCATCGAAGAGGAATGTATAATTAGCCGGTCCTGAAGGAATTACAGCAATAGCATAATTATCCTGATCATCGTAATATCTGTGATGCTCATGATCTTCCCAAACTTGTGTGACATTAACCCACACTTCGATTTTTTCTATACGATGATACTTAGGATCCGAAACTCCGTGAGTATATATAACGCTAAGGTGCTGTGTACCTACATCGAATTCCATATCTATATTTATAGGAGCATGCGCTCTCACGTTGAGAACGCTCATCGTAACACCAAGAATCAAAAAGACGGACAAAACATAAAATATTTTTTTTTTAGACATTTTAATTCGGTTTTTTTTTTAAAATATAAATTTATGAATTGTTAAAATAGTTTAGCAATTTAATATTTTTACATTTTCATTGATAAAAATTACAGCCTAATTGAATTGTTTCACGCTATAATCATATATGAACAATTTTTGCTCATAGTTTGATTTTAGCTTGAGTTCTTAACTCAAGAGTTTTAATAAAAAAAAATTATTATTCAAATAGCTTTAAAATTTTTTAGAATAATTCATTAATATTGAAGAAGTTACTGGAAATTATTGGGAAGTTTTTGACTCTCATTTGGCAAAATTGGTTGAATTACCTAGTGCTACAAACGCTTTAGATGTTGGAACAGGATGGGGTGATTGTTTAATTCCTCTAGCAAGAAGAATTGGCTCAAAAGGAAAAATAACCGGAATTGATATAAAAAATGCAGCAGTCCGTAAAACCAGAAATAAATTAAAAAAACAATCTTTAACAAACGCAAGAGTTGAAGTAATGGATGCAACGGAGTTAAAATTTTTGAATAATAGTTTTAATGTAATTATCTGTGGATTTATAGGTTTTAGTCGTTATTACAATTTTGAAAAGAATAAATTTCACCAAGATCAAAATAATCCACTTATGGAATTGTATCGAGTGCTCAAACCTCCCGGAACAATTGCACTTAGTACTTGGAAACTACAAGAAGATCTTGAGATTGTGGCCGAAATGGCTCATGATTCTTCCAAATTCCCTGGGTACAGCAAAGAGCATGAACAAGGAATCGTATTTTTAATGCGAGACGCAGGATTTACCGATATTCAAATTGAAGTGGTTGATTATTATCGCGTTTATGAATCTCTCGATCAATGGTGGAAAAACGAATATCTGAGGAGCTACTACCAAATAGCTCGCAATCCTGATTATGATTCATCTCTTACCAAATATGAACGTAACGGACATTTTTATTTTAAAAAATCTGTGATATATGCTAAAGGAAAAAAAAGAAATATAGAATAAAATTAAAAGTTGAAAAATTAAACAAATTATTCATTTTTAAGATATTTAAAAAACACTACGAGAATGATAGCCACGATTAAGGGAACGATGATTCCTAATGCCAAAGTAAATTGGGTGTTATACATTTGCAATGCAAAACCAGAAACAGGACCTCCAATAGCTACACCTGCTACAATTAAGGCATAGAACGTTCCTGTTGCTACACCGCTCTCAGAACCCTTGGTTTTCTCTTTAACCATTCCAGCGGAGGAGGGAAATATTAGTCCATGGCCTACACCTAGAAGAGCCATACCAATCATAGGTAATGGGACTTCTAAAGATATCATGAAAACTCCAAATGCAGATGCTATCAACAATAATCCAATTAGCATTACCTTAGTGTAACCTATTTTATCGCTCAATTTTCCTGCGGGATAATGAATGAGTATTGAAAAAATAACCATTATGCTAAGTATCATTCCAGCAGTATAGCCTGCATCGTCCAGCATTAGCGTATATGCTGTTGTAACAATTCCCATATTAAACATCATTGCTAACATCGAAAAGTAAGGACTTATCATAGATTTTCTAAAGGCTACTTTTCTAAATTGTTTGATTTCGTTGCGGAGGTTTAATTTCTCTTTAGATGGTTGATAAATCGAAGGAAGAAGTAGTGATGTAAATGACATGATGAATAATATAATTGCTATTACGAAAAACAAATTGCTTGCTCCAATTATTTGAGCCACTAGCCCACCTAACATGAATCCTATCAAATTTGAAAATCCGATGGACATTCCGTATAGTGCCATCCCCCTTCCGCTCCGTCTCTGGGAAGTAGCGTCTGATATGTAAGCCATTGTAGCAGGTCCTCCAAAACCACCTCCTATTCCGTGAATTATTCTACCAAATAAAAGGAAAAAAGGGTCTTGAGCTAACGCATATAGAAGCAATGATAACCCATCTAAAAATATTCCGAAAGCAATTAATCTTTTTCTGCCGAATTTGTCAACTAACCTTCCAAAGATTAAATTTGAAGGAATATGGACCATGGAGTAAATTCCTACAATAAATCCCATGAATAATAACGAGGCTCCTAAATCTAGTGAATACTTAGCAATTATAGGAATTGCTGCATTTGAATCGAAATTTACCATAAAAGATAATGTAAGTGCTAAAAAAACATATTTTCTTCCAATTGTCAGATTTTTTTGGCTTTTCCCTTCTGCAACATCTAAAGAGTCTTGTGAAATCTGTTTTCTCACCTGGTCTTAATTGAGTATTTTTATTTTATTGTTATATTACTTTATTGATATCCTGTGATGGGATATAGATAATTGTATGTTATAATATTTAAGAATAGTATCTATAAATTTAAGATTTGAAATTTTTGATCAAAAATATTCTTTTTCTTAATTTAGATTATTTTAAATATTAAATCTGATTACTTTATGTGATTTTAATATGTCTACTTCTAAAAGTCGTTTAGCACAAGAACACATAACAATCAACACTATGATTCGAATGTATTGTAAACATTTTCATGAATATAATGATGATTTATGTCAAGATTGCTCAGATCTTTTTCAATACGCTGAAGAACGATTGAAAAATTGCAGTTTCGGCGAAGAAAAACCTACATGTGATACATGTACAATTCATTGTTATAAGCCTGACATGAGGGAAAAAATAAGAACAATAATGCGTTATGCCGGACCTCGGATGATATACACACATCCTATTATGGGATTTCGGCACTTGTTTAAAAAAATGAAAAAAAAAGAAAATTTAGATAAATAAGAATTCCAGAGTTTTGTTTGAATTTTGATTGTTCTGCTCTGTTAATTATAAATTACTTTAGTTAGCTCAATTTTTTCGCCTTGAAGGTACTTCTTAAGCACGCCCTTCTTACTCATAGAAAGTATTGCTACATCAAGGCTTTCTTTTATTAAATCCTTAATCGAAACCAACGAAATTAATTTACCTCGCATTTTGCCAGACGCATCAGTTTTAGTGGATTCTTTCGTTTTGCTTAATAATTGCTCAATCTCATTAACATTTATTTCTCTAAGCAATTGGGCAGGCTCTCCCGATTTTGGGTCTTTATCAAACACACCAGGCACATCTGTTGCAAATAGTAGTTGTTTAGCGTGTAATACGCGTGAAAGAACTACAGCTATTTGATCTCCGCTGCAGACGCTAAACCCCATAATATTATCGTACATCATATCTCCTCCAATAAGTGGTATCATACCTAAAGATAGAAATCCCTTTAAGGAATTAAATGAATGATCAGTGATTACCATCTTATTGCCCACAACCATCGAAGAGGCGTGCATCAAGTTAATAGGAATCTCTTCCTCCAGAAATGTAGTAGCAATCGTTTTTCGAAACTCGTTTACGATTTGCTGTGTTCTTGACATTGAAATTAATTGATCTTTATTTCTAAAGCCCTTATGAAGGTTGTATTTTAACACGGGGGGATGACCGATAGAACCTACTCCGTGGACAATCACAAGACTCTTGATTAGCTCTAAATCAATACATTCTTTTATCTCGACAGCAACCGCTTTTATAATTTTCTGCCTTAGTTTGTATGGCGTTGATTTGTCTGTAAGTAATGAACCGCCGAGCTTTAATATAACAATATCTTCTGTCGTCATGAAATTTGAAAAAAAATGTTAGAAATTAAAAGGGTAAGGCCAAAAATCTGGAAAGGCAAACTCAAATACTAAAACTAATATTATAACTGCCAGGAAAATTGTAAAGTTATCAGTTCCCTTCGGTGATAGCGCCTCAACAAGAGTAGCAACTATACTTACGACAATTATTGGGAATATCAATGTGAGTAGATTAAAAGTTGGAACTTCGAAAGAAAATATTAATACTAAAATCGAGCTCACTAATATTGAACCTAATAGCATGCCTATGCTTCCTATAATCGTTTTCTCGCTTCCTTTAATCCCGAACTTCTTGTCTCCGCCAAACTTACGTCCTATAATATCCGCTAACCCATCTCCACCCGAAATACACCCAATAATAAGTAGTGCGGTAGGGTTTGCATTATCTATGCCGGTAGAAGGTATGTAAAACCAGAAAAAAGTCATTAACACCATAACAATTGCGTAGTATAATGTTCCTTGAAGAAGTTCTTTAGGGTCTCCCGATCTCGACATAGATGCCACAAAACTCTCGTTCTTCATAAGACCCGTACCAATAGCCACGAATTGTAACACAAATAACAACGGAACTATTACAGCTATATAGTGACTAATAATTTCACCTGAAAAGAGCATCCATGTAACTACGAATATGGGACCTGCAAATATGTGCACGAATTTTCTTGTAATGATTTGTGAAACTTTTCCCTTTTTCTGCATTAAAGCATTGATCTGTACCAAAGCTAACAATATAACAATAGATATAACGGTCGCAATTATATCCCAAACAAAAGCCAAATTACCATCAAACGGATTAAATACCACGATTAATCACTATTCACATAAAAAAATATTTTATGATAGAACTTACTATTATAAAAGTACCTAAATTAAAAATAATTTCTAAAAATCTTAGAAGATATAAGTAAAACTACTTCTCTTATACAACATTAAATTCATTCAGTTCTCTCCAAAAAAAAAATAAAAAATTTTTGAGTTTAGATTCTTTAGATTGTTCTATTACATATTTATAATGGTATTGTTCTCAAAAATTAAGTCAATTACCTCATCAGAAGCAACCAATCTGATTTTATCAGAAATAAACTTATTTATTCCCCGAGTATCTATAAGTTCTTTGCAAACAGTAACAGTCATCATTGCCATTACCAATTTATTTTTTTCCGTATTTGATAGAATCGAATTTGAGAAAATTGTGAGCAAAAAAAGCGAAAAAAGTTAGTAAGGAATATCCTAAATTCTTATTCTTCTTCATATAATTTCTAATTTTTGGTTTCAATTATTAAAATTAAGCTTATTTAATATCTAACTCCTTTAAAATCTTTAAGAATCTTTATTCTTCCTACCTAATGAAAATATTGATAAAAAATAATCTAAAATTTAAGTAACTCCTTTTGATTGATCCCTTTAAAGTATGGATTTTTACTTGTGATTCTAGGAAAGATTGGTAATGGAATTCCACCAACATACAAAGTCTTGATAGTTATGTTCTTGAATTTCTCTTTATTTTCACTAATTTTAAAATCTTGCTTTTCTAAATTTTGTGTT
>Ga0307380_10007651_pt1 | contig 14000 bp, 9 predicted proteins | sample UN3MG_FD_202239 | JGI IMG/M metagenome (GOLD analysis project Ga0307380, IMG submission 202239) | Soil microbial communities from Risofladan, Vaasa, Finland - UN-3 | ecosystem: Environmental > Terrestrial > Soil > Coastal area > Acid sulfate soil | place: Finland: Risofladan, Vaasa | collected... | reverse complement strand
TGGATAATATTGTAAAAGAAAGTAAAAAATATGGACAATATGAAAACAGGCAATTCGCACAAACATATCCCAAGATAGAAGTTGTTTCAGTGCAAGAAATTTTAGATGGAAGACGTATGGAGATTCCTATATCCTTAGAGGTTTTAAAGAAGGCAGAACAAAAAGGCATCTCAAGCCAAATATTTCTAGGATTGAAATGAGATAATAATTTTGATTTTCTTATTGACTATCTCAATTTCTTGAGGTAGGATTAATTTAACGGGATTATATAGATAAGACACTCAAAGAAGTTACAAATAAAAACGGGACACGTGCGTCAGCTGCGTTAGTAGGGTTCCCTTTGGACCCAGTCCATCGGATTCCCAAAGGCCCCACTAACCCTATGGTCAGCACGTGTCCCGTAATGTGATTTTACTTTCCAAAGAACAATAACCTCAAGGAAATTACTATGGCTAAAAAAATCTCGCCTGGTACAAAAGCACCAGAGTCAGGACAATACAAAAACACAAGCACTGGTACAGAAGTAACTGTAACTAAGGGAGAACCATTACCACCAACGCCAAAGCCGGGCCAAGTCTATGTTTTGGCAGATAAAACCAAACACAAAAATGATTAAATAGAGCCAATTACCCCTACAAACTCAGGGTTGTCTTTTAGTACGGCTAATAACCAGTGTGTCAAACGAGTTACATCCTTTTCGCAGCCCTTTATCTGTGAAAAATGGTAAATTGCGTGTATTATTTCGTGTAATATGGTTTCTATCATTGCGGCATCAGACTGCTTCTGAATAACAATCTTTAGCGATTGGTGATCTATTGACCCCTTAAGCCCCTCCGTGGGATGTTGCTTCACAACCTCAAGCCCGAAAGTCAATTCTCCAAGCTTGAGGTTTTTTATTTGATAATCCATATTATTGCTTGATTTTTGACAAGTCATATCTCACTACCTTTAGCTGGGACATTCCGATTTATTTTATCTAACCACAAAGACACAAAGACACAAAGAGGAGTGTATATTTATTTTTGTACTTTGTTGCTATCATTTGTTGAATTATGAAAAACCAGGATTCAATAAAGCCAATAAAACCGATTCCCCCTGAGGTTAATCTAGTTGCACGGCAAATTGTAGACGCCGCATTCTGCGTACATTCCAGCCTGGGACCCGGTCTGCTGGAAAGCGTCTATGAAAATTGCCTGTCGTATGAAGTTAAGAAACGAAAGCTAAGGATTTCTCAACAGCTTTCCTTAGCTGTGCTTTACAATGGCCAGCAGTTGGATTCAGGTTTGAGATTAGATTTTCTTGTTGAGGAATGCGTGATAGTCGAGCTGAAAGCCGTAGAAAGACTTCTGCCCTTAGACCGCTCTCAAATCCTGACATATTTAAGACTTACAGGATACCGACTGGGTTCGTTTGTCAATTTCAATGTCCCGGTTATCAAAAATGGTATCAAACGAATAGTCTTATAAGCCCTTTGTGTCTTAGTGTCTTTGTGGTTAAAAATGTAAGAGATATTCTCTTAGAGTGAATTTGTAAGAATCTGACACCGCCCGATATTCGATAAAGAGGATTAAGCTCCTTATCGGTTTAATCAGGATTTGAGTTTTTTTGACTGTCCTCAGGGAAAGGAGATTTGTCTTCCGGCGGAGCCTTAATCCTGGCAGCAGCGACTTGTCTGCTCACCACATAATCCTCGGGATGGATCATCCCAAGGCTTAAGACGAGCTTCAATCCCTCTTCAACCGAAAGATCGAGGCGCTGGAGCTCGTCCTCAGGCACTAGTAGAATATAGCCGGAGGTCGGATTGGGTACTGTGGGGATGAAGACATGAGCTACCTGTTTTCCGGCTGAGCTTTCTTTTGCCAGGAAAAGATCAGCCGGTTCACGGCTGGTCACGAAACCCACTGCATATAAGCCTTTGCGCGGATACTCGATAATCACCACCTGCTCGAAATTGCCGGCCTCCATCTCCAGCAGCCCATCCGACACCTTTTTGATCGAATTGAAAATCGTTCCTATCAGGGGAATGCGTGCTAACAGAATATCCTTGAAATTATTCAGCTTACCCCCAAAATAAGTCCTGCCCACCAGACCCACCAGCCAGATCAAAAGGAACAGGCTCAAAAAACCGACACCGTAAATGTATTCCCCGAAAAAGCGGGCGAGATGGCGGCCCAGGATCTGGTCCAGTGCGCGGAAAAGCCAGGTCACCAGAAAGATCGTGGTAATCACCGGTATTAAAATTATGAGGCCGGTTGTAAACTGGCGGCGAAAGGCTTTAAGAACCGGATGACGGGTCACGAATGTTATTCCTCTTTGGACAATTGTGACTGGATTGAATTTTAACTCATAACTTATTGCAAAATAATAAATCAAGCTTCTTTTGGCAAGCTCGGCTCCAGGCGTAGGTTATAGATGCGCTTCAGACCAGGGAACCAATCGGGGTCAAAGCTTAGTTGATTGACAAAGCCCCGAGCCTGATTTACATTAAAGCCTGTTTGCCACACTAATTATACCCGGGAGTAAACATGGATAAAGGATTCAGTGTCGTAATCGGCATGACAATAGCTTATGCGGTCAGTTTTTTCGGTCTGCTCTTGGCTTACATAGTTTACCAGCGCAACCACCACTATGATGACCTGTGGCGGAAGCGGCCGGTCGGTGTTTCCTTTTTTGCCGCTCTTTACGGTTATATCCTGCCTGTGCTCTTTTTGATCAACTGCATCCTTACTCTGGCAATCAAGTTTGCCAAAGGATGGGAATTCAACAGCTTTGTCTGGAATACCCAGGCCCTTATCTGGCCGGTTCCGGTAGGGATTATTTTGTTTTGGCTCTTAGGCAGGCGTTTCTGGCGCATGGATGCGGGCGGCTATGCCGCTGCTCTGGCGGTGACAGCCTCGGCCACAGCCGTCATGATCTATCTTGTCGCCTATGCGGTATCCGCAGGCCATGAGCTTACCCGCCTGGGTGTCTTTGCCACCGGACTGCTCTGGCACCTGGTTTGGATGATCTACTTATTGGGTGCAAAAGTACGCAGGTCGTTTTCGAAGCAGGGCGCCCCGGCCTGACTTTAGAGCGCTGAACACTCGATTAATCTCCCGGCTAATTGGGAAACCACAAGTTCTCGTTCAATCCGAGCCCGGCAAAAGGCGGCTGACAGTGGATTATCCTGTTTGTGTGGCCCAGGTTGCAAAGCCTTTTCCTTCCTTGATCCCCTCCGGCGATAGCCAGCTCCTGTCAAAGCGCGCAGTCGTTTGAGTGAAATCTGACCCGGCGCTGGTGCCGGGAAGGGAATAAACGCGCACCATGACGTATCTTTACTCTGCTGGTGAAATAATAGTTGAGAGTGCTTGAGGTTATTCCTTATCAATCCTGCCAGCCTGAATATTTTCAGCGCTTTATTATCCGGCGCTTGACAATGGGGTCTCGAAACCGTAAGATAAAAAGCCTTGACAATCCCGGTAATTCAGATTTTCTCGAGGAAGGAGTGCGGTTATGGAATTCAAGAAGCTTGATAACTACCGCTGGCAGATCCCGCAGGAAGGGGGTATGCGGGTACCAGGGTTGATATACGCTTCAGAAGAGATGCTCGAGGCAATTCGCAAGGAAAATGCGATCGAGCAGGTCGCCAATGTGGCCTGGCTGCCGGGTGTGGTAGGCAGTTCCATGGCCATGCCTGACATTCACTGGGGCTATGGGTTTCCCATCGGAGGAGTTGCGGCCATGGATGCCGAGGAGGGAGTGATCAGCCCTGGCGGGGTGGGTTATGATATCAACTGCGGCGTGCGCCTGGTGGCCACGGATCTGGGTTACGAGGAGGTAAAGAGCCGGGTGCGCGATATGGTGTCCGGGCTTTTCCGCGATGTGCCCTGCGGAGTAGGGAAAGGAGGCGACCTTGTACTCGAGCGCAAAGCGCTTGAGAAAGTTGTCCGCGAGGGCGCCCGCTGGATAGTGGCCCGTGGTTACGGCAGTGATGCGGACCTTGAGCACTGCGAGGATGGAGGCTGTATTGCCGGCGCTGACCCGGGTCTGGTCTCGGAGCGGGCCTTTAAGCGTGGAAGTGATCAGCTCGGCACTCTCGGGAGCGGAAACCATTTCCTCGAGCTCCAGGAGGTGGTGGAAATCTATGATGAACATACGGCCAATGTTTTCGGGCTGCGGAAAGGCCAGTTCGTGGTCTTTATTCACTCGGGCTCGCGGGGTTTCGGCTACCAGGTGTGCGAGGATTCATTGGGCATAATGAACCGCGAGATTGGAAAACTGGGCTTTAACCTGCCTGACCGTCAGCTGGCATGCGCATATATTAAAAGCGAGACCGGCCGGCATTATATCGCCTCCATGGCTGCAGCGGCTAATTACGGCTGGGCCAACCGCCAGCTTTTAATGCACAGGGCGCTGGAATCGATAAAGCGTACGCTTAAAATATCTCCTGCCCAGCTTAAAGCCCGCCTTGTCTACGATGTGGGGCACAATATCGCCAAGCTTGAAACCCATGAAACAGGCGGCAAAAAGCGCACGGTTTGGGTGCACCGCAAGGGAGCCACCCGCTCTTTCGGACCGGGAAGGCCCGAGGTGCCCGCCGACTACCGCGCTGTGGGCCAGCCCGTGCTGGTTCCAGGCGATATGGGCTCAGCAAGCTATGTCCTTGCTGGCACAGAAAAGGCTATGGCCGAAAGCTTCGGCTCCAGCTGCCACGGCGCAGGAAGAGTGCTCTCAAGGCATAAGGCGATCAAAGAGGCCCGGGGCAGGTCGATCGCCAAAGAACTTGAGGATGCGGGTATCTATGTCCTGGCCCGGGGAAAGCAAACCCTTAATGAAGAAATGCCCGAAGCCTATAAAAATGTGGATGAGGTGGTCGAGATAGTCCATAAGGCCGGACTTGCACTCAAGGTAGCGCGGATGAGACCGGTGGGAGTGGTGAAAGGTTAATAATCCGGAAAATTATTTTGCACTAAATCGAAGCGGCAGCCTGTCAGGCTGCCGCTTCGATTTGAACCTTGAAGCTAGTCGCGGCCGGCTGGGGACAGCCTCGGCTCTGGTTCGACTCAGACTGTAATTTCTTTAAAACCATGCGCTTATTGCCAGAGTTCCCTGTTATTTAACCAGTGGCTCAATATATAAATTCTTGCCACCTTCTCCAGGCTAGACCGTTAAGAGATTCGCGGCAGTTAAACACTGTTATTATCTAAAACGGGTAGCCCGTTGACCTGAAAAAGAAGAACAGAAAAACTTTTCGCTCCGGGGATGAGTGTTTAGGTTTATAAAGGTCTTGACTTAAAGAGGTTAGCAAAGCAAATTTTAAAACAATCCCGCACTCTCTACAGATGAATCACACAGGTTTATCAGTCCATGTTGAAAGAAAAATTGACATATGATGATTTGCTGAAAAAGGTCAAAGAGCTTGAGGAAAAGGCCAGGAGGGGAAATAAGGCCGAGATAGCGCTCAAAAATTATAAGAAGCGTTTTGCCCACAACCTCTCCAGGCTGGACAAAATCACCAAAGAAGTCCACGAAATACGTTCCATGGTGAATATGCCTCAGCTTTACCTGGATTACAACTGGAATATCGTGGGCTATTCCAGCGACTTTCCTTTGTTGACCTCCAAAGTGGTTGAATACGCCAGGGAAAGAAAAAATTTAAAAGAGATATTCAATGGAAGCGATTTTGAGAAGATAAAGAAGAATCAGCAAATGATAAAGGCTTTGGAGAATTTACCCTACGACAAGGGCCGGGAATGGGTTCTCCGTTATAGGGGGCCTAACGCTGCGGATAAAATTGATCAGAACTGGATTGTTTACCGCTTTCGGGGCTGTCAAAGCGCCAATTGGCAGATTGTGGATCAAAACGGCAAGTTGAAAATAGTCCACGATGCGCATATCCATGACGATATAGATTGCTGTCTGATGACCAGAGAGGAGTACGGCGGGGCCGATGAGGATATCAAACTGACCTATAAGGTTAAAACCGCTGAGGATAAGGATTACATCCGGGACCTGACCGCGATTATCTCGGGCACTTCCGGCAGGGAGGCTATTATCCCGGATGTTATCGGCTATACTATCTGCTTTGGTTCGAATAATAACACGGAAGGGAGGATCCAGAAACAGGGCGCCGATGTCTTATCCCGTCAGGAATCGCTGGATCCTGATACAGAATACGAAATCACGGTCGAAAGAACCGGGGGCAGAATATACCGGGGGTTGCGCAACTTGAAAACCGGCCAGGAAATGCGTCCTCTGGAGTTCATTGATTGTAACGCCATTTACGACCGCCAGAACCATATCGGATTGTACACTTTCAGCGGGGCGGCTGAGTTTTACGATATCGAGATTTACACTCGCAAATCGCTTTTTAGCATAGAGCAGTTCAGACTCCCATTTAACATTGAGCTCGGGATTAAAGGTGAACAATCGCGTGGCAGGATTTTTCAGCCTAAATACGCCAAAACTTGTCTCATGGGACAGAATTTGCATACCCTGATGCTGGAGGATATAACCAAACGCAAGAAAGATGAGGAAGCCCTGCGCGAGAGTGAGGAAAAATACCGCAAGTTGTTCGAGGAATCCAGGATTGCCCTTTGCATTACTACGCCTGATGGCATGTTTATCGGTGTAAATCCTGAAATGGTGAATCTTTTCGGCTATACTCAGGAAGAATTTCTAAATTCAAATGCAGTGAGACTGTATGTCAATCCGGAAGACCGGAAAACCTATCTCAATCTGCTCGAAAAACAGGGGTTTACCAGGGATTATGAGTTGAAATTCAAGGAAAAGGATGGCACTCAAATGGATGTCCTGGTTACCTCTACTGTGCATAGAGACAAAGAAGGGAATATTCTATACATCCAGGGCAGCATCCACGATATCACCGAGCGGAAGCGGATGGAGGCCCAGCTTAAGGAGTCACAGAAGATGGAAGTGATCGGCAGGCTTGCTTCCGGTGTGGCCCACGAGGTACGAAACCCGCTGAATGCGATTCTCGCGATCACCGAAGCTCTTTTTCAGGATATTGGGGACAGCCCAGAATATAAACCTTACCTTGATCACATTCATACCCAGGTGGACCGGCTGTCCACTTTGATGAAAGACCTCCTGGAGCTCGGTAAGCCGCTACTTAGAAGTAATTTCATCCGCAGCTCATTGTATGATATCTGTGCCGAGGCTGTCGAGCTGTGGCAGCAATCCTCATCCTATCGCCGCTTAAGCGTACGCTTGTTGCCCCCGGATAAGGATTGTAAACTGGAGGTAATCGGCGACAGCTCCAAGCTTAAGCAGGTCTTGCTCAATCTGATGGAAAATGCCGCTCAGCACAGCCCGGAAGACGGCAAAATCACTGTTTCTCTTCGCCAGGGCAAAGATAGTACGGTACGGGTCAGCGTTAAGGATCAAGGGTCGGGCATGGCACCGGAAATCATGTCCGAGGTTTTTAAGCCGTTTTTTACCACCCGTCCACGGGGAGCTGGTCTGGGGTTGAGTATCGTACAAAGTATTATCGAAACCCACGACGGCTGGATACGACTCTATAACAATGAGCCGCCGCCCGGTTTGACTGCAGAAATAAATTTGCCTCTCGCCCAGGAAGAAAGCAAATGAAACGCAATCTACTTCTGGTTGATGACGATCCGGGAATTCAGTTCGGTTTTTCCAAATACTTCTCCAAAGCAGGATTCGCGATTCGCACTGCATCACGTCTGGCCGAAGCCCGTGAGGTTTTTCTTTCCCAGCGCTTCGACGCGATCCTGCTTGACCTGATTCTTCCCGACGGCAAAGGAATCGACTGGATCCATGAAATAAGACGCCAGCATCCCGATACGGCGATTGTCGTTATCACCGGCCACGGCGATATACCTCTCGCTGTAGAAGCCATGCAGCGGGGCGCCGATAACTTTCTCACCAAACCGGTCAGCCTGGATAACCTGAAAGTCATCTTATCTAAAAGCCTGGAGCTTGGCGCCTTGCGCAGAAGGCATTATACCTCGCAGCGCCTGACCAAAAAGGTCGAGCCCTATTTCGGTGATAGTCCGGTGATGAAAAAAGTGAAAGAACTAGCCTCGCTGGCTACTGAAAACCAATCTACCGTGATTATTATGGGCGAGACAGGCTCCGGCAAAGGGGTTCTGGCCCGCTGGATTCATGATTCGTCCGATTACAGCTCCTCGCCGTTTGTGGAAATCAATTGCTCAGGACTCAAGGGAGAACTCTTTGCCAGCGAACTTTTCGGCCACGCCCGGGGCTCTTTTACCTCGGCTTCTCAGGACAAGCTGGGACTGGTTGAGGTTGCCGATGGCGGCACCCTTTTCCTGGATGAGGTCAGCGATATGCCCTTGAATGTCCAGGCCGAATTCCTCAAAGTCATCGAGGAAAAAACATACCGCAGGCTCGGGGAAGTTACTTTGCGCAGGAGTGAGTTCCGCCTGATCTGCTCCACAAATCAGGACCTCCTTCAGAGAACCCGGGAAGGCAGGTTCCGCCAGGACCTCTATTTTCGCATCAATGTTTTCCCGATCCATCTTTCCTCATTGAGAGAGAGGAAGCAGGATCTCCCAGGACTTGTTCGCTACTTGCTGAATACTTTGGGAGCACCGGAAATCGAGGTGCCGCCTGAAGTGATGAAACTGCTGAAATCCTACTCCTGGCCGGGGAATATCCGTGAACTAAAAAACGTCCTGGAAAGAGCTCTGCTCCTGGCTCACGGGGAGCCTCTTGCACTCAGCCATTTTACCGGCCTGGATACACAATCATCCCTGGCCTACAATAATGAGACGGTTTACAATTTGGAAGATCTGGAAAAATTACATATAAAATCCGTCCTCAACCGCTTCAACGGAGATACTCGAAAAACTGCCGAAATACTGGGAATTTCTCTGGCCACTTTATATCGCAAACTAAAAAAAATATCCACGGAAAGTTGAAATTTTCCCGGATTGCCTTCCATCATAATTAAATTTCGAACCTTACAACAGCGCGATAAACATTCTCATAATTGTAACCGCATTTTGCGATTATGAGAATCCAACCGACCCTTGTCAATTGATTAAATCGATAAATATCAATGGCTTATTGGACAACAGAATTATGGCATTCTTTTTGTTAAGGGAACATGCTTGAATCAGGCAATTCTGTCAAATAAGGAATTTTCCATGGCAAAGCGCATCCTTTTAGTAGACGATGAATCGGCGATACTGTTTGCTTACAAAAAAGTGCTTCAGAAAGATCAGGTCATTGTAGATGCTGTGGAATCCAAAGAGGAAACCTTAAAGCTGCTCGAAAAACAAGATTATAATGTCGCTATTTTAGACCTCAGACTCGGCGGTGAAAGTTGCGAGGAGGGATTTGAGCTGATCAGCGTTATCAGGGAAAAATATCCGCAGACCACCATTATTATGATCACCGCTTACGGTAATCCGGAGATAAAGGACAGAGCCTACAAGCTGGGGGCTGACTATTACTTTGAAAAACCAGTTTCCACCAGAGTGATTCAGGGTGCATTGAAAAAATCCGGGATTTCCATCCCGGATGACAAGATTTCAAATGTGGAGTGGAAATTTCAATAAAAGATCTCAGTCTCCGGCAACATCGGTCGCCGAATCAAAACATTTATTTGTTGACAGATTGCCAGCTCAGATTATGGTATGATAAATGACTTGAACTTTATATTACTTTAAGATATACTAAGAAAAGTCTTAAATCTGTGCCTGGAGTCCGGACAACATATTTATTAGAAGATATTTATAATATTTAGATTTTGAAACCACTGTGAAAAATATTATTATACAGAGACCTTTGAAAAAATCCCAGGTAACAGGACAAATTTTACCTGTAGTAGGGGCGGGTTTCAAACCCGCCCCTACAATAATACATTGATTTTTATGATGTTATAAAAAAGCAAACAATATTCTTTTGGTAAAAGGATAACATTTTTCAAAGGTTTCTATACCCAAAGAGCATCAATTGTAGGAGCGGTTCGCGAACCACCCACACGGATAGAACACTATTTTTTACCCGGGATTTTTTTAAAGGTCTCCAAAAGTAAAAGTATCCAAGGGAGAGTATTCTTTTTAAGCTGAAGATTTGGAAAAGAATTATTACTTTTCCTGGCAGAACAAAGGGAAAATAACCGAAAAAATCTTGGATTTTAACAGGAAGTTTTTTTTCTTGACTTTTATTAAAAAACTTAGACAGGGGGCGCTATAGACGAATAGAAATGTAAGGCTTTAGATTTCCATGATGAAAATTTTGCTGCCCCATTTTTCTTTAGGATATTCGAGTCCAAAAGGAGGTCTGCCTATGCCATAAAATTTGCTACCGGATTATCGGTTGCAGGAATTTCCAAATACTCAAGTGGGGGATTTTATGCAACAAAAATCGTTTATCCGAGCTTTGCCAATTTTTTTGGCAGCACTAGCAGTATTTACAGCTAGTCTATTTGCCCAGCTTTCCACCGGTAAGGTGGAAGGGACTGTGCGGGATAAGGATACCGGACAGCCTCTGCAGGGCGCCCAAGTCAGTATTGAGGGCACCCGCCTGGGTAATGTAACCAATGCTGATGGTTACTATTTTATTCTCAACGTCCCTCCGGGACGCCGGGACATCACCTTCACCTATACCGGCTACCAGAAAACCACTGTGTCCAGCCAGTTGTTTCTCGCCGGACAGACAACCACGATCAATGCTTCACTCAGCTCTACGGTAGTCCAGCTAGAAGGTATCACGGTGGAGGGTGAAAGCGAAGTGCTTCTCCCGCGCGATGAAACCTCCACCCGGAGGCGCTTAACCACTGAGTCGATTACTGAGACCCCGGCCACGAGGCTCGAGGACATGATGCTCCTCCAGGCCGGTGTCCAGACTGGTGGACGTGACGCTGAAGGACGGGGACTGCGTATCCGCGGCGGCCGCCTGGGCGAGGAAGGCATGGTGGTCGATGGCGTGATGGTGCGCAACTACACCGCTAACCCGTTCCGCGGCGGACAGGGCTGGATTATGGAGATGGAAATCGGCTCGCAGAGCGATGATGCCACTCCGCTCGAGTTCTCCACCAGTGCCGTGGAAGAGGTGGACATTATCACCGGCGGCTTCCAGGCCGAGTACGGCAACGCCCAGTCCGGGATTATCAATATTGTCACCAAAGAAGGCGGCCCGCAGCTCAAAGGCGATGTCCGCTTCACCACGGATGAGCTCAATCCGCGCACCGCGGACTGGGGCTACAACCAGTTGATGGCCTCGATCAGCGGGCCGATCAAGGTGGTGCCGAATCTGTATTTCCATATCGGCGGCGAAATCCAGGGCATGGCCGACAATTTCCCGACCCATGCGGATGAAGGCTTCCGCGGGATCAACCAGGACTTTGTCGACCGGCTCAACGATGCAGTGCGCAATGACCCGGTGCTCGGCGAGCGGGCGACTCCCTACACCCTGGAGATGTTCAAGACCGGCCGTGAGTCCTACGCCTCCAGGACCGGCAAGGACGCTTCGCTTTTTATGCCGCCCAACCCGGTGCGCCTGCCGCACAACTGGTACGACAGGACCCTGACCTCGGCCAAGCTCACTTACTCCCCGATAGAAGGGATGAAGCTGATTGCTACGAATAACTGGTCCCGCAACCAGAATTCCTATCCTCAGGGATACGTGGCTGAGGGTAACTATTTTAATACCGGCACAATCGATCGGACGGATCCAAGCTACAACTTCTTGTACGGCAACCTGTTCGACCTCAGTCCGTATTGGACCAGCCTCAAGGGCCCGGTGGACGTGATTCAGATTCACATGGGTTATGGAAGAAGGGTCCGCACGAACAACATGCTTTTAGGGGCTGACTGGGATTTTTACAGGTCTGCCAACAGAAGCGGCATGGTCCAGGTGCGTTTCATGAAGTTAACCTCCCAGCAGATCAATCACGCCAGCCTCAGAACCAACTGGGAGCGCGATACATTCATGAGCTGGTCCGTGCACGACCTGCAGTTCGAGGTCGAAACCTGGCCGGGCCGGGACGGCTTGAATACGGAGGAATTGAGGAGATCGCTCTTGCCGGACGGCGAATCCGGCTGGAAGAATTACGTTCCTTATGAGACACCGTTCGATGTCCGGCGGGAGGCCTTGTACTATATGAGCTACGGCTACTTGCGGGAGGACCAGAAGAACTACAAGGTTGACCTGGATTTCCAGCTCAACCGTTCCAACCGCGCCAAATTGGGCTTCCAGTTAATCAATATCGATAACCACAGGTTCACTCAGAACTATTATACCGAGAGAAGGGATCCCCGCAACGAATTCTTGTACCATCCGCGGATGTACGCCGGTTATGTCCAGAACAGGACTGACCTCGGGGACTTCGTTTTCGACTATGGGATTCGGTATGACGGTTTCGAGCACAGGACCAACTGGGGTATTACGGCTCTTGATGAGTTCGGTGAGCGTGTGCGCCCCATGACCCACTATGAGTGGTCTCCGCGCTTTGACGTGGCCTTTCCGGTTACGGACAAGGCCCAGCTCAGGTTCTCCTACGGCGTGTTCACCCAGCTTCCCAGCATGGACTTTCTGTTTGCCGGCTCCTCGGGCGGCTCTCCGTTTATGAATCCCGGAGGTCTCGAGTACTCCCGGACCGATGCTTTCGAGTCGGGCTTGAGCTACCTGCTCGGCAGCGACATGGTGCTCGATGTAGTGGCATTCTACCGCGATGTTGACGGCAACGTGGCCACCAAGTCTTACTTCAATGACTACTATGCCTGGCATAAAGGCTACCGCGTCCGCGAGTGGGCCCAGGGTTATGTCAACCGTGACAACGGCAATATCAAGGGCGTGGATTTCACTCTGAGGAAGCGCTTCTCCAATAACTTCGCTTTCACCCTGATGTACACGCTCCAGTTCTCCAGGACCACCGGCAGCGCATACAATCAGGGGAGCTGGATCGGGAACTTCGATGCCACCTCGAACGAGATCTTTGTGCCGCCTGATTATCTGGCGCCGATCAGCGGGGACAGGACGCACCAGGTTTCCTATCAGTTCAACTATCTGTTCCCTGAGGATTTCCGGGCCGGGACCATGGCCGGTACAATTCTCAGGAACTTCAGGACTTACGCGGTCCTCACGCTCCAGAGCGGCACACCGCTGCTCAGCCGCGGCGGCTCCGCATATACCGGCAATGAAGACCCGGCGCTCACCAACCAGTACGGCGGCTTGAACGCTTTCCGCGGCCGCTGGTATGTTGACCTGAATCTCAGGTTCTCCAAAGGATTCAGCCTCGGCAAGGCCAGGCGCGTCAGAGTCTTTGCCGAGCTCTTCAATGCCTTGAACCGCAAGAGTCATTACGCCTATCCCAAGGGGTACCGGCTCGAGAATTACAGTCATCTGACCGGCGGAGTGGATCTGGATTATAATAACGTGGCTGAGTCCGATTTTGCCAGGGTTCGGTTTAACGCAGACTTCAACAACGACGGGATCCTGACTGTCGAGGAATCCGCCATGGGAGGCATTGCCGCAGACTTCATGATGTCCACTATGGACAAGAGGTTATGGGGCAGAGCCAGGGAGATTCGCTCCGGATTAGAATTCACCTTCTAATTCCAATGGAGCGCCTGGTGAGAGCCTTTTGATTCTGCTTTTCTCTATAGCGGTGAAACAAGCAGGAGATACCTTATGATGCGAAATAATTTTTTCCTGAAACTTTTCGCCCTTGCCGCCCTGGTTGGTCTTTCAGCAAGCCCCTCTCAAGCAGAGTGGCTGCAGCAGAGGGTGGCCCGGGGCAACAATGTGGGATTGGGCCTGATGACTGACTGGTGCACGCCCATGATCACGGCAAGCTGGACAGGCAACACGATCCAGTTTCCCAAAGGCTCGGGCAACCTTATCTTAAACGATGCCTGGACTATCGGGATGATGACCGCCAATGACCTGAACCTTGACGGCGTGCCGGAAGACACAGCGGTCCTGGGCTCCGGCGGCAGGGACAACATGGCTTTCCGCTGTTCTGTCGAGGCCCGTGACCTGCTGACCCAACTGTCCCAGGG
>Ga0307380_10007648_pt1 | contig 14001 bp, 19 predicted proteins | sample UN3MG_FD_202239 | JGI IMG/M metagenome (GOLD analysis project Ga0307380, IMG submission 202239) | Soil microbial communities from Risofladan, Vaasa, Finland - UN-3 | ecosystem: Environmental > Terrestrial > Soil > Coastal area > Acid sulfate soil | place: Finland: Risofladan, Vaasa | collected... | reverse complement strand
TGTTCCCTTTTCGAGCATCGGGGTATCCTGGAGATCTCTTCGAAGATCTCCCAGACGGCCCTCGGCTCCAGCCCCTCCAAAGTTCCGCTCATGTCAAGTCACGGATCTGAAAATGTGCATGCCTGTATAAATTGAGTGTCAGGGCTTTCCTAGCCGGGTTCGGCTCCTCAGGATCGTCTCCGGGGGATCGTCGAGAACTCGATCCACTGGGAGTGGTACTTTATCGAGGGGTCCTCGGGATTGAAGGCGATGTGGAACTCAGTGGACGTACCTGGTCGTATCGAGCCAATGACGCACGATTCTGTGTAGGCGTCCCCCCCGGCGCTCACCCAAGTGACGAAGACCTCGGTGTCGTAGGCCACGGACCAGCCCGCGTTCAGCACCGTCCCGTCGAAGACGAGTTGGACGTCTCCCCCGTGGGTCTTGAGGTCGTAGTCGATGCTCGTGATCAATGGCTCCGGTTTGAAGTAGAACTTGGAGACGAAGACGTAGCCGAGGACAGCACAGAAGATGAGGTAGGCAGCGATGATCGCCCTCTGCTTGATATTCATCCCTTACCCCTGAGGCACCAGAAGATGGGGTTGGGCCGGGTCTTAAAATAAAATATGAATCTTTAAATCATGAAACGGGCCAGTGAACGTCAGTTAGAATCGCTAGTTACTTGAGAACTCAACCTTGTGAGAGTGGTACTTGACGAGGAACTCGTCGCCCACCTCGAAGACGATGCAGAAGGGGGATTTACTACCCGGTTCGATGCAGCCCAGGGACATCGAGTCCGTGTAGCTGGCCCCTCCCATGGTGACCCAGGTGACGAAGATCCGGACATCGTAGGCCGCCTTCTGGCCCATGTTCTTCACCTCGCCCGTGAAGACTTGGCGGGCCCCCGAGCCAGACTGCTCCACCTCGTACTGCACGCCTGTTACCACCGGATTCGGCTTGAAGTAGAACTTGGAGACGAAAATAAAGCCGAGTAACCCAACAAAGACAACGTATACTGCTATGATGGTCTTCCATGTGGTGTCCATCGGGCTCTCCGGGCATCTCTACGGTGATCTTTCATCTTTAAATAAAATATGAATCTTAGAATCATGGATTATGTGCCGCAAAATCCTCGCGGAACTCGGATGTTTCTAGGTTTAATCTTGAGGAAACTTGATCCGATGAACTTCATGGATACATATCAACCTATTTTGTAAAAAAAAACATAGGGGAAATAGAATACGATAGTAAACAATAAATTACACTAACAACTCGTCGGGTGGGCTCAGGAGTATAGGGGGACGTACGGAGCAACTAGGACCGCCAGGGCGAACGCCAAGGTCCCGGCGAGGACCGCCATCAACGCCGCGAAGGCGAAGGGCTTCACCCCGAGCCTCGCGATAGTCCTGAACTGGACCTTCGAGCCGACCCCGGCAAAGGCGGTCGCCAGCAGGAACGGGATGACGTTCCCCTTCAGCAGACCCTTGAAGTAGACCCAGTCGAGGCCCGTGACGGCTAGGGCCGACGCGTTGGCGTCTAGGAGTGCCGAGACGATGGAGCCCGCTATGAAGAGGACGGCAAAGGTGGGCAGGACGAGCTTCGGCCCTTCCCTCGCCTCGCCGCCACCTCTGTTGAAGATGTATGTCGCCAGGAGTACCGCGGGACCTATCATGAATATTCTCACCGACTTAATCATCAGCGCGGGGCTGATCACCCCCTCGCCGAGAGCCCCCGCTGCCGCCACGACCTGGGCGGTCTCGTGGACCCCGGAGCCCACCCAGATGGCGAAGACGTTGAGATTGCCCCCGAGGAGCCCGTTCACCGCCGTGCTCGAGAATAGGAAGGGGTAGAGGAACATCGACATGAGGCCAAAGAGGGTGATGCCGCTCAATGCGAGGCCGATCTCCTCCTCCCTCGCCTCGAGGGCAGGGGCCGTGGCGGCTATCGCCGACGCTCCGCAGATGGAGGTCCCGACGCCGATGAGGAGTGCCAGCCTATCGCTGATGCCAAACCTCCTGCCCAGCCATACGCTGGTGAAGAAGGAGAACGCGATCACCACCAAGGCGTTGACGACACCTATCCCTACCTGGAACCAGACCATGGCGCTGGTCACGAGGCCGAGGAGGGCGATCGTCGCCTTCAGCAGTCTCGAAGAGCAGAAGTTGGCCCCCACTGTCAACCATTCGGGAAGTTTAACCAGATTCGAGACGGCTATCCCGAAGATGAACGCCCACATGAGGCAGCTCACGGGTCTGTACAGCCGCCACGTGACGAAGGAGACCATCGCTATCACCGCGCAGTATGCCACGCCCGGTGCGTACTTGGACAAGTTCGAGTGGTCTGTCGTTTTCTCACGCCTCCGTGAATCTGTCCTGATGCGACCCCACCTCTGATAAGGTTTGCCTCTGCAAGCCTCGGATGAACCTGATACGATTAGATTTATCTCTAGATAGGGGAATCCCTTCAACCATGAGCTATAACTCACGTCGTTCACCCGTCTACGCCAGGGACGGCATCGTAGCCTCGAGCCAGCCCCTGGCCTCCATGGCGGGGATCAAGATACTCCAGAAGGGAGGCAACGCCGCCGACGCCGCTGTCGCGGTGGCAGCGGCCCTCAACGTCACGGAGCCGACCTCCACGGGCATAGGCGGGGACTGTTTCTGCCTCTTCTTCGACGGCAGCAGCAAGAAGATCTCAGGAGTCAACGGGAGCGGTCGCGCCCCCGCAGGCCTCACCGTCGAGAAGCTCCACGAGCAGGGGATAACGGAGAGGATGCCCTCCCAGAGCATTCACACCATCACGGTGCCCGGGGCGGCCACCGGCTGGGTGGACACCATCGAGCGGTTCGGCACCATGGAGATGTCCGAGGTCCTTGCCCCCGCCATCGAGCTTGCTGAGAGGGGCTTCCCGGTCGCCCCCATGACCTCAAGGGGCTGGCAGAGGGGCGCCGAGCGGCTCAAGAGCGGACCCAACTTCAACGAGATGCTGATCGACGGCAGGGGCCCCGGGGAGGGGGAGATCATGAGGAACCCGACCCTCGCCCGCACCTTCAGGGAGGTGGCGGAGTACGGCAAAGCCGGCTACTACGAGGGCAGGATCGCCGAGGCCATCGTCGACCTTATAGCGCCCCGAGGGAGCTTCATGACAGTCGACGACCTCAAGAACCATCGCAGCACCTTCCCCGAGCCCATCTCCACCAACTACAGGGGCTACGACATCTTTGAGATACCGCCCAACGGCCAGGGGATCACCGCCCTCATCGCTCTCAACATCGTCGAGGAGTATGACCTCGCGTCCATGGGGCACTCCTCCGCGGAGCATCTGCACACCATGATCGAGGCCATGAGGATGGCGTTTGCCGACACCCGTTGGTACGTAGCCGACCCCGACGTCGTCCACGTGCCCATCAAGGAGCTCATCAGCAAGGAGTACGCCGCGGAGCGGAGGAAGCTCTTCGACCCGGGGAGGGCGAACGTCGACGTCCAGAGGGGCTCACCGGTCGCCGGCTCCGACACCGTCTACTTCTGCACCGCCGACGGAGACGGGAACGCCGTCAGCTTCATCAACAGCAACTACATGGGCTTCGGCACCGGCCTCATCCCCAAGGGCTGCGGCTTCACGCTGCAGAACAGGGGCGCCAACTTCAGCGTCGACCCCAAGCACCCCAACTGCGCCGGCCCCAGCAAGAGGCCCTACCACACCATCATCCCCGGTATGGCGATGAAGGACGGGGAGCTCCTCGGCCCCTTCGGCGTCATGGGAGGCTTCATGCAGCCCCAGGGCCACCTCCAGGTCGTCGTCAACATGGTCGACTACGGCATGGATCCCCAGGCGGCCCTCGACTCCCCCAGGTTCTGCATCGGCAGCGGCACCAGCGGTGGGAAGGTCGCCCTCGAGGAGGGCATCAACCTCGAGGTTATGAGTCAGCTCGCCAGAATGGGCCACGAGGTGATCCCCAGGACAGGGAGCGCCAGGGGCGGCTTCGGCCGAGGACAGATAATCCTGCGGAACCCCGAGACGGGGGTCCTCTGCGGCGGCTCCGACCCCAGGGCCGACGGAATGGCCATCGGCCTCAACTAAAAACCATTTTTTTTATTTAGTGCTAGGCGGGGTGCTGGCTCTCGAAGGCCCCGCCGTACTGGATGACGGTGACGATGGGCAGCATCTCCCTGAGCCTCCTGACGTTGCGGGGCTCGTCCTCAAAGTAAACGTCGATCCCCAGCTCCAGTATCTTGTCCCTCTTTCCCTTGAGGGAGAACTCGGGGTCCAAGCCGTTGAGCTCGTCCTCGGTAAACTCGTACCTCGGGCTCCCGCCCATCACGTGAACGCTCGCGGCGCCTGGGAGGTGCCTTGTGCACCACCTGAGGGTGAGTTCCTTTAGCTCCTGGTTCCTGCCGGTGATGACGTGGTACTCGTCCCCCTCGTGGAGGAGGAGTCTCGGGTCCAGCAGGGGCTTCCTCGTTGAGAAGTAATGGATCTGTGCAACCCTCAGCTTCTCCCGGGGGAGCCGGTTGATCATGTGGAAGACCGCGTCGTCGTAGTCGCAGAGGACGCCGTCCATGTCGAATCCGATCCTCATGTTTCAGGGGTAACCCGCTGCTCTAAAGAATTCTTCTGTGGCCCTGAGGTGTCCACGCGCCCCCTGAGGTCCCTCGATGGCGGAGGTCCTCCACAAATCTGATATATCGTCGCTCCGTTGTAGTCCCCGTGCCTTTTCTCAGCATAAGGAGTGATCAAGATTGAAGTTTGAAAATTTCCCCCGCTATACCCTCATCGTGCTGATGCTCGCCCAGATGGGCGTGGCTGTACTCGCGATCCCCCACCTGCCCCACGCGGGGGCCCAGGTGAACGCCGTAGACATGCTCATGGAGGTCCCCGGGTACACCCTCAGCGCCGACATCTACAACTACCCCGAGTACGTCACTCTGATGACGGAGCTCAGCATCGAACCCAGCGACTTCATCCTCGGCGTGGATCCTGTTGCGATCATCCTCGCTAGTTACCAGCGGGGCGACGTCTACGTCTGGCTGGAGGTCTTCGAGTTCGCCTCCGAGGAGTACGTCGAGGAGGAGTACGGCCTCCAGCTGGATGTGGAGGAGTACGTGAGCGGCTTGGGCTACCAGGGCTTGAACGGCCCCATGTTTCAGAGGTTCGTGCCCAGGGAGAGGGTGTTCACCGCCGACAGGTTCCTCTTCCTCCTCTTCTACTCCCCCCTCGACAACATGGAGGCTTACGGCGAGATGGACCGCCTCCTCCCGTCCTTCATCTCCCACTTCCTCGACCAGCTGGGAACCAGCATCCCCGCGCCGCCTACGACAGTCGAGGCGAGGTGGGGGCTCGAGCCCGGGGACGTGCTCACCTGGCACGTTGAGGAGAGCACTTTCACCGGCTACGTCGGCGGCGGCACCTCGTCCAGCCAGGAGGACTGGGAAGGCACCTGGGAGATCATCGACGTCAGGGACGGCCACCTCCTCGTCAAACAGGAGAGAAGGATCAGGCAGGTCCTCACCGAAGACGAGACCAAGGTGAGCGTAGACATCCCCTACGACGAGTACATCTGGTACGCGCCTGATGAGGAGGGGGTACCCCTCCGTTCCGAGGACGGCTCCGCCGCCGGCGCCGTCGTCTACCCTTTGGAGTACGGAGGCTTGACCCTCTACGACTTCGTGTCAGACAGCATCAGCAACCTGCCGGAGAGGGACGTGGACAAGGGCACCGAGTACGTCAGCGCTCACGGGAGGACCCCCTCCTACTCCGGGTTCACACCCATCGAGACCCAGTGGAGGGACGTCGTCGCGCATAGGGGGACGGGCATCATCACCTCCTACGAGTTCTACTACAACAACAACGAGTACTCCATCACGACCTCCACAGGGATCACCCTCACTGAGGCTAACTTCGACCTGAGCAGCCGCGCCCCCGTCGCCCTCAGCCTCACCGCCTCGACGATGCTCTCATCCGAGAACTTGACGGAGGGCGACCTGATTACGCTCACAGTAGAGATCATGGACCAGGATGGGGCTCCCGTCGACGACGCCGAGGTAACCGCCACGTTCATCGGCGAATTTTACGTGCTTACGCACACGGGATCGGGAAGCTACGAGGCAACCCTGAGCTCCGACGACGCCGATGAGGGCACCTATGAGGTCATCATCAGCGCGGAGATGACCGGCTACGAGGGCACCTCGGACTCGAGCTACGTCGTCGTCCAGCAGCGTTCCCCCAGTCAGCCCGCGGGGTCCACGCCCGGGGGATCGGGCATACCGGGCTTTCCACCGCTTGCCATAGCCCTGGGGATGTCCTTCGCCTACCTCGTCGCATCCCGGCGGAGACGGTGAGGGTGTTTTTCAGTAAAATTTGAGGGTCCTCCATCGAATCCGTTATATTGTAAAACGAAATATGAAGAACTACACTTATGGAAAACAGGAGGATCATCACCTTTATCGCCGTCGGACTGGTCGCTGGGCTAGTCCTCGGTGCGGTCGGTGGGTACATGATCGCCCTGAGGCAGAATATATCGAGTTTTCAGATGAGCATCAACATGCTCAACGGCACCCTTATGTCGCTCAGTGAGGAGCTGGCCGATAGGGAGGAGGAGATAGAGGCGCTGAACTTCAGCCTCGCCTCCAAGGATGTCGAACTCGCCGCGAAGGATGAGGATCTCGCCTACGCCTACGTCGCGATAGAGATGCTGAACGAGTCCCAGGTGAAGGACGAGGAGTTCATCGAGGTCCAAGCGGGGCTCGTAGCCATGCTCAACTACTCCCTCGCCTACGAGAAGTACCGGAGTGCCCTCATGGAGAGCATCATCTCTGGCTACGTCCCGGACTATGAGCCCACCGTGAACTTCTACGCGGTCTACGATCACATGTCCTTTGACAATTGGTGGGCGATCAACGGCCCAAAGAACTAGAATTGACCCGTCTCCCGAAGTTGCCGTTCAAGGGTTACATCGGCCTAGTGAAGATGTTGTACTTCTCCTCCTCGGAGAGCTCCTTGAGCACCCTTCGGGCGAGCAGCTTCGCCGGGTCGGTGATATTCACCCTGTTCTGCAGGTCCTCGAAGCTGTCGAAGGGAACCCTCTCCCTCTGATCCAGGATCTGCCACATCAGCCTCTTACCAATGCCGGGCACCAGCTCCATGGAGTGCATCCTCGGGGTCACCGGCTGAGACTCGTTGAAGAAGGTGATGAACTTGGGCACGTCCGATCTGATGATCGTCTCGGCGACGAGGGGGAGTTCCGCCTTCGCGGAGGAGGTGAGGTCGCTGTAGTTGATCCGCCCCAGGATGTGCTCGACAACGGTTCGCCCCTTCTTGCCCACGTAGATGCGCTCACGGATGTTGTAGGGCATGTCCCCCCGCGGCACCGCCTCGAGGAGGGTGAAGTAGGTCTCCCCCACGATCTGTATGATCGGGTTGCCGTGGTACGAGGAGCGTTGGGTGCCGGGTCTGCCGTGCGGTAGGTCGTCTAGGACGTAGGCGTACTCCTCATACTTTTTGGGAGCTCTCTCCACCGCGCACACCTCCCAAGGTTCTCAGGGGAGATATTACTCGGACCTATATTTCTCAATTATCCCTAAAATGGAGTTCATGACTTCCTCGGAGATGATCCTGCGCCTTCCCAGGAAGGTCCTGAGCTCCCCGACGCCCCGGGGAAGGCTGTTCGCTATCTGGACAGCAAGCCCCCTGTCGACGCTCGCCTCTGTGACGAGCTCCTCGACGAGGGCCTCGGACATCTCCACCTGCTTGGAGAAGCGTACCGTGTAGTCGTGCACCCTCCTCTGGAGGGGGTCGAGGTCCTCTAGGTGTGCCTCAAGTATCTTCTTGGCTTCAGCGACCGTTATGGGCTTCTTCTCCACGATGGACATTCCTAAAACCTCTAGTGCTTGATCAGGTGCTCGGGACGAGCTGTAATTATCTTCGAGGTCTTCCTCTGGGGGATGTCGAGGACGTAGGCCTTACCTCGCTTCTCGATGATGGTGGCGACCTTGCCTTGGAACCTCTTGTGGGGCATTCCCCTGTGGATCCCGGGGTCGATCTTGATGATCACCTTGTCGCCCACCTGGTAGTCGGCCAGGAGCCTGCTGAGGCCTAGCTTGCCCCGCTCCCTGACCTTCTTGGTCATCACGCCGCGGCTCTTCCTGCGCGGCCCCTTGGATTTCGGCATTTTTCTGTCCTCATCTCAGCTTAAAGGGCATCCTCTGGAGCATCCTTCGTCTGCCTTTAAGCTGCCTGAGCATCTTACGCATCGCGTTATACTGCTTAATAAGTTCTCTTACTTCCCGCTCCTCGGTGCCCGAGCCCCGCGCGATGCGTTTGGTCCGGGAGGCGTTCAGAATCTTGGGGTTCTCCCTCTCCTCCACGGTCATGGACTCGATGATGTACTTCCATCGGTCCAGCCGCTCCTCGGCGACGTCCAGATCGGACTGGGGGAGCTGGTAGTTGAGGCCGGGGACCATGGAGAGCACCTTCTGGAGGGGGCCCATGCTCCTCATCGTCTCGAACTGCTGGTACATGTCGGCGATGGTGAACTTGCCGGAGAGCATGGCGTTGACGTCCTTATCGGTGACCTGCACCTCCGCCTCCTTCACCTTCGCCACGAGGCCCTCGATGTCCCCCATGCCTAGGAGGCGGCCGATGAAGCGGCTGGGGACGAAGGCCTCCAAGTCCTCGATCTTCTCACCGGTCCCGATGAACTTGATGGGTGCGCCCGTCGCCGCGACCCCTGAGAGCGCGCCGCCGCCCCGAGCCGAGCCGTCGAGCTTGGACACGATGATGGAGCCGACGTCCGTCGCCTCGTTGAACGCCATCGCCTGGGCTGCCGCCTGCTGGCCAATGGTGCCGTCGAGGACGAGGATAATCTCCTGGGGTTTAACCGCCCTGGCGATCTGCTGCATCTCGATGATGAGGGACTTCTCCTCCTTGTGGCGACCGGAGGTGTCCAAGATGACGACCTCGTGGTCGCCGAACTCCTTGACGCCCCTCCTCGCTAATGCCACCGGGTCCTTCTCCCCAGGCTCCCCGTAGAAGTCGACGTTGATGGACTCCGCCAGCTGCTGGAGCTGGTCGTAGGCGCCGGGCCTGAACGTGTCAGCGCAGATGAGCGCCGGCTTCAGCCCCCGCTTCTGGAAGTATCTGGCGAGCTTCGCGGCCTGGGTGGTCTTCCCCGAGCCCTGGATACCGATGAGCATGAGCACGTTCTGCCTCCCGGGCATGATCTCCAGGGGCATCGGTTTCTCCCCGACGAACCGGGTGAGCGCCTCGTAGACGACCTTGACGACGTGCTCCCTCCGGCTGATCCCGGGAGGCAGCTCCTCGTCGAGAGCCCTCTTCTCGATGTTCTGGCTGAGCTCCATGACGAGCTGGACTTTGACGTCCGCCTGCAGCAGCGCCCGCTGGAAGTCTCGGATGAGCTCCTTCACCAGGTCGGCGTCCACAATGGGAGCCCTGATCACCTTCCTTATGGCGTCATATAGGCTTGAGCCCAGCTTCTCGAGGACCATTTTAATGCACTTTTACCCTTTTTCCGGCATTAATTCCACGCGCCTGCATGTAAACGTTGTTCTGGGATGGGATTTTTATTAACAGTTGAACGATGATACTCGTTGACGGATATGGGGGAGGATGTCGTGGCCATAACGGGGAGCTTTTGGCCTCGACACGGTGATCGTCGCCGTGGCCGCCAACTCGATCAACTTCTTCGACGCCTCCGAGGTGAGGAAAATAATCTGCAAGACCAGGACGTCCCCGGTACAGATGGCCCATCGACCAGGTGAACTGGAGGGACGACTTAGAGGAGTATAGACGGTTCATGAAGCGAGGCTAGATGAACGAGAGGAACTCGTCGATCTGCTCATAGGCCTCGGATAGCTCCCCGTAGCTCTTCACGGTGAGCCCGGGATTTCCGAGGATCATGGCCGAGATCTTCTTCCCGGTGTCACGGTGCAGGCAGAGGACGGGCTTCCCCATCGTCTCGGCGATGCCGATCTCGTAGCCAACTCCCAGGGAGGGTCCGGTGACCTCGGCGACGACGACGTCGGCCTCATTGAGCCATGCCACGTCCCTTTGGAAGATCTCTGCCTCGCTGATGCCAGCCTCGAACTCCTCGGTGACGTGTGCAAGGTGCTCGGTCAGGACGGTGCCCCATCCCTTGAGGTGATCGGTCAGCAGTTTCAGGGTCTCGGGGTTGTTCCTCACACCACGCACGGAGCAGCAGAAGTAGATCTTCATACACGATATTCATGCGGTAGATTATATCTGGGTTATCCTGCATTTGCTCCTGGCCCCTTCCGGTCGACCCTGGGCTCCTTGATGAAGAGTAGTAATATGGGAGCCACGAGGAGGCCCACACCGCTGCCCAGCAGCAGGAGCATGTTGAACCGGAGGCTCTCCCAGATGTACGCCCCTATGATGGACACGGGCAGGTTCATGAGGTCCAGGGACTCAAGGGGCAATCTTAGGTGGCCCAGATCCTTCACCTATCCACTAAGTGATCAGAACGATCCAGAAACCTAATCACAGATGACCATCAGATAATTGTTAGGAAACCATACGCGTGGGGAATGGTATGTCGGGCGAGGAGGGTGAACTCAAGGCTCTCAACGAGAAGATGGAGAGGATGATGCAGCGCCTCGACTACTTGGAGGCCATCCTCACCGAGAGTCGGCAGTACCCGGAGCTCGCACAGCTCATGGGCGACCTGAAGGTGGGTGCGGCCCTCTATGGTGAGCCACTGAAGCTTATTCAGCGGCTCCTCGGGGTCCGCAGGTATCTGGAGAAGACCCCTGAATCGAGGGACGAGGTCTCCAGGATCATTCTGAACGCCCTTGCCATGAAGGGCCCCATGAACATCTCCCAGCTCACTAGGGAGGCTGAGAGGGAGCGGGGTTCCGCCTCACGGGTCACCGTGAGGAAGAGGGTGCAGAGCCTCCTGGAGGAGGGGATCATCGAGAAGGGGGAGGGCTTCGAGTACCGGCTCAAGGAGTGACCCGCCCACTTTATCGCAGATCTTATCTCTCCAGCCCTCCCTCGTTTACATGAATGCCCATGGGAGACGACCTCAGGTTCGGCGTGATCACCCTCCAGAACTTACCTTGGGAGCAGGAGGTGAGCCGCTGGAGGCGCATCGAGGAGCTCGGATTTGACAGTGTATGGCTGGCGGACCACTTCGTCGACTATACGAGACCCCGCGAGCCTTGGTTTGAGTGCTGGACCCTGCTGGCGGCCCTCGCCTCCCAGACTCGAAGCATCAGGGTGGGCACTCTCGTCTCCAACGTCTTATGGCGGAACCCGGTATTCCTCGCCCGGCAGGCCCTCACCCTGGACCACATCTCCGGCGGCAGGCTGGAGCTGGGACTCGGCGCTGGTGCTCCTGCTGACTTAGATCCCAGCTATGAGATGACCGGGATCGAGGATCCCGGGCCCCGGGGGAGGGTGGAGCGCTTCGGGGAGGTAGTGGAGATGGTGGACAGGCTCCTGAGCAACGAGGCCACCACCTACGAGGGACGCTACTACAGGATCAAGGAGGCCGCCATGAACCCCCGACCCGTGCAAAGGCCGAGGCCCCCCATCACGGTAGGCGCCCAGAGGCCCAGGATGCTGAGGATAGCGGCGCGCCACGCCGATGCATGGAACACCTTCGGCGGCACGGACCTGTCCCCCGAGGAGAACCTGGAGACCGTACGCAGGAGTAACGAGCTCCTGAACAGGCTGTGCGAGGAGTACGGTCGGGACCCGGGGGACCTCAGGCGCTCCCTCCTCCTCTTCGGGCAGGAGGCGTGGACCCTGTACGACTCCTCCGGAAACTTCGAGAAGGTCTTCCACAGGTACGTGGACGTGGGGATAACCGAGTTTATTCTTTACTATCCGTTCAATGTGGGGCAGATCGCGGTCTTCGAGAAGGTGGCTGAGGAGATCATCCCGGGATTGCGCGACAATTAGGGCACCGGCGCGACATTCCGCATTTCCGATATGTTGAATAGTTGACGTCCGCCTTGATCTAAAAGGTGAGTTTTGCTGGTGTACTGCTCGAAATGTGGCAAGGAGATGTCAGAGGACGCCGCTTTCTGTCCCAACTGCGGCGTCAGGACGAGAGTGGGAGCCGAGAAGGGTATCTCCATACCCATGGACGAGGTGAGGGACGGGTTGTCAGAGATAGGGGTAGAGATCGAGAGGGCGCTCAGGGAGGCTGGGAGGGAGATCAGTAAGGCGTTCAACGAGGTGCGGGAGGGGGTCCGGGACGAGACCGACGGTAGGCCCCTCGTCTGCCCCGACTGCGGCGAGAAGAACAGGAGATCCGCCAAGTACTGCTTCAAGTGCGGCAAGCCCCTCTAGGGCCTGAACTACCGCCTGACCACTAGGTGGTCACGAATGTCCAGCACACCTATTGCCGCTGACCACCCTCATTATGTAGTAGGTGAATATGTATGGAAGAAAAAAGAGACCACAGGTCGAAGGACGCTCAGGAGGTCGCCGAGATCTTCGAGACCCTCGCCACGAAGGTTCCCGAGATGATCAATGGAATTGTTGGGAGCCTGTTCTCCCCCGATTCGGCAGCGAATATGGGGAAGGCCGTGGCGGAGTTCAGGAAGGCCCTGATTGAAGGGGGCATCTCCGAGGAGGAGGCCACCCAGATGACCAGGGAGTACCTGGGGACCCTGACCAACTGGTCGGGTGCCATGAGAGATGCTGTTAGTTCCCGAAGGCACAGAGAGTAGATCCGGAATGAGTCCAGGAAACATCCTCCGCACCATTTTTTATACGTTCATCATGTTAGTCAGGGCACCCTTCATGATCGTGAGTTTTTACTTCAAAAGGAGGAGGGCCATTGGATGCTTCAAGAGAACCCTCATCGCATCCGGCGTCCCACGACGGGAGGCGAACGAGCTGGCCCGTAACTATCCGTTCAAGCTGGGGGACTTCATAAGCCTAGCGCGGAGTGCGCCAAGGCAGATTAAAAACGCCGGTTAGTACCCTTCAGAAGGCGCGCTTGAAGATCTTCTTGACGGAGTCCACTCCGTCCCCGACGACCTTAACGCCCTCCATGTCCCCGATGCCCCTCTCGTGAGCCATCCTGATGTGGGGGATGTGCATGGGGTCGAAGCCCATCACCCTGGCGGCGGTGGCGTCGGTCGCGACGACGTCCGAGCCGGCGATGATAGTGTCCATCTTCACGGGTTTGCCGCCGACGGGCCCCCTGCCCTCCATGGCGGTGAAACCGTCGATCACCGTCAGGGCGGGCTTTAGGACGGCGTTGATGTCTGTGATGACCTTGTGCATCCCCCTCACGTGGTACCTCCCCTTGAACTTGGCGGGGAGCATTCCGAACATGTTCTTCAGTCCCAGGGTTACCATCGTCTCCGAGTGGGTTTTCAGCTTGGCGGCGCTGATGACCGCGGACTCGACGGCGATGCGGGGCACCTTGATGGTCTTCAGTGTGAGGTGGTCGGGCACCTCCAGCTCGACGCGGTCCTCCTCGTGGCGGAGGTTGATCCATCCTACACCGTTCCTCTTGCACATCTCCGCCATGCCGGTGACCTCGAACGCCTTGTCGGCGTTGGTCATCGTGGCATCGGACTCCACGACGTACACCTCCACGGGGATCTCCTTTAGCTTCCTGATGATCGCCTCGACGACGACTGGGTCCGTGGTGGCCCCCGTGTCCCAGGTCTTGGTGGTGATGAAGTTTACCTTGACGAGAATCCTTTTCCATCCCTTGAGGGCGTCCCTGTAATCGATGAGATCTAGGGCCCTGAAGACGGGCTCATGGCCCCTCTCGCCCTTCACGACGGCGACCTTAGACAACTCGATATCCATTCGGGACCGCGACTATAAGATGTTCCCCTCAAAGCATCGACGAAGGCGGTCGAGATAGGAGACAGGAGAGCCTCTCCGTTGGGAAAACCATTTAGCCTAAATGGTCTCGATATAGATTTAAGTGATTCTTATGAGTCCCAAGTTCTACACCGAGGATGAGGTGAACCGTCTCTACGGAGACGCCAAGTCCTACCTCATCAGGAGGTG
>Ga0307380_10007644_pt1 | contig 14008 bp, 7 predicted proteins | sample UN3MG_FD_202239 | JGI IMG/M metagenome (GOLD analysis project Ga0307380, IMG submission 202239) | Soil microbial communities from Risofladan, Vaasa, Finland - UN-3 | ecosystem: Environmental > Terrestrial > Soil > Coastal area > Acid sulfate soil | place: Finland: Risofladan, Vaasa | collected... | reverse complement strand
TGACTCCGGACGCGTTTGTAGTGACGTCTGTAGTCAGTGCCAATACCGCAGCAGCGTTGGCTACTACACCTGTGTTGTTGTCATTAACCGATGACTCCAGCGCGGTGATTTGTGTAGCTTGTGCGGATACACCGGCCTCAGTCGTTGTGACGCGTACGTCCAACGCGCTGATTGCCTCGGACAACGCTGTGGTACTGAACTTAGCGATTATGATCCAGTCAATCTCGAACTGACCTGCTGCGTCAGACACCAGGTCGAGACGAATACCAGTGATGGTTGAACTTTCCCAGTCAGTGCCGCCCGCTGTCAGGTCTGACATGTCCCAGGTCAGCGTGACCCATTCGTTCAACGCCAGGACGGGGTCAGGGATAGTCTTGATGAACGAGCTGGACGCTGTGTGTCCACCCGTTGTGTAGGTAACGCTGCCCTCCCAGGTACCGCCGCCGATAGTCTGGCGTACCCGTGCCACTACCTGAGTAAAAATGCCGCCGCCGATACCAATGGTTGGACTGAGGAAGTATGGATCAGCACCAGTGGGCGTAAAAATAACCGAGCCTGTACCTGCGCCAGAGTGCGTTATCGTTGCGTTGCCAGCTGTGAAGCCCTCGACCGTAGTGAGAAACTCCCAGTCCTGACCACCCGAAGCGTCAAGTGCGCCGACGGCGGCTGTCAGGTTAAGGATGTCGGAAGCGTTCACTACGATGCTGGCGGCGTTACTGGCAACGTCTCCCTCAACGATTCCCAGATCCGACAGCAACGTGGTGATGCTGGTCTGTTGTGTAGCAAGCAACGACGCATTAGCGGTGATCGACGTGGTGTTACCGCTGATAGAGGTGGCAAGCCCTGTCGCGGTTGACTCTAACGACGTAGTACGTGAATCGATGGTAACGATGTCGCCCTCAGCTGCGGCGACTCGTGTCATCAACGAATCTTGCAAAGCGTCGACATCGATCAGGTCAATGCGAGCAGACAGCGCTGCGTCAAGATTGCTGGCAGAGATGTTGAGCTCGAACTCGAATGCAGAAGGGTCTATGCCAGTGGTGCCTACCGTACCGGCAGTGGCGTTGAACGCGGAGTAACTACCATCTGTGCCAACCGATCGCGCCCAGTAATAGAACGTTTTCAGCTCGCCGACGTAGTCAAGGTACAGCGGTGCCACCGTGGTACCTATCAACTGCGCTGTCGACAGGTTGTCGGTCAGCGACCGCCACACCTCGACGTGCTGCAGATTAACGGATGAATTAACCCACGTTAGCAGCAGCGCGAGGAACGTCTCTGCCGCTGCTAGATTAGTTGGCGGTCCAGCAGGACCTACGTTGTCGTCGCCACCTCCGCTACCAGGGGGGACGCCTATGACCTGCGGTCCCCCGCCTACGCCCGTACCCGTGACAGTGAAGCCACTAAGCCCCAGGTCACGATAGGTGACAGCTTTGTCCAGCGGATCGCCGCGCAGGCCATCAATGACTTCTACGCGTTCAATGATTGCATCGAACGTCCGCTGTAGTTTAGGGTCCTGGAGGCGGGTCTGCGGTATTCCCGCTTTGCGTGTTGGCCGTTGTGCCATTAACTATTTCTGCCTGCAATTCACGTACAAGCTCTGCCAACGGTATGAAATCAGTACCACTGAAAGTGAGCCGCTCGCTGAGTATGAAGTTAAGACCATTTTGCGCTATTCGCTTATCCATCGATTACCTGCACTGGAAAGGGTGAGTCCCAGTGAATGCCGTTGACATTAGCTGCGTCGTATAAGATCAAATCAAGCGTGTAATCATCACCTGCGACAGGTGGAATGCTCGCATTCTGCAGTTTGATTACTAGTATGCCTGTGACCGTGTCGGACACCTGAGCTGTTTGCGTAGTGAAGTCGAACGCATTCACGTTAGTGGTGCTATCGTAAGACACGACTGTACCATCTCCATCAGTTAGTTTCACAACCACCTTTGTCAGCGAAGCAGCGTCGACAGGTGCGCCATCAGCCGTCAAGCCCAGCTTGATAGCGTTGTCGCGGCTCAGGTAAATTTTTTCTTGTAGCGCCATAGCAGGCTCCTAATCTATCAAAGTTACTGTGGGGGTAGCTATAAACTCTACCCTATAGTCTATCGTGAGGCTAAGAATCTGCGAGAATCCGCTGCCTAGTGGGTTAGAGAACTCGAATGTTGGCGCAAAGCTGGTCAGTTGTAGTGCTCCCGTAAGCGGATCGGGTGTTTTACCCACCAAGCGTATGGGGGTTTTAGCCGCCAGCGAAAGCGCCTTCGCGGCGGGGAAGAAGGTAGTCCCGCGCTCGAACGTAGGCTGTAATCCTGTCAACGACAGCCTTGCTGGCAACAACCCCAGCTGCGGAGCAGCTGTAGCCACGACGATAGTTGCCGCAGCTACCGGCACCACGATACTGAGCCCTGCGTTGGCAGCAGCCGGCGTCAAAGACAACGTTCGCACAGCGGGTGCGCGTACCTTGCCCTGCACTTTTACTGGGGCGTACTTGCTCAGCAGCAGCGCCCGCTTGGCTACTGTGATCCACCTACTGGTGGTACGTACCGCTGTCGGAGCCTGCCCCTCGTACACTCCCTCAGCGGGCTGCCCGCCAATGCTGGTATTGGTAAACGTCTGTAGCAGCACTGCCTGCGGAACCATCTGCAGCCTGCGTCTGGCAGGCGACCTGGTCGTGTTCGCCGCTACTGCGATGGTGGGGGCGTCGCCGCTCAGCGCTATGCTCCCAACGGCCGGCAGCTCTATATTGTTCGTGATACGGGTGGGCGACTTACCGCTTAGCGACAGAGCTTTTAGCGACGGAAGCCGGAGGAAATTAACGATCCGCTTCGGCGTCTTGCGGCCCAGGATTAACGTTTCTTCACCGGGGTATTCCAGCGCAGTGCGGAAGAGTGTTGGTGTAGTAGTACTCAGCGCTACGGACCCAGCGCTGGGTGCTGCGATTGTTTCCTTACCAATCGTTGGTACGGTGGTAGCGAACGCTATCGAAGTAGCCGCCGGAGTAAATAGGAGTGGTGATTGCGGTACATAGGTGATGATCAGGTCGACTGCGTCGACGAACATCTCCGTATTACCCGAAGTATGAACATTACGTATTCGCAGCTGGAAGGTATCCAGCTGAGCCGCTGTCCATGGCACCGCTTGTCCATCAACAAACCCGTTTTGGTTAAGCGTATTGAATGCGAACAGCTGGTCTAAGAACGAGGCCGAACCCGTCTTTGTTATACCTATGACCGGCACTGATTCAATCAGCGCAGTTGTATTAATAGACCCAGGCGGTGCTGTTATGCCCGGCTGACGAAAGCGTACGAGGTATGTAACGGAAAGGACGGTGTCGCTAACTGTTAATACCGACGATGGCGGTTCGAAATCAAGAACGACTTCGTCTAGATCGATGCTCGACGAAATAGTTTGCCCATCAGCGGAGGCTACTGGCTCGTCAATGTTTGTGATGAACCCAGTAGGCCAACCAGAGTCCCAGCCATCGGGGTTAAACCGTACCTCTAATGGATTAAGGTATGACGGCGTAGGCCGCAGGCGAATGGCCTTTTTCGGGACGACATAGCTGGCATTCAGGGTTGGTGATTGTCCAGTTAATGCTAACGTACCTGCTGCCGGGCGCGCTTGGTGAAACCCTCCCGCGAAAACCAACGTCGGCGCTGCGCCACTCAATGCCAGAGCACCGACAGTCGGGGCCACAGTCTGCGCATTTACTGTGTAAGTAATGTCGAGGTCTATACAATCGATATACCAGGTTTCGGCAGATACTGAATCCTGCCTACTAGTGATCTTTACCTGCGCACCATCCAGCTGTGCCACAGTCCAGTCTGCGTCCCAACTAGCCTTTGTATAAAACCCATTCGACCAGAACGTCTGAAGCGGCGGCGGGCCACCGTCAAGTCCTTGGCTGACACTACCGATTAAAAGCTCGACATCGAAATGCGCGGGAACGGTAGCGTTAAGGACTCGCGCACGTATGGTGATGTCTACTGCAGTTACTGTATCGCCGTCTGTTAGTGCTGTAGTAGGACCAAAATCAAATATGACCACATCGTTGCGATTAGAGGTCTGGACACGTTGCCCGTCGGCATCAGCGATAGCCTCGTCGACATTAGTTATCAACCCCGTCGGCCAACCGGAATCCCACCCTGTAATATTTAGTTTTTCAGTTGCCATAGTCGTTTACGTACGGATACTAATGATCCTCCGCGTCGTTGTTAAGCAAACAAGCCTGCTGCGCGCTCCGCTGAATACAATCGTTTTATTCTGTAGCGTTGGGCTGTGTCCGGACAACGCCAGAGTGCCTGTAGCCACAGGAGCAGAACCAGAAACTGTTATAGATGGCGCAGCTGACGCCAATACTACGCTGGTTGCTCCAGGGAATACGAAGTAGTCTACTTCGTGCAGCAGCGTAACGCCTTGCCCACTAAGCACTAGCGACGCCGCAGCAGGCTGGTCCGTAAGCCCAACGTTAACGACTGGCGCTGCTGTCGAGAGCACCAATGTCGCAGCAGCTGGAGTTGCAACGTAGCTAAAGCCGAGCAGTGTTGTTGGCACCTTCCCGTTGAGACGACGTGCACGCGCCTCCGGCGTAACGGATCGACCGATGAATACGTCTTTGTTGGCCAGCGCCAACGCACCCGCAGGCGGGAGCGCCAGCTGTGTATCAGCGATGATGCTGAACGACTTGCCCGTCAGCACAACTGTGCCTGCAGCCGGCAACCTGATGTGGTTAACTACCGTCTCGGGAGCGTTACCACTGAGCGCCAGTGCGCCTGTCGTTGGTAGCACTACGGGGTTCTCGCCAAGACCGAATCCTGCGAGAACCAAATTAGCCGCAGCTGGGAAGAACACGGGCGATGAAGCGATCGACTGTGGTGCCCAGGTATCTAAGCTCAGCGACCTATCTGTAACGCTCGTTGTATTTTCGAACGCAACGTTCTTCATGGTAAGCGTAAGCAGCCTACCGGGGACCGTTATCAGTCTGCTCGGAGTCGTATCAACGAGCGTCGGCGCGAAGGCACTAAGCGCCAGCACTCCTTTCCCTGGAGTTGGCGAACTGAGTGCTACATTCGGTACATAGCCACGTAGCAGTAATCCAACCCCACGTGTTGGCGCAGTCGGCGCGAACACTAGAGCAGCGTTAGCTACTGCGATTTCTATCGGTGGGAACAGTGAGACTGTTTGACCATCAAGAGCAAGCGTAGCTGCTGCTGGCTGTACGACAGGAGAACTACCCCCCACTAATAGCGACTGTCCTGCCAGAGCAAGTGCACGCACTGCTGGAAGCGCTACATGGTTATCAGTACGTACTCTGACTGGTGTCTGTTCTGTTATGACCAGTGCACGTACTGCTGGGAGCGCTACATGGTTATCAGTACGTACTCTGACTGGCGTCTGTTCTGTGATGACCAGTGCGCGCACTGCTGGGAGCGCTACATGGTTATCAGTACGCACTCTGACTGGCGTCTGTTCTGTGATGACCAGTGCGCGTACTGCTGGGAGCGCTACATGGTTATCAGTACGTACTCTGACTGGCGTCTGTTCTGTGATGACCAGTGCGCGTACTGACGGAGCCGCTGAATGTGTAACATTGGCAGTTGGTGCTTGTCCTGCCAGAACCACCACGCCCGCTGCTGGTGATACACCGCCAGCCGATAGCAAGTCAGGAACTTTCCCTGCCAGAGCAAGTGCACGCGCTGCTGGAAGCGCTACATGGTTATCAGTACGTACTCTGACTGGCGTCTGTTCTGTGATGACCAGTGCGCGTACTGACGGAGCCGCCGACTGTATAACATTGGCAATAGGCGCTTGCCCCGCCAGAACCAACGCGCCTGCTGTTGGTGATATGCCGCCAGCCGATAGCAAGTCAGGAGCTTTGCCACTCAGTATCAGGCTTCGTACTGCCGGAGCCGCTGAATGCGTCAACATCACCAGCGGTACTTTGCCAGCCAGTGCCAGAGTGTCGATCGCTGGCGTTATGGAATCCGCGCGTCCGACAGTTGGTACTTTGCCGGATAGGAGCAACGCACGTACCGCGGACTCAATGGTGTAACTACGTTCGGCAGTAGGCGCCTGTCCTGCCAGGACCAGTGCGCCAGCTGCTGGCGTAGCAGCAAAGCTGAACTCATCAGTCGGTGCTTTGCCGGATAAGAGTAATGCACGTACTGCTGGCTCGATGGTGAAGCTGAACTCATCGGTTGGTGCCTTACCCGAGATAACCAGAGTACCTGCGGCAGGTAACGCTACGTGATGGTCGGTACGCACCCTGACTGGTAGCTGCTCTGTGATGACCAGCGCCCTGACATCAGGTAGTGCGACGTGGTTGTTTAACGACGCTACAACTGGCAGCTCACCTGTTAAGACCAGCGCGTCTGCGGCAGGTAACGCTACGTGATGGTCGGTACGCACCCTGACTGGTAGCTGCTCTGTGATGACCAGTGCGCGTACTGCTGGGAGCGCTACATGGTTATCAGTACGTACTCTGACTGGCGTCTGTTCTGCCAGAGCAAGTGCGCGTACTGCTGGCTCGATGGTATAGCTACGTTCAGCAGTAGGTGTTTGTTCCGTAATGACCAGTGCGCGTACTGCTGGCTCAATGGTGTAGCTGCGCTCGGCTGTTGGTGCATCAGTACTGAGCGCAAGCGTTCCGACTAAAGGTAGCTCTGTAAGATCGCCGCCGACGGTTACGTCGATCGTTGGCGCGAAGCCTTGTAGATGCAACCCACGTAGGGTAACGAGCCGCAGCTCTACGTACGGAGCAGTAATGGTATAGCTGCGTTCAGCAGTAGGCGTTTGTTCTGTGATGACCAGTGCACGGACATCAGGTAGCGCTACATGATCACCACCTCCGAGTGTGATCTCGAAGCCGCTGGAAGTATTCGCTGTAACAGCGAAAGTCATTACGGGCTACCTGCGGCCAGTGTTTCCTGTGAACGGCCTACGTTCGTACCATCATCAGCCGTGACGTACATTTCCTCAGTATTATCGAACCAATTGAAGGAGTACGCGCCATCGCCAGACCTGGACGTTTCTCTGACAGCTTCATTATCTGAAGCCCGATGTAGCACTAAATTCACCGTACCAGAGAATCCAGTAATACTATCGGCACAGGTGAACAGGATCGAGTGGTAGGTCATTACGACGCTGACCGAAGATGAATGCTGCTTTGATGCGTCGCACTTCCAACGTCGCCCAGTCTCTACGTTGAGGCGGGCGCGACCATCACGGGTCATGCCAGTGTCGCCAGTCCAGCGTATCAATGAACTCTCGTCGTGGCCGTAACCCCGGTGGATACCGATTTCGGGATCGCCTCCACCCGACAGTTCCAGCGCAGGCTCCCACAGTAGCCCGCCCTCACCAGCCGCGAGCCTTTCCACGCTGACGCTGTACCCGCCCCAACTAGCAGTGCCGGAGTCGAAAGCGCAGACTTCAACCCCAAGATCGTTGATGTAGTAATCGGTTTCAGGGATCGAAATCGTCTCGGTCGCACTCACGTAACTGCGATTGTTTGCCGCCGTGCCAGTCGGACTCACATTCCAATAGACCGTATGGTTGTGCGCGCCGACCCCATCGGTCGCTTTGCCGGAGTGATAGTTAATCATCCAGAAGCCGGACACCGAATTTCCCGGATCGGTCGTGTCGGTGTTGTAAATGTCCGCCTGTAGTGTGTTCTTGCCACGCGCCAGCGAGATCGAATCCTGTCGGATCATCAGCGCACAAGAGCCACAGACCTGCGTGGCGACACTACTGTGGGCAACGAACGATCCCGTGCCTACGCGGGCGTTCAACCCTGCAATCGGGCCTGCCTGCTCCCAGAACAGCATGAGCGCACAAGTCTGTGTTGTGATCGTGGTCGGTTCTTCGATGTAGAGTGTCAGTTCGTGGCGATTGAAGTTCGCTGCACTGTTCCCCATCGTGCCATGAAACTCCATCGGCAGAATCAGCGAGTTCAGTACCGTGGTCGTAGTCGATGCGTTGAACTCATACGTGACCACCAGCCAGACCTGAGGATGGTCGTAGTCAGCGAGGCTCGCCCAGATATAGAAGCTGTGCGTCGCATTGGTCGTGAATGAATCCACGTTGGCGATACGATACGAGGGCGCCGAGTTGGAACCACTTTCAAACAGGCCGCTTGTGAACACTCCCGCTGTGTCAATTTCATAGGACAGGGAACTGTCCACAGTCCCCGTGGATTCCTGATTGCCCTGAATGACCAGTGCCGTCTGGCGGAAGGTCTTGCTCGCTTCGGGACAATAGGTATCCAAGGCCGGAATCGTGGCCGTGGCAGCGCCCGGTTTCGTGGTTGCCAAGGCTGTCGCCGGGGCATTGAGCGGAATCCAGACCGTCTTAACGTGCGTTGTGCTGGTGTCGTCGTACTCGTAAGTAATCGAAACCTTGGCGTTGAGGTTCCTGCAACCCGTCGCGCTGGTGTTGATGTTGACGCGACAATCCATCGTCATCGACGTGCCGGTCCAGTTGGTCGTGAAGTAGCTGGTAAAATCCTGCGCGTAGGTGATGCTGAAATTCTCGCCGGATTGCGTTGTAGTCTGCGCGCGGTCAACCGCCGAGTAGCCCGCCGCAGCTAATTGCACATCGACGTTCAGCCCTGTGACGTTCGCCAGCGTCGTTGCCACATCACGGGCGCATATCTCAACCGTGACCTTCCGAAAGGTCTTGGTCCCGGTTTCAGGCAAATAAACGGTGATCTGCGTAAAACTGGTGTCTACCGCATCGGCAGCAGTGGCCAGATGCGGGAACCAATACTCTACAGTCTTAAGACGAGTAGCCACTACATTGTCACTCCTATCACTGGCGGGCCCCGAATATGTAGTTCGGAGTGTGTAACTATGCTGACAGGCGTACTAACCGCCATGCAGTAAACAAAGACGGAGATAGCCACTTCAACACGAGGCGACTCAGTACGGCAGGATAAGCAGCCAGCAGGTGGCTTTACTACGATCAACGGATCGGCCCTGTTGGCACTGCGATATTAGTGTTTACGCTGTCTGGCGGCGCGTTGACAACGTAACTGACTGCTGAGTTGGTATCGGGGTCATCAATCGTAAACGCCGACGAACCTATAGACTCAGCAGAACTGACTGCCGCATCCCGTGTGTAAAGTGCGGCTGTCGTAATGCTGCCGGGATCATTCGCTGCCTCAGAAAATCCAGCTAGCCCACTGATCGTCGTTGTAACACCGCCACAGTCAGCCGCCAGGTAATGAACCAATCGACCGTCTGCCACCGCATCAGCCGTAAACGCATCCGTGTCAATCGTCGTATCAGAACCTGTCGAACTACCTGTCTGGCCGACATTCGTGTGTATCGGTGCTGCTGCATTAAACTCACCAGCAAGAACCTTGATGCAATAACCACGACCGCGAGCCGCAGCCGACACTGTTACGTTAAGCGATCCTGCACCGATAGTCGCATCGCCAATGCAATAAAACACCGATAGAATAGGGTCGCCAGCGGTTGACTCATTCGCAACGACCGTTGTGATTGTTTCGCCGTTCGGGCCAGTGGCAGGAATAGTGTGCGTCGGGGTAAGGTCTGTCCCAACGTGAAATATCAGCAGATCACCGTTCACATACGCTGGATAGTCCACCGTCACAGGGTCAATCGTGCTGCCCCACGAAGATGAGGTTACATCTGCCGCCTCAATTAACGGTGTCGTAGCCATTAGCTGAAGATACTCCGTCCTATGGCGTCTGTTGAAAACCAAGTCATGATGGACTGCGCCACTTTAAGAGAGCCAGCTTGTGTGAGATGGACATTGCCATTTATCTCATGATCAGCTTCCGTGATATTAAACCCATCTCCACTACGACCGTTTGGTTCTGGGGACCAAATATACGGACCCCAGTAAACATCAGGATTTTGGTCGATGATGAGTTGGCACACACTGTTTGAACCCCAGGCATGAGGCTCTGGATGTGAAGTCGCCCAAAATTCGTTGTGTAAGCCGTTCATAGTTATGATGGCACCTGGGTACTTGCTTCGTATGTTAGTGATAATGCTGTTGTACTGCACCTCTAAGTCTGCAACATAAGTCGCATAATCTCTACCATTAACCCTATCCACCACACACACCATAACGACACTGACATCGCTCGCAGAGAACCCTGCATTGGAAAGCTCTGTCGCCGCAACAGTCCAGGCAGAATTACCCGATATTGCCCACTGAGCTGCGGCTGCTCCGCCTTGCGCTCCGTTAACTATCGTTGTCTTGGATGCGCCAGCTAAGGGGATTAATTCGGCGGTGTATTGGTTTGTGTTTGACATGCCAATGACTAGCATGGCTTTGCCGGAGGGCAAAGACAAAGAAGCGGCGCCTGGATCAACGGATACCTGCGGGAAATGTTCCTCTGGGAATACCACGCCAGTAGCAGGGCTAAGAGTAAAGGACCCTTCTACAGTGCCCCACTCATCCCTACCTAGTAAGGTACCTACCATCACGAAGTTCAACCCATCCCCACTCAACCACTTAGGACTGAATCCCCAGAAGATGGCATTGTCGCCGTCCATTAATCCAAGGGTCGTTGCATTCGTCTTTAGTACAGTAGACCAAGGACCCCAGGGTTCAGGAGCATCGTAGATACCTATCTTGGCACCACCGATCGCGGTTCGGTCTGTCTGCAGCGTAGTGAGAATGTATCGGCCAAGAGGCTCGTTGTAGAACATGCTTGACGAGTCATTACCATCCGTTGCGTCTTGGAAAATGTTGGCCCTATTAGTCAAATTAGTTGACCACGACGGGTTTGTCGGAGTGCCAGTGAAGTAAGACCAGTTCGACTTAGTGGGTGCATCAAGGTTCGACTCCAAGCAACGCACCAACGATATTCCACCAGGCTTCTGTACGTTGTAGACGTCATCGTCATGCTCGCAGATGAGCGCGTACACGTACGCATCCGTAGCTGCCACTGAAGTCGCAGCGACTGGCTTAGCGTGGTCTTGCCCGAACTGAACAAAGGCCAGTGAGTAGAAACCAGTAAGCTGGTTGCCTCCCCAGTCTCCGGAGTCCCAGCGAATGGTTTGTGACCAGCTAACGCCGCCGTTCTCGGACTTGATTATGGATACACCGTGGTAACGATCTTCCCGCGAGCCATTACCTCCAACAAGGAAGTAATCAACAGCAGCGTACAGCTTACCGTTTGCTCCAAGCATTCCGTAGCACTTACCCTGCTCGCTGGTCGGCATAGCTTCGCCGCTCTTAAACACATCGAATGCTGAGTACCCGGCCTGTGTTCCTTCGATCCGTGAGAAGCCGAACGATCCTCGCGTAAGTGTATTGCCAGTTAGATTACCGAAGCCACGACCATCACCGAAGGAAGTGTACTGGTGCCCGTCCCAAGCCCACGTAATCGGCCAGTTGTCAGACTCAGGTGCAGATACGCTGTTGCCTGGGGCGATGTTCTTTAGTGTGTTGAAGTTAAGCGTAATGCCGGTAATGCGGTCGGATGTTGGAGGCGGAGGTTCAGCACCGCAGGCAACATACCGTGTCGGGCACGCTGTGTTTAAGGCCGGATCAGCCTGAATTGCTAACTTTGCAGCATTGAATGTGTTTGTTGCATCCACGTCAGACGAGTGCCAGAAAGCATGCGTAACCTGCTGTAGCTGCATAAAGTCAATGACTCCAGGCGCATCGCGGCCATTTCCAGTTGGCCCACCTTTGGAATAAACCGAAAAGCTGATGGTGGTTCCGCGGGCGAGTTGAGTACGGTAGTCTCTCGGTGCCTGTTCGCCAGTGCCGTCGTTCGCGGTGTCGCCACCTTCGAAGAACCACCACCCCGGCGTTTCTCTAGCATCTGGGCTTCCAATCCCGATCCGAAGGGCGTATGCAGCCTCGAATAACTGGGTGACGTGGTTGCTTAGTGAGTTAATTTGAGGAAAACAGTTGATCCTCAAGAATGCGGCTTCCATCCTTGTGTACATGTCGACCAGCAGATCAGCGAAAACGTCGATGTTATAACTAGGCGGCGGTCCATTAGGCAAGCCGCCGAACGATAGCACTGCTTCTGGCGTCAGGATTCCCTCGAACCCATCGTTGCCGTCGTAACGGTTAGCGATGGCTTCCAACATGAGGATGTACCGCTCCATAACATCCGCGTCCCAGACCGGTGCGAGCCAGCCTTGGTTATGCTGGAAGACGCGAGGAAGCAAGTCCGCGGGAGACTCGACCGTAGCTGGCTTGCTGTTCGGCACGTTATTTGGCCAGAGGAATGATTTGTAGTGCGGCATTATCAAAATTCGCTGCCCCTGCGCTACTGCCGCATTGAGCATCGTATCGATGAAGCTCCAGCTAAACGTACCAAGCGTCGGCTCGATCCATCCCCACGGGACTGGGAACATCACGCCCTTGAACTCTGGAATATCATTAGCCTTTGTTTGTAGCGTGTTGAGCATCACCGCCAAAAACTGCGCTTCTGTGGTGTTGTCGAATGGATCGCCGTTGGGGTTTACGTAGTGGCCGGGGTTCCACCGCTTAGCGCCCGTTACTATTGTTGTATTAATGACCGTAACACTGGCAGTTACTATAGCGCCAAGCACAGGAGCTACACCGCCGCTCAAGTTTACTGGGTTAGACAGTGTCAGCGTACCCACTTGCGTAGAGATTACTTCCTGCGCCGCCACCGCAATAACCTGCTGTGTTTCTCCTACAGCAAACGTCACCGTACCCGAGGCCGGTATCACTGATGCCCCGGTTACCGTCCAACTCGCCCTGACGCTATCAGTGCTCACTTCGCCTGTACGATTAACAACGAAGTTTATGATGGTGTTTTCGTTACCTGAATATGATGAAGCAGCCAGCCCAATTGTTATGCTGGCAGGAATCACATTAGTGATAGTGAATGACGCTGTGCTCGGGGCCAGCATCTGCGGCTCAAGCTCGGGGTCAGAGTCGGTTATATTACGAGGGTTCGTCAGCCGTAGTAACCCAACTTCGGTTATCGTCACCGAAGCCGCGGTAACCAGGATTGTTTTCACTCCCTCGCCCCGCAGGAACCTGGCTGTACCAGTGCTGGGAGATACTGATGCTCCAGTAATCTCCCAATCGACCCACACTTCGTTTTGGTAGCCGTCTGCGCGAGTAATCACGAACTCAATTACTGTGGCTTCGTCACCCACATAGAAACTAGACGACAGTGCCAAGTTGCTCACCGCAATCGGCGGCGCGCCCACTCTTGGTACGATAACTACTTGTCCAGCCATAGCCTCCAGCCTGCCCGTACGAACCCGGATTATATGTTTGCCCGGTCGGGAATCCCTCTCAGCCTGTCGGATTTCTAATGTTTCCTTCCTCGCAATCTCGCTATAAGGCGGCAAGGAGGTAACATGGTCATCCATTAGGTCAGGGTAAAAATACCCGCTGCAGCAAACTGTACTGTCAAGGTATTACCCGACGTTACTGAAAACTGAGCCGTGCTCAAGCGAGACCAGACCAACAAGTGTCCGGAAGTCACCGCACCTACCGACGTATGAATTACCGCGAACTTAACGTTGCTGAGATTCGCACCGCTCGCTGTGAAGACCAGATCGGTTGCATCCCACTTAACTGACGATGGATCGCCAGCAGTCGTCCATGCAACGCCAGCAATGGTTCTGCCGCCTGCTGCATAGCCACCAGCAACCGCGATCTCACCAGTGATCTGGCTTGCGATTGAGATGGTGGTTGTGGACGCGTTCGATGCCGACGTTGCCAACTGCATTTTCCAAATACCTGCATTCAGCAGAATCGTGCCAGCGCCGATTTTCTTCTTAGCGTCATTATAAAAAGTCCATGCTGTAGCAGCCATAGTTTATTCCTCACTTGCCTCTAAGGCACTAAGAGCAGCGCCAGTTTTAATAATATGAGCAATCAGCCCATCACCTTTTACATCCAAACTAATCTCATCGCCAAACTTACTTACCATCAACATAAACTCTTTGGCCTGGGAGTACATCCACCCGTCGCACCAAAAAATCGTGCCCCCCACAGAAACCGGGAACGTTTTTGACTTGTAGTCGTTCTCAGGCTG
>Ga0307380_10007643_pt1 | contig 14010 bp, 11 predicted proteins | sample UN3MG_FD_202239 | JGI IMG/M metagenome (GOLD analysis project Ga0307380, IMG submission 202239) | Soil microbial communities from Risofladan, Vaasa, Finland - UN-3 | ecosystem: Environmental > Terrestrial > Soil > Coastal area > Acid sulfate soil | place: Finland: Risofladan, Vaasa | collected... | reverse complement strand
GATCTGCCCGCTGCAAGCTGCGCGAGTTGCAATGCACGCGAACCGGCTTTTTCGCTCAAACTGAGCTCAACGGCCAATTCCTGAACATTGGAATGACTTGCGGTTGCATTGAATTTCGTCATCGGGACTCCTGAACTGGAACTGTCTGGACTAGCGCAACATTAAGAGTATGGGTGAGTATAGTGAAAATAATACTCGACACTCACTATCCCCCGGAACCTTCAACTTGCGCAGACAGAACACTTAACTCGGTTATGACGGATATGGGCTGAACCCTACTGGAGTTCAACTGGAACACGCATTCAATCGAATCCCTTACGATGAAGTGTGTGTCCCTTATGATCCTAGATTCAGGGCTTTCTTTGCTCGGCAATTCCGGGGACACAATTCCGGGGACAGTATACCCAATACGATTCGGCCCAGGTAATCGGGTGACCGGAGCACTTACAGGGAGGTAGGCGATGGCCAGGAAGCCGAGAGTCGTTGCTCCGTCTTTTCCTCATCATGTAACACAGCGTGGTAATCGTCGACAAAAGACCTTCTTTTGTGTCGATGACTACCTTTCCTATATCGAGCTGCTCATCGAATTCTCGACACTCGCGGAAACCCGCATCTGGGCTTATTGCCTTGATGCCCAATCATGTGCATCTCGTCATGGTCCCGGGCCACGAAGATGGATTAAGGGCCGCAGTGGGATCAGCGACCTTTAAACAGCGATCCGAGAATGCCGCGCACCAGGGCGCCTCCGGCTCTGCCGCCCAGGCTTCTCGCGACACTCTTGAGGAAAGTCTCGCCAATGCCCTGTCGACGACGACCGCTGGTTTTGGCAGCTGAGTGTTTGCGACTGGTGGGCGGTTTTTTCTCAGCCGCTGAGGTGGCAGCCGCATCGGCACGTTTTGCCAGAATTTCGAAGGCCGACTCACGATCAACGGTGGTGTCGTATTTACCACTAAGCGGACTCTCGTCTACCACATCCAGAATCTCCGCCCGATTCGCGGCACCTATTCTGGATATCGGCGGTTTCACCATCGCGCGTTTTACGAAAGAAGGCGCGCCATTCGCCATCAAGGTTGAAATCAGGGCTTCGCCGACACCCATCTCGCTAATGGCTTGCTGAACTGAAAAGCTATTGTCGCTACGAAATGTCTGCGCGGCTGTCTTCACCGCCTTTTGCTCTTTCGGGGTAAAGGCGCGCAGCGCGTGCTGCACGCGATTCGCCAGTTGGGCAAGCACGGGGTCGGGTAAATCGCCGGGGCTTTGGGTGACGAAATAAACGCCGACGCCCTTGGAGCGAATCAACCGAACCACCTGCTCGACCTTGTCGATCAAGGCTTTCGGCGTATCCTTGAACATCAGGTGCGCCTCATCAAAAAACACCACCAGTTTCGGTTTTTCAGGATCGCCAATTTCGGGCAGATTTTCGAACAGCTCGGACAGCAGCCATAACAGCAAGGTGGAATAAACCGCGGGCTCATGAATCAACTTGTTCGCCACCAGCACATTCACATAACCGGCACCCTGTGAATCGCACTGCATCAGATCATCCAGTGCCAACATGGGTTCACCGAAAAACTTTTTCGCACCGCTTCTTTCAAGAACCAGCAAACGCCGCTGAATGGCGCCAATCGAACTGGCGGAGACGTTACCGTATAGACTCCTGATCTCAGCAGCCGATTCTGAAACATGCTGCAACATGGCGCGCAGATCTTTCAGGTCAAGCAACAATAATCCATTGTCGTCAGCAATGGCGAAGGCGATGTTCAACACACCTTCCTGCGTTTCGTTCAAGCCCATCAGGCGTGACAACAGCACTGGCCCCATGTCGGAAATGGTGGCCCGGATCGGGTGCCCCTGTTTACCATAGAGATCCCAGAAGACGGTGGGACATCCACGCCACTGATCGACTGGCTGACCGAGGGCCTGTAGTCTTTCGTTCACTTTCGGGTGTGACTTGCCCGCCTGGCTGATGCCCGATATGTCGCCTTTCACATCGGCCAGAAAAACGGGCACCCCCTGCTGCGAAAAACTCTCCGCGAGTGCCTGTAACGTCACCGATTTACCCGTACCGGTTGCACCGGCGATGAGACCGTGACGATTGGCTCGTTTCAAATTGAGATTTACCGGGAAAACGCCATTTTGGCGATTATTATCCTGTGTTGCGTAACCCAGTAGTATTTCGTTATCCGCCATGTTGCCTGCCACCTGTTAACTCGAGCCGTTGATCAGGGTCTGGGTAGGGAATGCCATCTCCAGACTATTTTCGTTAACGCGTCGCAGGATGACCAGCCCGATCAGCCTGCCCTGAACGATATTGTGGTAATAACCTGGGGTGAGTAGGGTTCCCAAAATTATTCCCGCCTTTAAAATAGGTAGCACCGGATTATCGATGCCGACGAAAAATAATCAACTTATGAACTCGATATCCGATTTAATTCAATGCCGGGACTGGCCCTGTCTTCAGAGCTGCGATTGATAAACCAGTACTGTCAGCGATTGAGCATGCTGGAGATCATCGAAATCAAAATGATCGGTCTGCGACAGCATTGCAAAAGAACACAATTCAGCTTTGCTCTACAACCGCCGCCAGAGGCGCGTTTTGTTGTACCGATTTAATACCGTTGTCGCGGCCTGAGGCACTTTTATAAGACTGACTCGTGCCGATTACCTGTTGGTTCGATGCTTTCAGATTAAACATGAACTTTTCCGTGCCACTTTCTTTCTTTTCGAAATTCGCGGAATCGGGCGCATGTTTTCGTACTGACTCTATTCCGTTCGCACAACCGGATTTCGCGCTGTAACCCTGGCTGGTCAGAATGATTTCACCATTACCGGCCTTTAGCCGAAATCGATGTTTGCCGGCTTTGTCCAGATAGGTTTCAAATTTTGCTGCCACAACACATCCTCCGCATTATTGGTATGAGCGGTCATCATCCATGATCGCGAAATGCTCTGCAACCCTACTCGCCAATTCCGGGGACAGTATACCTAATACGAATGGGCCTATATGATCGGGTGATCGGAGCCTTTACATGACAAGTGACGGGGTCAGGCCTTACAATTTGCAATCGCCAGGGATAGCGATGTCAATTGTAAGGCCTGACCCCGAGTTCTGACCCCGAGTTCTCGAGTTCTCATGGGAATGGAAACCCGTTGGCTCGAAGCCGCTGTCTTTTGCCTTGCCATGATGATTGCCCGTTATCCTGTAAACCTTACCGACTTCACCATGTTTCTGCCCTGAAGTAAATTGCAGACCAGGTCAGGAGCAATACACCTGGCTCCGCAGGCGCGACTTTCCGTTCATCGCGAAGCGATCTGTCCCCTGTTTTTCGTTCCCCAGCTTCAGACGCTCACTTTCCTGTTTCTATGTCGTGAGTTTACAAAGGAGGCGAGGTCAGACCTCATATCCCACATTTGACAGGTAATCGACTCCCGCTTAAGAAAACTCGATCCGGGCCAGCTATCAACAGACTTCCCCAGGAGACAGGGCCGTCAAATGTGTGGCCTGGCTGCGTTTTGCTCGTTTTTGCCGCGTTTTCGTGCGTATTGGCTGTGAACCCGTATTTGCTTCGTATTTGCTTAAAACTATGCCGAACTTTCTATATACTCGGCAAGCATTAGATCTGGCAGGTTCTCGCATTTATCCGGTTTTACCGTATCTGCTGCGGTAAAACGCGCCGGGACTAACGCAGGGTGATTTTTATATAACTAATAAAACTGTAGGAGAACACCATGAGATTAAGATCGATACAGCTGATGGCAATCGGCGTTGTAGCCATGTGCAGCGCATTCAACGCTTCAGCGGAAACCCTCCGCGTCGGTATGGAATGTACCTACGCGCCTTTCAACTACCGCACCGCCGACGGTGAACTGGCAGGTTACGACGTCGATGTCGCCAAAGGCGTCGCGAAAATAATTGGCGCTGATTTCGAATACGTCTGCCAGGAGTGGGACGGCATGATCCCGGCGCTTTTGGCCAATAAATTCGACCTGATCATTGCATCGATGTCGATTACTGAAAAGCGTATGGAAAAAATCGATTTTTCCGGGCCCTATCGCTTCTCGACTGGTCAAATCGTCGGTTCGAAGAAAACCAAGGTTAATTTGTTTGATGGTTCGGGAAAGCCGATTCCCGGAAATTTTAAAGGCCTGAAGGTTGGACTGGAACGCGCAACGACCTATGCGAGCTGGTTCGAAGAGAAACTGCCGGAGGCAGACGTCCTCCTGTATGACAGTTCTGAATCACTCTACCTGGATCTGCAAAACGGACGCGTTGACCTGATCATGACCAACCCGATGAAAGCGTATCTGAAGTTCCTGTCCAAGGAAGATGGTGCCGGATTCGAATTCAAGGGGCCTGTCATCGATGAAGAGAAATACTTTGGCGTCGGTGTCGGTATTGGTCTGCGTCAGGGTCAGGCAGAGCTGAAACAACGACTCAATGGCGCATTGAAGCAGTTGATCAATTCAGGTGACCTGGAAAGCTACGCCCGAAAAATCTTCCCGTTCAAACTCCACAAAGACGCGTGGGGACAGTAAGCATTTGAAGCAGTCAGGGCGACAGGCATCGGCCTGTCGCCTTTTCTATAGACCCCGTTCAAATGCCAGCTCCAGTAGAAATGGGGAATTGATTTGGAAGTGCTAAGCGGTTGGTGGGATGACTACCTCTGGGGAGCGGTCATCGTTGCAAAAGTTTTTGCAGCGTCCCTGTCGCTGATGGTCCTGTTCGGGCTTATCGGTGCTGCCGCCAAACTCTCGGACAACCGTGTTGCGCAAAAGATTGCCAATGGCTATACGGTAGTCTTCCGTGGCACGCCCGAGATACTCGTCATACTCCTGTTGTATTTCGGTTCAGCGATTGCACTAACGGCAATCGCGAAGTTATTCGATCCGGATATTCGATTTGTTGATGTGCCACCCTTTTGGGCAGGAACGATTGCCATTGCACTGATCGTCGGTTCCTACGCAACCGAAACCTTTCGTGGTGCTTTCCTCGGCGTCAAGCCCGGCAGCATCGAAGCCGCGAGGGCGCTCGGCATGTCTCCCCTGCAGACCTTCATATACATCCGCATTCCCGAGATGTGGCGCATCGCATTGCCGCCCTTTGGCAATCACATGTTGTCACTGGTCAAGGACACTGCCCTGATATCCATCATTGGCCTGAATGAAACCCTGTTTGTCGCCAAACAGGCCATTACGGTTACCGGCAAGCCTTTTACCATGTACATCGTGGTCGGCATCATCTACCTGGGTTTTTCAACACTCATCACCCTGTCGGTCATGGGTATTGAAAAATTCGGCAACCGCACGACGCTAGGTGCCAGATGAGTTTCGATCTGAATCTGATCCTGGATAGCCTGCCCAGGATGCTGGCCGGCTTAGGTGTCACCTTGCAACTGTTGCTGGTGTCCGGCCTGCTGGGCCTGATCCTCGCCATCCTGCTCCTGCTGATGCGAATCAGTGGCAAGTTCTACCTGGACTGGGTAGCCCAGGTTTACATCTACATTTTCCGCGGCACTCCTATCCTGGTGCAGATCTTTATTATCTATTACGGTCTGCCGCAGTTTGAAGCGGTCAGGGACAGTATTTTCTGGCATATTCTGCGCGAACCCACGGGCTGCGCCATCCTCGCGCTCACGCTCAATACGGGCGCCTACGTTTCCGAGATCCTGCGTGGTGGCGTGCTGGGTGTCGACAAAGGCTTGCTCGAAGCGGGCTCCGCTCTGGGGATGTCGGCGCGACAAAAATTTATTTACATTACCACCCCCCTGGCAACACGTATTGCGTTGCCGGCATACAGCAATGATGTGATCAGCCTGCTCAAGTCCACTGCGCTTGCCAGTACGATCACCATTACCGACATGACCGGGATCGCCCGCACCATCGTGGCGGATACCTATGCGCCTTACGAGGTTTTTATCTCGCTGGCGATCATCTACATGATCTTTACCTTCGGAATTCAAAAGCTGTTTGGGTTATTTGAACGATACCTGGGACGTTACGCCAGGCGAGAGGAATAGCGTGACCGAAAACAACACCAGACCCCTGATCGAGATGGTCAAGGTAGACAAGTATTTTGGCTCGTTTCAGGCGTTGAAAAATATCGACCTTGAAGTGCACAAGGGCGAACGTATCGTGATTTGTGGACCTTCCGGTTCAGGCAAGTCGACCTTGATTCGATGCATTAACCGGCTCGAAAAGCACAACGATGGCCAGATCATTATCGACGGCATCGAGCTCACCGATAAGGTCGGGGACATCGACGCCGTTCGCCGTGAAGTTGGCATGGTGTTTCAGAACTTCAACCTGTTTCCGCACATGACGATTGTAAAAAACCTGATGATTGCCCAGCAGCTGGTGCGCAAGACAAGCAAAGACGAAGCCCGCAAGATGGCGATGCGCTACCTGGAGCGGGTGAAAATTCCCGAGCAGGCGGATAAGTACCCGATCGCGCTATCCGGCGGTCAACAGCAGCGCGTGGCCATCGCGCGCGCACTGTGCATGGAGCCGGAAATCATATTATTCGATGAACCCACTTCGGCGCTCGATCCCGAGATGATCAACGAAGTGCTGGACGTTATGGTCGATCTTGCCAAGGAAGGAATGACCATGATCTGTGTTACCCATGAGATGGGATTTGCGCGTTCAGTCGCCGATCGAATTATCTTCATGGACGAGGGCGAGATAGTCGAACAGGCCAGGCCGGCAGAGTTTTTCGATAACCCCAAAAGCAAGCGAACCCGGGCATTCCTGGACCAGATTCTCAGCCACTGAACAGACAACTGCAGCGCAGCGGTATTAAAGCCTGTTGCGGGCTAGACAGAACCCGCGCCCAGTGCGGCGCCGACCACTTTGGCAATTTGTATATCCTGAACGGCCACCCCGGTCAGGTCCGCCACGGTAATCTGATCGATTGACGTTCTGATCCGTTTGCCGTTGGCTATGGCGCCGCCCAGCTCGATCACTTTATCCACTTTCAAATCCCCGGACATCAACGCCTGGTAAACTTCGCCACGCTCCTGGCTTTGGCTTAGGCTGTCCACCACAACGATATCCGCGCTGCGCAGAATTTGCGTATCCAGTTCCTGTTTTTCAAGCGTATCCGATCCCATCGCGGTGATGTGCGTGCCCGGTTTGACCTGCCCGGCCTGCAGCAACGGCGTCACCGAAGCCGTCGTCATCACGATCAGGTTACTGGCGTCAGCAACATCGGATGCGTCACGCGTGGTTTGCACGTCGTATCCCTCACGCACCATGTCATCCCGGTAGGCCGCGAGGCTCGCGTCAGAGCGCCCCCACACAACAACACGCCTGCAATCGGTAACGGATTTGAGAAACTGCACCTGCATGCGGGCCATCGTGCCCGTGCCGAACACGCCGATCGCAGTCACCTCCTGCGGCGCCATGTACCTGGCGACAATCTCGCCCGCAACTGCCGTTCTGATGTTGGTCAGATAGCCTTCGTCCAGCAAAATCGTTTGCAGCGCCCCTGTCTGCTGCGAAAAAACCAACATCAGACCCGAGCCTGTCGGCAGATTGAATTTTGCATTTTCATAAAAGCCGGAGGCAATTTTTATCACAAAGGATTCATCACCCTTTATGTACCCATACTTGATGTGGGTATCACCCGGTGGATCTTCGAATGTCAACTCGCCAACGGGTGGCACTATCACCTGGCCATTCGAATAGGCGACAAAGCCAGCCTCGATTTCAGTTGAAAAATCGAGTGTCTCTACTGCCTGTTTGATTTGTTCGAGCGTATAGATTTTTGTCATTGGTATCTCACGATGCAGAGGTCCGGTCAGCGAAAGTCTATCAGGATGCCCGAACAGGTGTACCGCTAAGGTCAGCGTAGCTGTCATATCGATGGCTGAGGTATTTCTGATCGTTTGCACTCGCTTGTTAAGGTTCTTTGACCAGGCGGATTTTCAGGGTACAGTTATTGCTGCATATTTGGCGAACACCGATTCGTCGCCCGTTTGTTACCCGGAGGCCAGGAAAATGGATGCTGCCCAGTTTGTCAGCCAGGCAAATCGCTTTGCCGATATTTCGCGTGCGATTATCCGTGAAGAAATCTACCGCCCCCGGGAAGTCGAGGTTAAATCAGACAACACGCCCGTCACCCCGGTCGATCAAAAGGTCGAACTGGCACTGCGCGCCGCCATCGAGGAGGCCTTTCCCGAGCATGGCATTGTCGGCGAGGAATTTGATAATCTGAATCCGGATTCCGACTATGTCTGGGTGCTGGATCCCATCGATGGCACCATGGCATTCATTGCCGGGCTGCCCACCTTCGGTACCTTGATCGCCTTGACCTGGCGCGGCGAACCCATTCTCGGAATACTGGACAGCCCGATCACCAAGGAGCGCTGGATAGGAGCCGACGGGGCTGGAACCACAATCAATGGCAAGGCGATCCAATGCCGCCCATGCAATTCCCTCGACACCGCTTTTGCTCACACCAGCTCGCCACTCTACTTTCAATCGGCCGATTCAATAGCGGCCTACGAGCGCATGCGAGACGCCGTGCAGTTTTTGATTTTTGGCGGTGGTTGCAATGCCTATGGGCGCATTGCGCAGGGTTACATCGATGTCGCCTTCGAAGCGGCCCACGACATACACGATTATCTGGCATTGGTACCCATTATCACCAACGCCGGTGGCGCCATCTCGGACTGGCAGGGTAATCCGCTGACGCTGTCATCGGGGTCACGATTTGTCGCCAGCGGCGATCAGGATCTGCACCGCATGGCGTTAGCCGTACTAAACGGCTGACCATGACCAGAAATCCGCACTATGACGTCTTGTTCGAGCCCGTCACAATCGGGCCCGTCACCGCCAGGAACCGCTTTTACCAGGTCCCGCACTGCGCCGGAATGGGGCATCGTTATCCGTTTGCCAATGCCGCACATCGAGCGGTAAAAGCCGAGGGTGGCTGGGCAGTCGTATGCACGGAGGAATCGGAGATACACCATTCCTCTGAAATATCCCCGTCAACGGAATCCAGAATCTGGGATGAAAAAGACATGCCTGCCCTGCAACTGCTAACCGATGGCGTTCATCAACACGGCGGGCTGGCCGGAATCGAACTGGTCTACATCGGCTACCACGGCCCAAACCGCTATAGCCGGGAAATCCCGATGGCGCCTTCGCACACGGTTACCGACAGCTATGAGCCGATTCAGGCCAGGGCAATGAACAAGCAGGACATCAGGAATCTCAGGCGCTGGCACAGGCAGGCGGCAATCCGCGCGCGGGATGCCGGTTTCGACATCATCTACGCCTACGCGGGTCACGACATGAGCCTGCCCTGGCACTTTCTGTCAAAACGTCACAATCAGAGAGCGGATGAATACGGCGGTTCGCTGGAGAATCGGGTGCGGCTGTTTCGCGAATTGATCGAAGACACCAAAGAAGCGGTCGGCGACAAATGCGCCATCGCGGTTCGACTCGCGGTGGATGAGCTACTCGGTGATTCGGGCATCACCAGTGACGGTGAAGGCAGGGACATTATTGCCATGCTCGCCGAATTGCCGGATTTGTGGGATGTGAACATCAGTAACTGGTCGAATGACTCGATGACCTCCCGTTTCAGTGCAGAAGGGTTTCAGGAACCCTATACGGCATTCGTAAAATCTTTGACGACTAAACCGGTGGTGGGCGTTGGACGGTTTACTTCACCGGATACGATGGTGGACCAGGTTCGGCGAGGTGTGCTCGATTTTATCGGCGCGGCGCGCCCGTCAATCGCCGATCCATTCCTGCCAAACAAGATAGAAAGCGGGCGGGAGAACGACATTCGTGAGTGTATCGGCTGCAATATCTGTGTCGCCTCCGACAATGTGGTTACGCCGATTCGTTGTACGCAGAATCCAACCGCGGGTGAAGAATGGCGACGCGGGTGGCACCCTGAAAAGATTGAACCAGCCCGGTCAACGGAATCCATCCTCGTGGTTGGTGGTGGACCGGCAGGCCTTGAGTGCTCGCGTGCATTGGCACTGCGCGGATATCAGACGACCCTTGCCGATTCGCGATCGAGCATTGGCGGCAGAGTCGCGCTCGAAGCCCGCCTGCCGGGATTATCAAACTGGGCCAGGGTGCGTGATTATCGCAGCGGGCAGCTGGAGCAAATGCCAGGCGCCGAGGTGTATGCCAATAGCACCATGGACGCGGATCTTGTCGAGGAATTTGGCAGCGACCATGTCGTGTTGGCGACAGGAAGTCACTGGCGCAGGGATGGCAAGGGGCGGCAACATAAACAACCCGTACCTGGCCTTGATACCTTTCCGGTCTTCACTCCGGACGATCTGTTGAACCCATCCTTCAATATCGAGGATATGCCCAGCGGCAACATTGCTGTGTTCGACGATGATCACTACTACATGGGTGGCATTCTGGCAGAACATCTCGCCAAAGCAGGTCGCAATGTATATCTGATTACTCCGGCCAGCGAAGTCTCTACCTGGACGCAACATACGCTGGAACAGGGCCGAATCCAGGCACGCCTGCTGGAACTCGATGTGCACATCATGCAACAGCGTCGACTTGCTCGGGCCTGTTCCGCGAACATTGAAACGGCCTGTGTCTACACCGGGCGGGTCGAAACAGTCGACTGTCAATCCATCGTGCTGGTCACCGAGCGCGCGCCCGAACGCGAACTGTACGATGAATTGATGGCGCGCCAGAATGCAGGTGGTTTGAAACGAATCTTGTCTATCAAGCTGATTGGCGATGCACTGGCGCCAGGAACCATTGCCGCCGCAGTTTACAGCGGGCATCGCTGCGCCAGAGAGTTTGGCGAGGAAATCGATATCGACAAGGCGCCATTCAAACGCGAAATGCCCTGGTTTACCGGGAACTGATGTTGTTGCCGATTCCCATCTCCAGCAATCGGTTTACAAAAATTTTAACTGTCTGCAAGCGCAATACGGGCCGCAGCAAACCCAACCTGACAAATGCCCATGATGTATAAAGAACCCTGGTCCAAGAAGCACAAATCGGTAACGGGTGGATTGCCCTACAATTTATCCAATTCGTTTTCAGAGCCGCTGACCAGTGAAGAACTGATCAACTATGCGCTGGACCGGGGCGATGATGACCTGGTCACCGACTATCACAAACACTCGCTGCGCTACACACCCAACGGCGGTAGTCTGGATCTCCGTGAAGAAGTAGCAAATTTATACGGCCCCGAGATCAGCGCCGACCACATCCTGATTTTTTCAGGCGGCCAGGTTGCGCTGCAGACGGCAGCCTACGCCGTGCTCGACAGAGACAGCCACAGCATTGTTTTCACACCGGGTTATCAATCCGTGGTGCAGGCACCGGAACATGCACTCAGCAAAACTACCCGAATCAAACTCTATGCCGAAAATAACTGGCAAATCGATCCGCAGGAAGTTGAACAGGCCATCGACAGTAATACCCGATACATGGTATTTAACGAGCCTTACAACCCCGCTGGCACGCTGATGAAACCTGACGTTCAACAGGCGCTGGTGGACATCGCGCGCAAGCACGACATCACTATTCTGTGCGATGAAGCCTATCGACTTCTGGAACACAATGAAGCAGACAGGCTGCCGGCGATGGCCGATGCCTATGAACATGGCATCAGCGCATGCACCATGTCGAAGCCCTGGGGAGGCTGTGGTATCACGATTGGCTGGCTTGCGCTACAGGATCTCGACCTTAAGCAGAAACTGGTTGACGTGCAGTACTTTGGAACGACCTGCCCGGGCAGAGCCAGTGAGATTCAGGCCATTATGACCTTGCGTGCACACGACATTATTGTCCGCAAAAATTTGCGGATCATTCAGGAAAACCTGCTATTGCTCGATCAATTCATGGAAAAGTATAGCGACCTGTTCGAATGGGTCAGACCCACCGCCAGCACGGTCGCATTCGTAAAGTTCAAAGGTCCACTCTCATCGGACGAACTGGGCGAGGAATTGGCTAAAGCCGGGATTTCGATAAAACCGGCCTACGTTTTCACGGATGATGTCAGCGAGTACAGCGACTATTTTAGAATTGGCTTTGGTGAAAAAGTGATGCCGACGGCGTTGCAGGCGCTCGAAGAATTTGTCGAAAACAACAGAGACGGCTGGTAATAACTGTCGAACAGCCATTCCTGGCAACAAACCCCTAACGGCTTAATGGGGTCATAAGCTTACGGGCTCAGAGAATCTCAAAATGCGCATTACGCGGCTTGTTGCCGCAAATCGAGGTGATGTCCTGTGGGCAGGCGGAAAAGCAGATCACCAGGTCCATTTCGGCACGCATGACGATGTAGTCGCCCTTTTTAGTGACGGGCGGATAGGGTTTGATTGCGCCATCGGCTACGCATAAAGTGACGGGGTCAGGCCTTACATTTCATACGCATAAAGTGACGGGGTCAGGCCTTACATTTCACAATCTTCAAGAACAGCGATGTCAATCGTAAGGCCTGACCCCGTAATCCCACATCCCACAACCGTCAAGAACAGCGATGTCAATTGTAAGGCCTGACCCCCGACGCTGTTCTCGACGCTGTTGCTGCCCCTCCCCGACGCTGTTGTTTGTTTTGTGTAGGCCGGCTGAATCCTGCCGGGATTGCCAGAGGTGGTGAATCTTGAGAGCATGGGCCGCAAGTGTCATCAACCTGTTACCGGTAGGAAGGAAATTATGAGTGACGAAGACATCTGTTATCTCTCGGCGACCGAGGCGCTGAAGCGTTTCAAACGACGCAAACTCTCACCGGTCGAACTGATGCAGGCCATCATCGATCGCGCCGAAAAGATAGAGCCCACCATCAACGCGTTTACGGCGACGTTTTACGACCGCGCCCTCGAGCAGGCAAGAAAGGCGGAGGCGAAGTACATGCGCAAGGGTGCACGGCTGCGTGCGCTCGAGGGCTTGCCGCTCGCGGTCAAGGACGAGGTCGAGGTCAAGGGCGACCCCATCACCTCCGGCTCACTCCTCTACAAGGGCCAGGTGGGCGAGCAAACTGCCGTGTTTACGCAGCGCCTGTTCAATGCGGGCGCCATTTGTCACGCACGCACGGCGACGCCGGAATTTAGCTGTGCCGCCGTCACCCATAGCCGCATCCACGGCGTAACGCGCAATCCCTGGAACCCGGCCTACACACCGGGCGGCTCTTCGGGCGGTTCTGCCGCGGCGCTCGCGGCCGGCACTACGACGCTTGCGACCGGTTCCGACATCGCCGGCTCGATCCGCATTCCGGCGTCCTGTTGCGGCGTGGTCGGCTTCAAGCCGCCCTACGGGCGGGTCCCGGAAATGAAGCTGTTCAACCTGGATTTTTACTGCCACGAGGGGCCGCTCGCGCGCACCGTGACGGATACCGCACTGATGGAGAACGTCATTGCCGGGCCGCACCATTCCGACATCGCCTCGCTCAAACCCAGGGTACGCATTCCGGAAAAGCACAAGTCCATGCGCGGCGCACGCATCGCTTACTCGCTCGACCTCGGTTACTTCAAGGTCGACAAGGCGGTGCGCGAAAACACGCTGCGTGCGGTGCAGGCGTTTCGCGACATGGGCTGCAAGGTCGAGGAGGTGCAGGTGCCCTGGACGGAAGAATCCGCCAGCGCCGCCTGGACCTACCTGTTACACCTGTTCGGGGCGAGCTGTGCGGATTACCTGAAAAAAGGCAAACGCGAACTGCTGACCGACTATGCGCGCGCCTTCATCGAGCACGGCAGCAAATCGAAGGCGACGGATTTCGTCGCATCGCTGGTCACCGCGGGCGACATGTACGACTACTTCGGTGACATGATGCGCGCCTACGACGTCTTCGTCTGCCCCACGCTGGCAAAGCCGGCGCTAAAGGCGAATGCGCGCCTCGATTACGATAGCTGGAAAAAGGATGGCAAGGTCATGCCCGACGCGCTGTCCTGGTGCATGACCTATCCGTTCAACATGCTGAGCCGCTGCCCGGTGCTTTCGGTGCCGTCCGGTTTCGCGAACAACGGCGTACCGACCGGCATTCAGATTGTCGGGCGTGCCTATGAAGAC
>Ga0307380_10007642_pt1 | contig 14011 bp, 23 predicted proteins | sample UN3MG_FD_202239 | JGI IMG/M metagenome (GOLD analysis project Ga0307380, IMG submission 202239) | Soil microbial communities from Risofladan, Vaasa, Finland - UN-3 | ecosystem: Environmental > Terrestrial > Soil > Coastal area > Acid sulfate soil | place: Finland: Risofladan, Vaasa | collected... | reverse complement strand
TTTCGAGCCGACTTCCATCCGGGCCGTTCTGAGGCGTTCTCGCGCCAGGATGACGTTTCCTGAGTGCAAGCTGCCCCAAACGCTGCCAGAATGCTCCCAGTCGCGTTTTGGAGCCTTACCCCTATATCTGGATACCCCCCCTGAAGACGTCCTTGACGGAATGCTCGCCTCCGGGTAGGTTATAGGAGCTCCCGGGCCCAGAGAAGGACCCGGACGCCCTACAACCACGGCCGATATGAGCGGCGGTCACCGAAGCCCCATCATAGTCAACATCGGCGCCCATTCGACAGGATGGGCGCTTTCCGTTGGCTGGAAGCAAGGGAGACGGGGCCAACCCGACCCCGGCTCACAGACACATAGGAGGCATGATGAATAGACGGGTTGCTTTGCTGATTCTGGTGGTGTTGATGCTGGCCGCTGGGGCACTGCTGGTCCATGCCGAGATGGTATACCTACCCCTAGCGTTAAAGGGATGGTTTCAAAGACCCACAGCTACGCCCACTTGCACACCCACACGCACGCTGACACCCACGCGGACGCTGACACCCACGCGGACGGCTACACCTACACGCACGCCAAGGCCCACGTCGTGGCCGACCTGGACGCATACACCAACCGTTACCTGGACGCCCTGGCCGACGCGGACGGCAACACGCACGCCAAGGCCCACGGCAACGCTGAGACCTACGCCTACCTGGACACCAAAGCCCACGCCAAGCGCTACGGCCACGCCAAGCGCTACGGCCACGCCAAGCGCTACGGCCACACTTCCGCACGGCGACGGTCTGCGATTGACCGTCTACAATGCCTGGACGTGCAACGACTCGGCGTGGTGGGGGCCTGCTGATCCGGGCCAGATGTACTTGATGGTGACGGTTCTGCTGGAGAACCTGGACGCTGGCGAGGGGTGGTACAACGTCATGTACTTCAGCGCCAGAGACTCGGGGTATGCCAGATTCGATTCCCTAGTCGTTCAGGGCGGGATCGGGAGCGGGCGATGGGACACCGGCGACACTGCCTATGGCAATATCGGCTTCAGGGTGCCCACGACGTCTAGCGGCTTCTGGTTGCGATACGATGATTGGTACACGACCATCGACGTCAGCCTGGGGTTGTAGACGTCGGGTAGGCGAAGCCTGCGAAGGGTTCGCCCCACGCGCGCGGGGATTGGAGGCACAGTGAAACGCGCACGCTCCATCGAGTGGCTGCTTCTGGCCTTGCTCTGTGCCATCTTGTGCCCGGTTGCCCATGCCGACTCGGTGTACCTGCCCCTAGTAGGGCGATACTTCTTCGACCGTCCGATGACGTGGGCAACGGTGACATACGTTTGGGACGGTGACACCTTCGATATCGATACAGACGGTGACGGCCTGACAGATGACAGGGTGCGCCCCATAGGGATCGACACACCGGAAGTGAGCTTTGGGGTCGAATGCTACGGACCCGAGGCGAAGACCCGCGCCAAGGAACTGCTAGACGGCCAGCGCGTGGCCCTGGAGCGAGACGTGTCCGACCGCGATGACTGGGACCGCCTCCTGCGGTACGTCTACCTGCCCCATGGGCAGTGGATCAATGGCACCCTGGTCCGTGAGGGGTTCGCCAGGGTGACGATCTACCCGCCCGATGACAGATACTCAGTGGCGCTATACGCGCTGGAGGACCTGGCCATTGCTGAGGGCGCGGGCGGGTGGGCGGCGTGCGGGTGGTAGGGTTCTGCCCATCTGTGTGCGAATCCTGCATGAATCGCCAGCGATCGGAGCGCTAGGTGGCCACCTGAGGAGGGATCCCTGGCTTTCTTGTCGGCGATTCCTGCGAAAGGTTCATCCCACGCCGCGGGGATGATGGGACGGATGAGGACGCCGAAGCTGGGGCAATAACTGTCTTAAATCGAAGCTGGCCCAGCAGGTTCGCGCCAAGAGCATCCCATCGGGCGGGAAATACCCGTTGGTGACACGGCGTCCTTTGCTGTTCAGAAACTCTACGCATGGCACCAAATCGTGGTCAGAGGATATCAGAATCGCAATATCCCACTTCTCTTCCCAGGCAAGACTAATCATGTCCGTGACTATGCTCGTGTCTATGCCTTTCTCTACAGTGCCAATCATCTGTCCCTGACAGTGAGGACAGATAGCGACTGTTGTGTGACAATTGGGACAGTCTGGCGGGTGCTTGGGCTTGCGCTCTTTCGCTATCAGGTGAACGCCGGGGAAGCGATCTAGGATGTTGACAGCCCAGTTGTGTAGCCGCTTCCCCTTATCGGTGTGTGGATTGTAAGACAGATAAACGTGAGTGCCCTCAAAACGCAAGTTCGATCCCAGGAGAGTCTCGGCCTGTGCGACCAAACATGGTGATAACTGTCTCCAGTCCAGCCTATAATCACTGCCCTCACGCGCGATTATATTGAGCTGCAGATTCCAGAAGTCAACGAAGATTCTTGTTCGCAGGTCCGGCACCTGGCCCCCTAATAATTCGGGGAGTGCTAGAGGCACTCCCCGGGGTTCTCACAGCGAGTGGTAGACCCCGGGAGCATTCCACCCCCGGCACACACTCGCGGGCGTTAATTGCTTCTATTATAGCGCATGACAACAGATTTGTAAAGGGAGAACAAGCGTTCGCCGATTCGTCCTTAGGGCGCGATTCTCTTTGCGCCCAGGATTCAGCCCACGCACACGGGCAATCCTCACCCCAGTTAGAGATTCCTGCTTGACAAGCCCCACACGCATAGGACCTTGCGCCAAGGCCCGAAACAGCCCAGCGGTTGCCAGCGGAGGCGTTCACCACTTACTTAGATTCAAGTATCTCAAACACTCTGTCTGTCACACTTCCATCGATGAGCGGGGCCAATTGCTCGTCAAAGAGCTTTTTATAATCGCAGTCCTTATCCCACCTACCTTCGGTAGTTTCTAGGTCTTGTAGGGTTCGAAATCGGATCGTCCAATAGAGCTGCTCATCCTTGATGCCAAAACGTGGTGTGTAGACTTCAATTGGTTTGATAGCTTTTCTGATAGAGGATATCACGTGAGGGTCATCGCAAGACTCGAGTAAATAATCAGCCAAAGACTTTGCCCATTCCCGAGCTTCCTTCCACTTGCCCTGCCTGATCCGGACAGACCTCTCCAACAGAATCATGACACACCTCCATTTCCCTAAGACTGTGTACCAGTATACTAAGGGACATGGCTGAAGGCCAGCCGGGTTCGGCTACGCGGGCGGGGCAAAGTCAAACGGAACGGGCAAAGTGAGGCGGCAGCACGGTCAGCTCGTTGGTTGTGTTGCTTCCTGCTTTCCAACATAGGTGGCACGGATCCTATCCACCCTCCAACCCGGCTCGGCTGAGTCAGAACCAGGAGTGACGTAGGTTCCCAACTCCTCGAAATCGAAGTGCCAGCCTTCCTCCTCCATTCGGCGGCGGAAAGCCTCGAAGTCCTGTCGACTGTCGAAGGTCTTCCCGTTGTGGTGTTCACTTGCGCTGCGAAACTCCCCCTGCTGGTAGGAAGTTGTATACGGATCAAGAGCGTAATACTCCACTGTGACGTCGAAAGGGTCCCTCATCCTTCAGTACCTCCTCGATTGCTCTAGCCAACAGCGCCGTTCGGATTCATTCCAATGGTGTGAGTATAGCCGAATCTGCCCCAGGGGTCAACCATAACAGCAATAGGATGCTCTGGTAAAGCCTGGGTTTGTCGCGCTGGTATGAGGGGCTACGCTGACTCCGCTTGACAAGCCCCGGCCAGTGTGTACAGTGGGTGTACCATGATCACGAGAGTGATAGGACTCAGCAACAGCAAGGGCGGGGTCGGCAAAACCACGAGCGCAACGACCCTGGCCCACGGCCTGGCCCTGAGAGGCCACCAGGTCCTGCTCGTTGACCTGGACGTGCAGGGCAACTGTGCCCCGGCCCTTGGCGTCACCTTCGAGCTCACCACGTATGACTTGCTTGTAGACCGGCGCCCTTGGAGGGAGTGCGTCATCGAGGCCCGTGAGAACCTATGGCTGTTGCCCAGTGATTCTAGCATGGTAGAAGTCAAGGACCGGATCATTGCTCAGGCCGCCGTGGGAGCCGTGGCCAGCATGACGCGGGGCAGACGGGCACAAGTTGATGATCCCACGACCGTCCTGGCCAGGGCCATGCAGGAGGTTACGGGCTTCGACTACATCCTGCTGGACTGTGCGCCGGGCGTGGACATTATGAGTGCCAACGCTCTCATGTACTGCCAGGAAGTCATCATGCCCGTGAGTCTGGACTACCTGGCGACCGTGGGGGCCGGGCAACACGTCCAGGCGATTGTAGACGCCCAGACTCAGGGCTCTGAGGTCTTTGTATCTTGCGTGCTCCCCACGTTCGTTGAGGCCAGGACCCGCAAGGCCCGCCTGATTCTGGGCCAGTTGCGCGAGCACTTTGGCGATGTAGTGGCCGAACCCATCCCGAAAAGCGTCAAGGTCGCAGAGGCTCCGAGTTACGGCCTGACGCTGTGGGAGTACGACGGCAAGGGCAAGGCGGCGCTGGCATATCAGAAACTAGTCGAGAGGGTAGTCAATGCCTAGACGACAACCGGGTGACGGGCTTTCCTATCCGGGTATGCGGAATGTGCGCAAGTCCACACGGCCAGGCGGCAAGGACTCTAGCGCCGTGGGGCGCTACAGACGCAAAACCTATGTCCTGGAGCCCGGTCAGATTGCACGGGTCAAGGCCCTGGCCGATGATAAGGGCGTGGGGATCAATGCGCTGGCCCGTTGGCTTCTGGGTAGGGCACTGGACGCCGTGGACAATGGCGCGTGGGAGCTCCCCATAGAGGACGTAACGGTCAAGCGCCTGGCCATTGAGTGAACACAGCAGTACACCCGGAGTGTCCATGTGGGTACAGCCACACACACGGTGTGGTCAGGGGAGTACCCGGAGTGTATAGCTGGACACTTTCCGCAAGGCGGGCCAGCCTATCCGTCAAGATGGTCCGGGAAGTATGGACACTTCGCCGCTTCCGTGGTAGAATAGGGGTATGAGGGTAGCTCGAAACCGAAACTTGACGAAATCCAAGAAGCTACTATAGTGTAGTCAGCGAGTGGGAGTTCACCGGCTCCGGCCAGCGGATCCCACAATGAGGCCAGCGAACAGCAAAACACCGGCTAATGGAGGGAGCCGTTAGGTTCCCATCTGTAGCCGGTTTTTCATGCAAGGCTCCGGGAGCTGGAGCCAGCACGTTAAGAGATCAATACAAAGGGCAGAGGCGACTAGCGCAAACCAGCCGCCTCAATAGGTGGGTCGATAGCTTTTCGTCCCTCATACCTATTGTATCCACTGCCCCCCGGTTGTCAAATACTCGGGGGCGATGTGATAAACGGACGTATAGCGCGTCCTACCTAGCCCCCGGCTGCTCACCGGGGGCTGCCTCTTTCTGGGGCAAAATGAGTCAGGACGTTCGCAGTTACGTCGAAATGAATATGGCCGCACTCGCACAGCGCAAGGATGGGGCATATCGCGTGTGGCTGATTTGCCATCATCTGAGTCGTGAGCGTTTTTCCGAATGTGGCCGCATTCCACTCAAAGCACTCAGAGCTTACGTCTCGGAGAACGGACCCATCAGCCGCCAAGTCCTGGCCCGTGTGTTACACGAAAAGCGGAAGGACACCTTCAGAGGCGAGGGCGTCTTTTGGTTCACCGAGGGCAAGATGCTCCGCCTGGCGGGGTACAAGGCCGTTGCCGACGCCTTGGGCGTTGACGGGACCTTGCACCGGGCGTTCATTCCCTTGCACCAGTTCGCCACGACTCGCAGTTTCCGGGCCGCACTGCTGGGATCATGGTTTCACAGCGAGCGGCGAATCAGCAGCATGAAACTGGCCGAAAAGATAGGCCGCTCCCGGCGGACTTGCCGATACTATCTCAAAACCAACGAACACGTCCAGACGCGAGAGCGGGCCATGCTTTCCGTCCGGCAAGTGGCCGATGGCCCGGCATTCTACTGGAGCCGCGTCAACGGACAATGGCGCTTGCTCCGGCGTCTATCCAACGCATATACGGCTGACTACCCAACCGCGTCACCCATCAAACGCAAACGCGCCAGCACCTTATCACTTCCAAACGGGGCAAGCTGGCGGCGATTGTACTTTGAGGATCCGGCGGCGGCGGCGAAAGCCTGCGAGGCCCTGTTACCCGGCGAACAGTTATATCTGAAAGCCGACCCCACATTCGGGACGGACTTTCATGGCCGGGAATTATGGCATGGCTTCCTCTGCGACGCCCTTGTGGATGGCACAGCCGACCGTTACGCCATTCGGAGCTTGTAAAAATGTACGAAAATTGCACCCTTATTCCTTCCTTAGTTATCTTCGCTTCCGAGAGAACGGGGCAGCAGAGCATGGCGTCTAGTCACTCTAGGGGATGGGCGCAGAAATGGGGGCGAAATGTACCTGACGGCGATAATCAAAACTGAGGACGGCGAAACCGTGGCGCTGATTCCCTTGGCTCCCAAGACGTTCCGTTCTGGCAAGGTCGGTTACTTTGGCCAGGGCAAGGCGCTCGTGGACGGCGAACGTCATCAACTGCAATGTCAGGCGGTCAAGATCAAGAGCAACCTGGCGCAGCCGGAATCCACAACGGGTTAGAACATTCGGCCATAGCAACGCACAACAGAATAGCCACCGGTTATACCAGCGGCGATGTAGGAGGACCACCATCCCAGCGGTCCTAACATCGTCGCTTTTTTCGTGTCAAGAATCGAGGACAGATGGACGCGACAATCGAGATAGACAATCCGCACTGGTGGTCGATATGAGCCAGCACAGCCTATGGTGGCCCACGGACGGGACCGGCGACGGTTCTCTTGATGGTTATTCCATGGATGACATTACCCGCGACCAGGGGATCAAGTGGAATCCGGCATACACAGATGCGGTGCTCGGAGCTGGAATCTTCGACCCTTACGGCGTGTTCTTTGACCATCTGAGTGCGTTAGCACCGACGATCGTGGCGGGGCCGCCGGATGACATACGGATAGACACCGGCGCGGCCATTGTCCACGGATTCCTCTACGAGAATGACGCGCCGGTGCTGTTCCGGCCCTGGAATCCGGCTGGGGGCAACACCGGGTGGGTCGTCATGCTGCGCGCCGATTGGTCCACGCGGACGGTTCGGCTGGTGCTTTACCAGAGCGCCGACAACGTGATAGCGACCGTGAATCCGACACAGACGGCTGGCGTCGTTTGGGAAATCCGCATTGCAACGGGCTTCGTGGCCGTCGGCGGGGCCATCACTCTGCTGGCCGATTATCGAAGATATGTGGATGCGATAATCCCTATCATTCGGGCGTGGGAGTTCATCCCATGTCTCACGGTCACCGCGTTCGGCCTTGCGGAGAACGTCCGCTATACGCCCGCCGGATGGCCGATGGAGCAGGGCGACATAAGCCAAGGCTACGGGAATTGGTCAGTTCCCATCAAGGCGACCTCGTTGGGTTTCGGCCAGGAGGGGATCACCTTTTCGGCCGTGTTCACTGGACCAATAGTCAGCGGCGACGTGAGGGTCACGAATCGAATCCAGTGGGGCGCGGACGGCGTGCAATATAGCGCAGGCACAGCCGGAGGCGGAGCCGTAATCGTGCCCTATCCCGGCGACCAGAAGATAGTCGAATGTTGCCCATACGCAATCCAGGGGGCTGTGCCCCCGGTTGTCGCGGGCGCATCCAGGGTTTCGCTTCGCTTCGAGCGTGCTGCGTGGGGGGTCACTGACACACTTGCAGGGCCGATATATTTCCAAGGTTGGATTGCCGAGTATCTGACAGACTATAACCAGTTTACGCCATAAATGAAGGGACGGAAAGATGACAGAAAAAAGCCTTTGGTGGACGACGGACGGAACGGGTGACGGCAAGTCCGGGGGTTATCCCTCAGATGATATAACGCAGTGGCAACGGATCAAGTGGACGGCGACCCCGGCACAGTTCGGCGTCTTCTACGGATACCTGAGCTCCCTACAGGCTAGCGTGGTAGTGGGGCCGCCTGACTACATTTCCGTGGGCGGCGGCGCGGGCATGTGTTACGGCTATCCTTACAGGAACACGAAGCCCGTCATCCTCATGCCGAACACGCCAGTCGTAGGGCCGACCGGCGTGGCGGTCGTGTTGCGCGCAGATTGGCTGACGCGGACCGTTAGGTTGGCGTTAATCCAGAACACGGATGGCAGTATGGCAATACCAGCGGTCACGCAAAGTCCGGGGATCCGTTGGGAAATCGAACTGGCGTCGGCGGTGACTACCGTTGGGGGGACAATCGCGCTCACCGACACGCGCCACTTCATTATTCCAAGTCACCCGGACTTGCCCCAACAATATCTGATTCCCTGCACAAGCGCAGTCACCGGCGGAGTTAATGTCATCCGCACGCTGGACGCCGGATGGGATATGGCACAAGGCGTCACCACCGTCTGTTATGGGAACTGGGGAGTGCCAAGGAACGCAACGGAAATGGCCGCCGGAGAGACGGGTATCACCATCAGCGCGATTATGGCGGGCCAGGCGGCTGCGGGCAACATCCAGTGCCAGAATACGGCCAACTGGGGCTATGTGGCCGCTCCATACAACACCGGGACAATCGCTTCGGGATGGGCAGCCGAGGCATATCCGGGTGGACTCCTCATTGTAGAGCGCCGTCCGGTCCTTGTGATTGCCCCGCCGACTGTCTATCCCGGATGGAGTCGGCTTTCCTTGGAGTTCGAGCGCGATGGGGCCAACGGAGCCGACACGTTGGCGGCGGACATCTATTTCCTTGGCTGGATAGCCGCATTTGATCAACAGATAGGAGATCACTGAAAGTTGGCACGCCGTGAGGCCGACGGATGGCAAACCGGTTAGAGTTTGGACATAATGAGAATGGCAACCACCAGCAGGGAGCGGAGACGGGAGCGGCGGCGGCCCGTTCCGAAATCGGAAACCGACTACCAGAAATGGCTCAGGCGATATCAAAAGTGGCTAGACGGAATCACAGAGGAGGCCAAACATGGCAACGAAAGCAAACATCATGCAGAGCGTGGATGAACTGACAGCGACAATCGCAGAACTGGAAAGCAGGCGCAAGCAGGTCGAGCAAGAAATAGCGGACTTGCGGCAAGAAAAAGAGACTCTCGACTTCCTTTCGCCCAAGTCCTGGACCCGACTGCCCAGAATCGAGACCACATTGTACGGTCTCGATCGGGCGGGTCCGGCCCTTGACAAGAAGGTCGCAGAGGTCCGGGCGGACCTGGAGAGCGCCAAAGATGCGGCTAACCGGGAGCGGCGCGAGATTCTGGCGCTCAACGCGCAAGAGTCCGCAAAGGTCGCGCTCCGACACTTTTCCGCTGGCGCTGAGGCATTCGAGACGTTCTGGCACGACTATAGGGCTTTCCGCGACCTCAAAGGCGACGACAGCCGCCGAAACGGGCGCATTGACCTGGGTTCCGCGTCGTGGGCCGGGACAGAGGTTCGGCGGGTCCTGACCGCGTGGGCGGCCAGGGACCCTGAGCTTTTCGGTCAGCCAAGGCCATTGACGCGAGACGAACTGCTAGCGCGGAGCCTGCAAGTGAATATCGCCAGCCAGGAGGCCGGACTTGCCGAACGTCGCAAGCAGCACCCACGGGGCGGCGCGACACTGACAGCCCATTTCCGAATCACTGAAAGATACATCACCTATGCGAAGGGCGTCCTGGCGAAAGCCCGTGAGAGAATTGCACATGCCTGAGACTAGAGATTATACGAAATGGCGCACGATCGTGCTGGAAATGGCCGCAGAATATGAGAAAACGGTCAACAGAATGAACATGAAGATGACAAGAATAGGAGAAAAGGCGATGCAATTCCAAGTCTTTGAGAATGAGGGTAACAGCCGATACCCATATTTCGTGAGTCCGATTGATGACAACGATATGCCGGGCGCGACCCTGGCAAACTTCAGCAGCCTGGGGACAGCGGAGGCATTCGTGTTGATGCTACAGCAAGAGGACCAAACCCCGACTATCACGGCCTTGCTCGAGGCCTTGTACTCCGCAAAGCCGAAAAAGAGCGCATGGCCCACGTTGCGCGGCGGCGGCGACTATCTGAAGGCGCTTTTCGTCGGTGACGAGCGCAAGCTGGCCAGCATGGGGTCCGTCAAGACGTTGGGGAGCCAGAGCGGTCAAGAGGGCGGTTTCACGGTTCCGACGGACTTCAAGCGCGGCATGGTCGAAATCTTCAATGAGGCGGCAATCGTCAGGCCGCGAGCCTTTGAGGTGCCCGTGGACGGCGGAGAGGTCGAAATACCGTTGCTGAATACAGAGGGGACGGCGCAAGGCGAGAGCAACCTGCTGGCCGGGTTCTTGCCTCAGTGGGTCGAAGCTGGCGAAGAGAAGCCCGAGTTGAATCCTGAGTTCGCCTTGGCAAGTTTGGTTCCGCACGAACTCAGCGGCGCGATAATCGTCAAGAATGCAACTCTGAGAGACAGCGCAGATACCCTGGCCATCGTACTACAGAGATTCGGGGCTCTGAGTCTGGCGATTCAAGAGGACCAAGCCTATTTGACCGGGAATGGGGTCGGGATGCCCATCGGCGTGTTGAATGCTCCGGGCACCATAACCGTTCCCAGAGCTACGGCGGGGGCCATCAGTGCGGCGGACCTTCCCAATATGCTGAGGCGCTTGTTGGCTTTGAGCCACGAGCGGGCCGTCTGGGTCGCCTCAGTAACCGGAATGGATGACATCGGCGCTATCACGGGGCCCAACCCGGAAACGGACGGTGACGGACATATCATGCTTCATGGGCGTCCGGTTTACGTCACCGAGCGCGTCCCGGCCATAGGTCAAACCGGCGACTTGATGCTGTGCGACTTTTCGCTGTACTACGTCAGCGACGTGGACTTTGCCGTGGACATGAGTATACATCCGCTCTTCGCAAGCAACAGAACCATTGTCCGGCTGTGTGCCTACTCGGACGGGCAGCCTGCGCTAGCGCGGCCAGTGTTGCCAAAGCACTCCGACCAGGGCTTGACGGTGAGTCCGTTCGTGATTCTGGGTGAGGGCCAAGTCACCACATAGGAGGGAGCTATGCAACCATCCGCAAGTGAGGTCGGCGCGGCGATAGCAAAGGCCGTCGAAGCGATAGCCACGCAACCTGAGGACAAATGGGCCCACTACGGAACGCTGTTCTTGCAAGAACTGGAGAACGCTGCTGCTTTCAAGGGGTATGGAATCCACATTCTGAAAAGCATCAGGCATGAGTTGAATCTGAGGCTCAAAGAGGGCCAGTGGTGACGCTAGACGAGGCAGCCACTCAGATAGCAGGATTCCCGACGCGCGTCCGGTTCGTAGAATTGGAGGGTGCGGTCGGGGAGCTGACCTTCGACGGTTACGGCTGGCTCATAAAGCTGGCTCCGGGCCGCTCGACAGAGGACACCGTGGCGACGCTGTGCCATGAACTGGCTCATGCCGTCTGGAAGCATGTCCCAAAGAAACGGCCAAAGCCGGCTGTGATAACGCCGGAGGTCCAGGCGCGGCGCGACGAACTCGCGCCTGTTAATCTGAGATTTTTTGATGACTGCGTTGCCAAGATAGTCGAGCAAAACATAGCAGACATGGAGAGCGAAGCCGTCCGCCTGACGCCTTGGCTGCAAGGACTGTTGCGCCGCTGGCGTGTTGATCTAGCAGCCATGATCACCGAGGCGCAGACGTGAAACCGGAACGTGACGCGCTGAGAACGGTTCTACAGACTTTTGCCGATTGGTCCATTCACTTGCTACAGTCCGGGGCCCTAACCCACAAGGGTAACAAGTGGATCGGAACGGCCAAAGCCGAGCCGGTTGCGCGGATCCTCAATGAGATTGTCGCTGAGGGCAAGGCGACAGATGGCCGTAACGGGTTAGATGGGATTCTACAACCGGTGAGAACATTGAGTCAGTAACGCGTTAGAGGGAAGGGAGACGCATGAAATTGTCAACAAGATTGGGTAACTTGGAACGGCGACTAGCACCGAGGAACTGTCAGTGCGAGATGGGCACCACAAACCAGGCGGGCGAAAGTTGCGGCCAGCTCGCCGTCGGGGGCCTGGCGGATGACAGAGACCCGGTGAGTGTCAGGTGTCCTTGTTGCGGAAAGGACCGGCTAGTCATCAAAGTCTATGGGGGCCTGTATACAGAGGACTAGAGCATGGCGAAGCGAACCGAGTACAAGATGTGCGCTGACTGTGGCATGTTTCGAGCATTGCCGGGCCGCCACTTGTGTAACCGGTGTGAGAGACGGGCGAGCCGTGAGGCGGCCAGGGCGGGCAAGAAGCACAAGGGCTAGGTCTATCCGTCAACGTCAATGATGCCAAGGACAGTGTGCTCACGTTATGTCTATCACCTAGCAGATAGGGAGCATAGACAACCGTTAGGGATTGTCAAGTGAAGAGGTCAAGAATATGAAAGAGATTGACAGAAAAAAACAAACGGCGTGCGAGGCGTTCATCTCGGGCGCGAGCCTCAAAGAGGTTGCCCTGGTCGTGGGTCGAAGCGAAGTCACCGTCTGGCGGTGGATGCGAGAGCCCGACATGGCGCCACAGATCAAAGAGGCGGGCGACATGCAACTTGCGGCCACGTGTGCCAAGCTTGCGATAGCCGCGAGCCGAGCCGTGGACATTCTCAGTTCCGTCATGGATGACGAAAGCACGGCGTCATACGTCAGGGTGAATGCTGCCAAGGCACTGGTAGATGCTAGCGTCAAACACAACGAGCTGTATCTCATGGCTGGACGGATGATAGCTTTGGAGCAAGTGGCGGACGCGAGAGAACAAGGCTGGGGGGTCAGCGATGGGGCGTGAGCAATCACCAGGACATGCAACGCACACCAGCACGGGGGCCAGGATAGGCAAGAAACTGAGCGCCGCGCCTGTCTCGGGGACAATCCCCACAGAAAAAACGGATCCGCCGCACACGTGTCAGGGCGCAAGGCACGGGACATAACGGAGCGACAGGACGGAAAGCGGCCAAACTCCGCCAGGATCACGTGGGTTGGGCTTTGGGGGCATTCTGAGGGTTAGGGTATACCATAGCCCATGCGTTACGTGCTGATTGTCGAAGTGGTAGCAAAGCACTGGCAAGGTATGGTGCTAGACGGCGAACCATAGCACACCACTGAGGGTATGAGTTATTTCGCATTAAATCATATACTCGGATAGACGCTTGACCTGGTGGTTGCCGGAGTGCGCACGACTCGCGCTAGACATAAGCGGAACGGCTACGATCGTAGGGCGGCCAGGCGAGAGTTACCACCCTATCAGAATCCGGGGCCAAAGGCCTTTGCGCTATCTCAGTGGGTTTAGAGCCGGGCACAGAATCCGAGAGCCATTTCTTGTTATGTCTACACCTACCAGGGGCAACAGGGCGTGAGGGCAATCCGACCCAACCTCATTGCATGATGAAACGAGGTTACAAGGGAGCGACGGCAAGTGGCATGCCGGCATGCTACCACCAGTGGATCGGCCACAAGTTACATGATGCAACTTATGGTCAGCACTCATGTCCAGGCCGGGTTTCCGGCCAGATCTGGCCAGCACTCATGTATCCCTTCCGGTCCGGGTCAGGCATTGCCCCCAACCTGGCCCTGGCCGAACTATTGGTCCTCCTTTCCGGGGCGGGGCTGGCTATCTTCTCCCGGCTGGCTCCGCTCCGGGCCCTTATCATCTTTCGTCTCTAACTCCTGTTGACGTGGGGGGGCGCGGTTTCTTTCGCCGCGCTCCCATAGGGCAATCGTCCCGACGTCGGGACGATTCGAGCTAGCACTTATGATTCCTGCTTGCCGGGGGCGGCTCCCCCACTGCCCCTTGGCAAGGCTCCTCCAAGCCTCTCACGCGGGGCCTGGTGTTGTTGATGACCGGCGCCGGGCTCCGCTGAGACCCCTTACCACCCCCATCTTTTCGAGCCGACTTCCATCCGGGCCGTTCTGAGGCGTTCTCGCGCCAGGATGACGTTTCCTGAGTGCAAGCTGCCCCAAACGCTGCCAGAATGCTCCCAGTCGCGTTTTGGAGCCTTACCCCTATAT
>Ga0307380_10007640_pt1 | contig 14014 bp, 21 predicted proteins | sample UN3MG_FD_202239 | JGI IMG/M metagenome (GOLD analysis project Ga0307380, IMG submission 202239) | Soil microbial communities from Risofladan, Vaasa, Finland - UN-3 | ecosystem: Environmental > Terrestrial > Soil > Coastal area > Acid sulfate soil | place: Finland: Risofladan, Vaasa | collected... | reverse complement strand
CTTGTCGTCCTCGCCCTCCTTCGGCGGCTTGATCACCTTGTCGCGGTAAGCGCACACGGCAGCGACGATCATCTCCTGGCGCGGACGGAAGTAGGCGAGCTTCCACGCGGCGAACTCGGCAGGCGTGATGGACTTGTCGCGGACCCGCTGTGCCTCGGCGTTGTGGCGGAGGCGCAAGCTCTCCAGCGCGGCGTAGGCGCACTCCGTCCGCTGGGCGTCCGTGAGGCAATCGGCGGGGAAGGGCAGTAGCACAGGCACGTCATTCTCCCGTCACGTTATCGTAGATGCACACCCATTCCTCGGGGTGCGCCTCACACCAGTCCGCAATGTCGTCGGGCGTCGCGGCGTTGGGCGCCACGCCGAAGCGCAGCCCGCAGCACTCCTCATAGCTCCAGGCCGTTGCCCACGAGCAGATTGGATAGTCGGCCATGCCGATGAGCCGGCGGAACAGGTAGACGTGGCGGAACGGCGTCAGTTTCTCCAGCAGGCCGTCGAGCGCGTGGGCGGCGTTCTTCCACCACCCATATGCCTTGCCGAGCCAGTGCAGGGCCTTCTGGCGGATGCAGATTTGCTCGCTCTCCGCCAGGCCAGGCTTGTGGCGCCAGACCTTGATCTTGCGGGTCACGTCGAGCGGCTGGATGGTGAAGCGCCACAGCGCCTCAGCAATGTGCTCGGCGTCAACCATGTGGCCGGTGTGCGTCGCCCACGTCTTGGCCTCGAAGCGCCCGCGCGTGAACCACTGGATGGTCCTGCCGAACCACGACTGGCCCAGTTCGTCCACCACGTCGCCGCACCGGAACTCCGGGGTGGTCATGGCAGCGGCTCTCCCTCTTCGCGGCTGAGGTCGGGCATTAGGACGACGAGGAGGTAGAGGGCGCCACACCAGTCGTCGAGCCAGTGGTTGAGGCGGCGGAACATCAGTCGGCGCCTTTCCACATCGGGTCGTTCGGGCGGAGGGGACGGAGGAAGGTCCAGTAGCCCGAGGCGAGCTCGCGAATGCTCTTGATCTCGTCGCTCGGGGCGAGCGTGCCGTCGAGCTGCTGCGTCACCACGACGATCAGCCCGTCGTCGCCGCGCGGGCCGACGCCGCGGACGATGGCCATCTTGGGCTGCGTGAGGAGCCACTCGTCGCTCCACGCCTTGACCAGCGGCTGCCAGAGCCACAGGCCCTCGACCGCGGGCGCCCAGACCGCAGGGCGCCCGCGCTCGATCTTGAGCTGCACGAGGATGGGCCGCCGAATGTCGGGCGGGATGGTGATCGTCGCCGTGCCGTAGCCGAGGAGCAGCGAGGCCATCACGGCCGCGGCGGTTCCGAACTTCGCTCGTCTGGTCATTTCTTCGTCTTCCTCCTGAGCCAGGCTTGGATGGCGGCCTTCAGCTCGGCTTCCAGGTCGGCGGTATCAGGCGCGTCCACCGACGGGAGCACGCCCGACGGCAGAGTCGTCGGCGGCGCGGGCGCAGCCGGTGCGCCAGGCGCCGCGGGCGAGGGTGCGGGCGGCGCCTCGGGAGCGGGGGCCGCGGCGGGCTCGCCTGGGGCGGCCGGTGGGGCCGGCGGCGCCGGCTTCTCGTCGCCCCACGGGCAGCCGCACGCGAGGAGCTTGCCGTCGCACTCGCAGGCCTTGCCCTTGGGGGCGCGCTCCTTGTGGCGCTCGTGCCAGAAGCGCAGGCACTCGTCGTCGTAGGGCTGATGCACGAGGGTCAAAGTCGCGTACTTCAGCAGCCCTGTCGCGCCGCACACGGCGGCGTGGCAGACGGGTCAGGTCGGGAGCCTGAACTTGTGGTTGTACCATTTCGGGTGCGCCTCGACGTACTGATCGATCTGGCAGCGCTCCGTGGCGTCGAACGTGCTGCACCCGCTTGCCCCGAGCAGGAGCGCCAGCGGCAACAGCAGCGCGTAGGTCCTCTTGCCCTTCACTCGCCTTCTCCTTCTCTCTTGATACTCAGAACGATGTCGCGGATTTCCCGCGCGGTTGCCGAGGTGGCCTTCTGCCATTCGGCGAGGCGCGCCACGGTTTCACGGAGCTGGTCGATCTTCTCCTCTCGCACGGCGCCGGCGATGTGCAAATCGGTCATCTCTGCCCGCACGTTGAGCGTGAGGCCCACGCAGCCGAGCACGGAAACCGTGACGATGCTCGCGGCCCAAATGAACACCTTCCAGGGCGTGCCGGCCTTCACGTCCTCCACCAGGTCGTCGTGCAAGGGGCATTTCGCCATTGGGGTTCCTTTCAGGCCACGCGGCGAACGAACCGACACGCCAGGTTGGCCAGCGTTTGGTTCACGATCCCGTAGCAGGACGTGAAGTACGAGGTCGCCGGGCCGTACCTGGTGAGGACCACGGAGAGCTGCACGCCGTACACGAGGGTGGACACGCCGGGGATGCTCGGGGCGCAGTAGGCGAGGAGTCCGCCGTGGTCGCGTCGCAGATTCTTGTAGAAGCTGTGTGTCGCGGCGCGGTCGGCTCTGCCATAGCCGCCCGTGTGCACGGCCAGAGTTGCTGGCTGCGTTCCCCAGGTCATCGAGGCGTCGAAGTCGGCGGTCACGAAGGCCAGGCGCACCAGGTCGTCCACGTCGATGTTCTGCACGCTCGAGAGCAGGGCGTAGAGCCGCTGAGCCACGATGCCATTGGCGACGCCCGGCGCCCGGACGATCAGCGTGTCGATGTCGTCCATCACCAACGGCTCGGGAAAGTGGAAGTACGAGCGGCACTCGGCCGAGTAGGCGTAGCTGGCGCCGTAGAAGATGCCCGCGGCGCAGGCCACGGCCGGCGAGCCGTCCTCGACGTACACGGAGAGGTCCGAATCTATCCACGGCTGGCTGCTAAAAAAACCGAGGGAGACGACCCCCCATTTCGTCCCTGTGCCGGCCTCGGCGTAGAGGATGCGATGCCCTTCGCTGGCGTGGCTCGTGAGCTTCGTAGCGTCCCCGTCGGTGAGCTTGGCATAGCCGTGGGTGGCGTCGGTGACGTCGATCTGGACGACCGAGATCCCGGCCACGCGGCCGAGGCCGATTTTGCCGTCGGCGATGGGCTCCTGGAGGATGGCGATTTTGCCCTGGTGGAGATCCTCGTCGGGCGTCGCGGCGTCAAACGCGGGGTTGTTCTTGAACTCGTCGGCGTTGTCGGTGGGGCTGATGACGATGGTGTCGAGGCCGACGACGGCGAAGCGCGCGAGGTCGTCGCCCGTGCCGTTGGCGATGGGCACGTCGGAGCCGAGCATTCTGGGCGACTCAGGGCGTCCGCCGCCGAGCTCTTTCTGGCGAGGCCACTCAATGGCTATCGTGCTGAGGGCGTTATGGCGCCTGGCCGAGAAGGGCACCGGGCTGCCCGCAGTCACGCGCTGGAACGGATCACCCATCATTCACCTCATGGCACCAGAGCGCCGAAATCGCCCGTGTCGTAGACCTTCTCGACATAGGCGGCGATGGGGCGTCGCGTCAGCTTCTTGGCGGTCGGGTCCTCGATGGTCTCGTACTGGACCCAGAGATATTCCCATCCCTTCTTGGCCGGGACGGTGATGACGCCGCCGATGGAGATGTTGGTCTTGTTCGGGCTGGCGGCGAAGTCGAATGTGATCTCCCAGTCCTCCTCGCCACGCTGCGAGCCCCGGGCGCCGATGAACAGCACCTCGCCGGCCGCGAAGCCCATGAACGTCGCGTCGTTCACGTGGGCCGCGAGGCCGGCGAGCGTGCGGATGTAGGCATCGGTCACCGCGGCGGCGGCGATGTAGTACGTCTTGGAGAAGCGGAGCTGCGGCGCCACAATGTCCACGCCCGCGATGTTGCCCTTCTCGTCCACGCCGATGGCGCCCTTGTGGTCGGGAGCCGTGCCGCTCACGGGCGTTTTGGAGATCGTGGAGATGCTCTGCGTGATGTGCTCGGTGGCTCCGCCGACCTCGAACTGTGTGGTCGTGTCGCCCGTTTCCTTGCGGGCCTTGCGGCGGTATTCGGCGTAGCCGAGGAAGACCTGGACATCGCCGCCCGTGCCGATGGCGTGCCATTCCACGCGGCAGGCGGCCGTGTCGCGCTGAAGGTAGTTATAGAGCGTCGGGGCCGTCGCAAGCAGCTCCGTGAGGGCGCCCTGCTCGGTCTCGTGGCCCTCGATGAGGTAGGTGAGCGTGCCTCGGTCGCCTCCGAGCGGGCCGCGTTCGTTGATGAGCGTGCAGCTCACGTCAGGTCCTCAATCGCTGAAGGTCGCGCCATCGCGGGTCTGCTCGGCGATGGCTTTCGTGTATTTCGCCGTCTCGCGGGTCGAGGCGGCAATGTCGCTCATGAACGTGCCGCCCATGATTCGTCCGATCATGGAGGGGTTGAACGTGCCGATGGAGGTCCGCTCGACCGTGCGAGGCGCCGCGGCGGCGGCAGCGGCCGCCTTCGCCGCCTTGTCGGGCAGCTTCTCCCAGTCGGGCATCTCGTCCCCTCGATGGGCGACGGCGTGGGCGGTCTCGGCGACGGCGAGGCGATAGGCCTTCTGCGCCTCGGCCAGCTCCTTGTCGGAGGCGGCCTGGCGGGCGGCAGCGGCGGCGTTGCGAGCGGTGTCGGCCTTCAGGCTCCCCTCGCCGATGACGCCTGCCGTGGCCTGCTGCATGGCCCGCGATTCCTTGAGTCTGGCGGCCTCTCGGCGCTCGGCGGCGGCCTGCGCCTTGGCGCCTTCGGCCTCGATGGCCTTCACGTTCGCGGCCGCTTCCCCCAGGAGCCGCTTCTCGCCACGGATCATGTCGCCGTGGGTCTCGGCCATTTTCTGGTCCACGTAGGCTCGTTGGCCCCCAGGCTCGAGGATGCCTTGCCGCACGAGGGCATCCGCCTGATTCTGGAACTGGCTGCGAAGCTCTTCCTCCAGGAATGCGGCGGCCAGGGTGCCGACCGTCGACTCCCAGATGGACCGGAGCTTGGTCACCATCCCCGTCCAGGCGACCTCCATCGTCGTCGTCAGGCCAATCCACCATCGTTCGAGCGCTCCCCACGCCTCGATGAGTCCGGCCTGCGCGCCATACCAGGCGTCGAGAATGACCTTGGCGAAACCGTCCTTGATGCCACCCCAGATGGCCTTGAGGGCGGCGACGCCGCGCGCCCAGGTCATTTTCAGGAACGCCCAGAGCAAGGTCGCGGCGGCCTGGAGGTCGCCGGCGGCCATCGCGTCGCGGATGCCGTTGAAGGCCAGCACCGCGTCGTCGCGGAGGCCGGCAAATGCCTTGCCCACGCCGCTGAGCACGCGGCCGCTGTTGCCGCTGAAGTGGACGACGGCCGCCGTGAGGCCGCCGATGGCGATCGTGGTGAGGGCGATGGGCGACAGGAGCAGCTTCAGGAGCCCGATGCTCAGGGAAATGCCTTTGGCGAGCAGGCCCAGGGCGAGGCCGACGCCCGCGATGATCTTCCCGAGCAGGGCCATCCCCACGCCGGCCACGATCAGGCCGACGCCGAGCTTGAGCATGAGCACGATGAGCTCGCGGTTGCGGTTGATCCAGTCGCCAATCGTCGCGGCGATCCGCGCCGTGCCCGCGGCGAAGTCGCCCAGGATGGGCGCCAACGCCCTCCCGACGCGGAAGACCCCCATCTTGGCGGCAGACCAGAGCCGCTCAAACTGATCGGTCATCTCTTCGGCGGCTTGGACGTCCTCCTTGCTCATCACCAGGCCGAGCCTGTGGGCCTCCGCCATCATGGCCTTCAAGCCCTTCTCGCCGTCGTGGATCATCGGGAGAATCTGCGTGCCCGATCTGCCAAAGAGCACCAGAGACAGACCCGCCTTCTGGGTTTCGTTTGTGACGCCGGCCAGGCTGTTCACCACATCGCGGAAGATGTCTTCCGTCGGGCGAAGCGCCCCGCTGGCGTCGGTGGCCGCCACGCCGAGGCTGTCGAACGCCTCGACCTGCTCTTTGCTCCCGCGCGCGGCGTCGTACGCTGCGCGCTGAAGGCGGGTAACTTGCTTCTCGGTGTCTTCGAGCGAGGCGCCGGAGAGGCGGGCGGCGTAGCCGAGTTCGGAGAGGAACTCAGCGCCCAGGCCTGTGCGCTTGGACATCTTCCCGATCTCGTCGCCCATCGAGCTGAAGAGCTTCGCTGCGGCGGCGAGCGGGGCGACGATGGCGGCGCCGATCCCCATCGTCTTGAGGCCGATGGCGGCGACGCCGTTGCCGAAGGCCCGGAGCTTGGCCGAGGCGGCCCGGAGGCCGCGCGTGAGGCTCTTGTCGAGCGTGCCCAGCTCGACGTATGCCTTGCCTGCCCGGATGCCCTTCGCGTCGGCTGCCATGTCACAAGGTCCTCACCACGGCGTCGCGCCAGCTCTCGGCGAGGTTGGGCTTCGCAGCGGCCAGGGCGGGTCCCATGTAGGGGCGCGCGGCGATGTGGACGGTGAGGAGCTTCTTCCCCCTCTTTCGTTGTGTGGTGCCGCCCTTTTCGAGAAGCGCTGGGACGATCCCGCGCCTGAATTTCGCAGGCCCAACCACGGTCGTGCGGGTGGCCGGGTCCCAGCCGAAAAACAGCAGGTCCTTCAGCATCCCTCGGTGGACGTGGGGCGGGCGGCCTGGGCGCGATGGCCCGCGGCGTTTCCGCATCGAGCGGCGGGCGATCCCGCGGATGAGAGCGCCTTGGCGACTCTGCACCCGCCGCTCGGCCTTGTGGACGGCGGCGATGACCTTCTGGCTGTCAAACCACCACTGCTTCGAGCGCTTGACGAGTGCGGAGCGGGTGCCAGTCACTTGCAGAACACCTTTCGGAGCAGGGGCAACATGGCCTTAGTGATGGGGACGCCGCGGCGGGCGGCCGCATGGCTGACGAGATAGGGGTGGAAGTCGTTCGGCGACTTCGGCCGGCTCCGCTTGGGGTCCCGATTGGCGTTGTAGAGCATCGCGAGCACCGCCGATGTGTGATGCCAGGCGTCGTTGCGGCGGCCCTCGACCATCCAGACGAGTTCCCGGAGGGTCAGGGGGCCGGGGTCGCAGCCGAGGACGCCGGCGAGCCGGTAGACTTCTCGCCAGAGGTCAACTGGTCGAGCGTCAGCTCCTCGACCCGTGCCATCGCCTTTGCGGCGACCGCTCCGAGGAGGTCCTTCTGCTTCGCCAGCACCGCCGCCAGGACGCGGCGGCGGTGCCTGGGGAAAAAACCAACCAGCTCCTCCAGGAAGGCGTCGGTCGCGGCGTCGAGCACGTCGCCGGCGAGCAGCTCGCCGAACGCGGAGTCGGCGACGCCGCACTCGTCGGCCTGGGGCTTGCAGACGGCGTAGAGCAGGTCGCAGAGGAGCACGGGGTCTTCGGCCACGCGGCCGATCAGGTTGTCCTCGATCTTCAGCAGGTCGAGGCCGAGCAGGCTCTTGACGCGCTTGACCGTGGCGACCGTGATGGTCACCGCCCAGTCGCGGCCGCTGCCGTCGCGGAACGTTGCCATGCCGCCGCCCTTTCGTCAGTTAGCCACGGCTCAGGTCGTCGCGGTCATCCAGGTCGGGAGGTTGGCGCTGTAGGCGATGGCGAGCTCGATGTCGGCCGCCGTCGCCTCGCCGAGGACCTCCTGCCGCTCGCACTTGGACACATAGACGTCGGCCTTCAGGCCCTCGGTGCCGGCCTCGTCCTTGTCGCCGTCGAGCACCATGATGGGCAGCGTGGTGCCGTTGAGGTGCGCGTCGAGGAAGGCGGTGAAGTCGGCATCGCTCGGGTCCCAGAGGGAGCTGAAGGTGATCGGATTGTCCTGGAGGCCGAGCAGGTAGCGCTTGTGGCGCGTCGCGCGCGTGTTGGCCTCGGCCTTGTCGTGCTCGCTGCCGAGGTTGAGGTCCTGGACGTTCTCGACCTCGAGCCAGTTGGCGCTCGACATGGCGTCGTCGAACGCGCTGCCTCGGTAGAGCTTGCACTGCTGGCCGATGTTCGGGGTCGTGTTCGCCATCGGTTATCTCCAGTTGCGATAGGTGAGGGTGAGCACGCTGGTGAATTGGTTCCAGCTCGCCAGGTGCTCGGCGGAAAAGGGCAAGGTCAGTTCGGACGCGATCCAAACGACGCCGGCCAGCGTGGTCAGCGTCTGTTGGGTGGCCAGGAAGTCGTCGATCTCCTGAACCAGGTTCGCGAGGGGATCGATCAGGGAGTTCTTCACGTGGCCGGCGGCGTCGGCGAGGCTGGGCGGGCGCTTGCGGACGCCGATCTGGATCTGGCAGTCGGCCTGGCGCTTGGTCCGCGTGGCCGGCGTTTGAGCGAGGGTGCCGGGGACGATGGTCACATGGAGCGTGTCGCTCACCTCCGCCAGCTTCAGCTCGGCCAGCCATTTGCGCGCCGAGGTGAAGGCGATGGTGAACGTGTGCGCGTTCAGGTCGGCCACCACGGCGTCGGCGATGTCGGTTGCCAGGCTCATGCGGCCACCACGAGTCTCGCGTGCACGCGAATGAGGGTGTGCTGGGGATCGCTCCAGCGGTAGCAACCCTCGTTGGGGATGTCGAGGACCTCGAAGGTCAGGGTTTCGCTCCCGACGGCTTGGGCGATCTTGTCGCCTCGTTGGGGGGTCACGGTCACAGAGGCAAGCACGAGGTCGGCGGCCTCGAAGAGCCAGTCCAGGCTTTCGACCTGCTCGCGGAGTTCGTCCACGCCGTTGTCCACCTCGAAGAGCGAGCGGGCGGGGACCCCCGTCACCGCCACGGAGCTGGCGCCCCGCGAGTAGGTGACGGAGGTCCCGGCGACGGCAAGAAGCCCGGCGGCGGCCTCGGCGATGGCGGAATCAACGTCGCTCACCGCTTGCTCCTCGGCGACGCTCAGGTCGTCGCCGTGATGGCCGCCTCGGTGTCGGGGATCGAGTCGGTCACGATGATCGGCACGCCGAACGCCTCGGTCGGGAAGGGCGCAGGGGCGCCCGTCGAGTTCGTGGCCGTCCGGCTGTCCTGAAGCGCCTTCATCGAGGTGCGGTTCATGAACAGGTAGTCCGGCTTCCGGCCGACCCGGAACTTCGACAGGAGCGATGCGATCAGATCGTCGCTCGCCGCGTGGGTGGAATCCAGGTTGGCAATGCGTCCGAACGCATCGTAGTTGCAGGCCTGGAGGCCCACGTAGCCGCTGATGGCCTGCTTCCAGCCCCACATGGTGGTCCCATCGCTTGTCGGCAGGGTGTCGTAAACCGTGTCGCCGACCGCCAGGCGGGCGTCGAGGCCGAAGCAGAGCATGACCTCGGCGACCTGGCGCTCGGCGCCCTCGGCGCGCACGACGCGCGGGTTGAACTGAATGCCCCAGATGGAGGTGCACGCGGCGCCCGAGCCGCCGGCGTTCACCATCATGGTGTCGTTGAGCCCGTTCAGGAGGCTGTTGAGGCCAGCGAAGCCACTGGCGCTGGCATCGGTGCCCTGCCAGATCTGCGCAGCGATGGCGCCGAACGCGGCGTCAATGTGGGCTTGACGCTGGATGCCGCAGGCGGCCTCCACGCCCCACTCGGCCTTCCGGGCCGCGGCCTCGTCAATGTCCCAGGATGCGTCCAGGAACATCGCCTCGACCGTGCGCTCGGTGAGCGTGGCCCGGCTGTTGTCGCGGCCCGTGTTGATGCTGCGAAACCCCACGCTCGGCAGGGCCGTGCGCACGAGCGTCGAGTACTTCGTCTTCGCCACGGGGCTGGCGGGGAAGACGGCCAGCTCGGGGTAGAGGAGCGCGGTCTGCACGATGCAGCCGATGATCTCCTCGCTGTTGTTGACGGCGAGCACGTCGGCGGCGGTCATTCGGTCGTGAGCCATTGGAGGCTCTCCTGTTGGATTGCGGGTCGGTCACAGTCTCACGCGCCGCTCTTGGCGGCTCGCGCCTTCTGGCGCCGGGCGAGGGCGGCCTTCGCCCGCTTCTCGTCGCCGTCGAAGGCCTCAAGGAGCTTCGTGAACTCCTCATCCTCGGCTGCGGCCTCCTCGGTCGCCCGCTGGGCGACGGGCGGGTTGCCGAGGCCGGCGGCGCTGGCCGCCTCCAGCCGCTGCTTCAGCGCGGCGATCTCGGCGTCCTTGGCCTTCAGCTCCTCGGCGTGCGCGGCCTTGGCGTCTGCCAGGGCTTTGTCCTTCGCGGCCAACTGGCCGCGCAGGTCGGCCACGTGGAGCTGCGTGGCCTCGTCGAAGCTCTTTCCCTCCACGAACCACACGGCGCCCTGCTGGCCGAAGGCCTCGAGGAATCGCTTCCCCGGATTCTCGGCGGGCGCTGGCGCCTCGGCAGGCGGGGCGGCCGTCTCGGGCTCGGGCGCGGCCTCTGCCGCCACGGTCGATTCCTGGCCGGCGAGCTTCTGCTCGGCGGCCCCCACGGCAGCCTCGATCTGGTCTGCCATCGTTTTTCCCTTTCGTGCGAGGTAGGAGCGGTAGCGGGCGAGGAAACCTCGCACCGCGTCGGGATGCCGCTCGATCAGGTCGAAGATCTCAGGGTGGAGGTCGAGGAACTGGGTCACTTGCCCGGCCCACGTCTCATCGGCCCAGGCCGAGCCGAACAGGCCGCTCGGGTTCGCGGCGGGGTCGTCCACCAGGTCGTCGGCATGCAGCTCGCCCAGCTCGACGAACACGCGGTCATCGGGCTCCGGCTCGTCGCCGCTTTGGAGGATCACTTTGTTTCCCGCGGCGTCGCGGCGGTAGAGCTGGCCTGGCTCGAAAACGATGCTCGAGCCGAAGGCGGCCGCGTCGTTGTCGGCCAGGCTCAGGACGTAGCCGTAGAGGTCGCCTTGGGGCGTCTCGCGGGCCGTCGTCGAGAGGTAGAGGTCGCCCCGAGCAACAAGGCCCTGAGGGCTTGGCTCACTTCGCAGGTTCTTGACTCGTCCAAGGAATGTGCCGAGGGCGGTGGAGGACATGTTGGGATGGCCGAATCGGCTTTTGAGGCCGTGGGCCTTTTCGTTTCCACGCTTGACTACCTCCTGGACGAACTCGGCGTCGAGGTGGACGCCGTGGCCTTTGGCCTCGCCCTCGGTGACGACCGCGAAGCCGTAGATGACGCCCTTCTCGGCGTCCACGCGCTGAGGCGGAAGGCCGTAGAGGGGTGCCGAGAGCATCCATTGGTGGCCGGGACGGTGCTCACTTGGCGATGGCATCGGCATCCTCCTGCGGGCCGTAGCCGTCGGCCACGGGGGGTGGGGGCGGCGTGGCCGGGGCGGGCGGCTTCAGGTTGGCCTTCGTGGCGATGTACGCCTCCTCTTCGTCCAACTCGTCTACGACCTCAAAGAAGTCGATCCCCCGCTCAGCGAGCAGGCGGCGGCGGCTGATGAGCCGCCCGTGGACAGCCTCCAGATCAGCTTTCACCTCCTGAAGCGGGTTCCACCACGGCAGGGCCTTCGGCTGGAGCTGGAATTTCATGGCATCGTTGAAGGCCAGGCCGGCGGGCAGGGTCAGCTCACCATTCGCCACGGCGATGCCGAGGCGCCAGCGGAGCAGGGCGGTCGCCGTGGTCGCCACGTGGCCGCGGTTGTGGGTGGCCGACTGCACATAGTTGATGAGGGCGGAACGGGAGCCGAAGAAGTTCGTGAACGACTCGTCCCAGAACGAATAGGGCAGGTTCAACGCCTTCAAGGTCATCATCGTCACCTGCCGCCAGAAGTTCTGAAACTCCTCGCTTGGGGTCCGCGCCTCGATGATCTCGGCGGTGTCCTCGGGTTCGAGGTCGAGGTGGAACAGCCCCTTCCCCATGTCCACGCTGAAGGGGATTTCGTTGGCGCTGTCGCCGCTCCCTGTCACTGTGCCCAGGGCGCTGTCGGAGCCGCGCTTGGTGACGAGGCCGCAGAGCTGCGCGGCCTTCATCTTGCCCAGGGCGTACACCTTCGCCTCATAGTTGTCCTGGAGGTCGTTCATGGCGGAGGCCAGCTCGCTCACGCCGCGCACCTGGTCAAAGCGGTCGAAGTGCGCGTGGAGCGTGCAGAAGGCCGCGGGCAGGACGGTGCGGAAGACGAAGCCGCCGTACTCGTCGCGGTCGCAGACGGCGTAGCCGAGGGCGGCGCCGGTCTTGGAGACCTGGACGCCGTTGACGAAGGTCTCCTTCTCGTAGCCTTTGGGGCTGTGGCCGAAGGGGGTCTGAATGCGGTCGCCCTCGATGGGCTGAAGGCGGCCGTCGCTCAATCGCGAGAAGAGCAAATCGCCGTCAACCACGCGGCAGGCCTCGGCGCCGCGCAGCATCTGCCAGAACGAGTGGCGGCGGTTCAGGTCGGAGTTCCACGGCTTGGCCCACTCGGCCACGAACTCCTCGACCGCGGTGTCCCATTCCGGGTCGTCCGTGTGCGACTGGAAGGCGAAGGATGTCACCCAATCGAGGTGCTTGCGAACCATCCATCGGGCGACGGTGAAGTTGCGGCGGAGATCCCGGGCGCGGTTGATGAGCCGCTTGCGGTCGGTCTGGCCGAGCGTGCTGTCCTCGCTCTTGAGCGTGGTCGAGGTGGTTTTGCGGCGCTTCCCCGCGTCGCCCGCGGCGTCGTAGCCGAGGGCCACGGCCCGCGAGTACGTCACGCGGGGCGCGCGGTGCGGCTTGGCGGCGGTCTTCGGCTCGTCAGGCATCGAAAGCTCCGCTCAAGTCCATTTGGGCGAGGCTCGGGCGCTCGCCGCGCTCGCGGGCGACCTCCCTGCACCAGAACTGGTACTCGTCGCGCAGCTCCTTGCGGTCGCGGAACCGCACGCTCGTTCCGTCGACGGTGGTAGACTCGGCGATGGTGCCTTTGAGGAGGGCGGTCTTCAGCGCGTCGCGCATCTGTTCGGCGTGGGTGGCCAGGGCTGACCTCCTGGAGGCCCAACGAAAAAGCCGTGCAAGGGTGCAGCCCTGCACGGCTTTCGTTGGTTCTCGGACGGGGCGCTAGCTAGGCGCCCCGCTATTTCGGGTCGGCACTTCCATTCTAGGCCGGCGGGGCCGAGTGTCAATAGTCTGGCGGCAAAAACAACTCAGTTCTGAGTAGTTTCTGCTTCCGTGCCAGAGAGCACATATTCGCGCTCGTCGAATCGCCGGCGGCACTTGAGGCACTCGCGAACCCGCCGGTTGATCCGGCAATAGCGGAGTCGGGTTTTCCCCTCTATCCCCTGGAGGTCCTGCGAGGGACGCGTGTAGAAGATGTTGGTCTCACTGCTCCCGCAGTAGGGGCAGGCGGGCGGCTGGCGGATGGAGCGGACGGTCGGCTTCGGCATGTTCGGGCTCCCAGGGGGCCTTCCCTTCAGTGTCGGGCGGCGATTCGACATCAGAATTGCTCCTTTCGGTAGCCGTGGCTCTTGCGGTCATCGCGGAGGCGTCCCTGCGCCTCGGCGTGGGCGTCTGCGTCGCGGGGCGGCTGGCCGTCGATGCGCGGGGTCCAGCGGCCGCACCAGTTGAGGCCGTGGAAGCCGATGTGGAGCACGTGCCATGGCAGCCAGGCGCGGCGCTCCGGCGGCCAGAGGTGCATGAAATCCGAGTCGCAGCCGGCGGCCGTCCGCCAGCGGACGCCGTACCAGGGCCGGCGGTTCCTCAGCACGGGGTCGTCGGCGTGGAACACCTGGCAGTAGCCGGCGTGCTCGCGGTCGTCCACGACGGGGCAGGCGGCCCAGTTCAGGTCGGGCGTCCACTTCTCCACGTGGCTGAGGATTCGGCGGCGGGGCACGTGGAGGCGGCCGCGGGCGAGCGGCGTCCAGTCGGGCGCCTCGGGCAGCAGCGTGTCGGCGTCGAAGATGCACAGCCAGCCGTCGCGGCCCAGGGCGTCGAGTCCCTGTTCCACGGCCAGGCCCTTGGCGAAGGGCGCGCCATCGTGGTAGAACGCCCGCGTCGTGAACAGGCGGGCGTTGGGCACGGCGGCCACGACGGCGGCGGTCGCCGCGTCCTCGGGCGTCGAGACCACGAGCACTTTGTCGAAGTGCCGCGCGTTCCGCGGCAGGGTAATGGCCAGAAGATCGTCATAGTCCACGGACACGGTGAGAGCATTCATGCTCGCGGCTCTTTCACGGAGCGGTGGAGGAACCAGTCCTCAATCCCGTTGGGCCATCGGGCGTCGAGGCAATAGCCCTTCGAGGCCAGGAACTCTCTCAGCTCGGCTTGGCGGCTGGAGACGCCATTATGCTCAACGACGATGGCGGCGAACAGGTAGGCGTTGAAGTCGTGGCCCTCCAGGATGGCCA
>Ga0307380_10007638_pt1 | contig 14017 bp, 7 predicted proteins | sample UN3MG_FD_202239 | JGI IMG/M metagenome (GOLD analysis project Ga0307380, IMG submission 202239) | Soil microbial communities from Risofladan, Vaasa, Finland - UN-3 | ecosystem: Environmental > Terrestrial > Soil > Coastal area > Acid sulfate soil | place: Finland: Risofladan, Vaasa | collected... | reverse complement strand
ACTACATCCCGCGAGAACGAGTCGCCCAGGCCAGGACGATGATCGCCGAGGGCCGGGCCAAGGGGATTCGGTTCGTGATGCCGGTCGACTTCGTCCTCGCCGACGGCCAGGTCTCGGACACGATCGGTCCCGACGGGCAACAGCTCGACGTAGGCCCCGCCACCGGCACCCTGTTTGAAGAGAAGGTCGGCGAGTTCTTGTCCGAGCACCGGGACGACGCGGAATCGACCGTCGTCTTCCACAACGGCGTGTTCGGGATGTTCGAGGAGTCGCAGTTCGCCGAAGGCACCAAACGCTTCATGGGCCAGTTGAAGCGGATGACCGATGCCGGCCTGAAGGTCTACGTGGGCGGCGGCGAAGGCGGCAAGGCCCTGGAGATCTACGGCGAGCCCGGCTGGGTTGCCCACAACTTCACCGCCGGCGGCACCGTGCTCAACGCGCTGGGCAGCCAGCCCGTGCCGTACTTGGTCGCCCTTCAGATGGCTGCCAAGCGGTGAGTTTGCGTCGCGTCACCGTATTGCGCGGATACAACTTGGAAAGCCAGAACGGCACTCTTGTCCGATTCCAGACATTCGCGCCACGACAACGGCCAACCTCGCCTCTCGGGTCACGATGGGGCCGGCATCTCCCTCGGAAGACTTGCCGCTTGCCCGCGAAGTGGTCGTGAGACCGGATGCCGGACCCCCGAAGAGCTTCCGAAGCCCCTTTCAGGCCGCGGGGCCGGCTTGCGCGCGGTCGCAGAGATCCACCAAGTCGGTGACCATCCGGCGGATTTCCTCCTCCGGCCGGGACTCTCGAATTGCCTGTTCCACATCGGCTGCCGAGCAGGTGATCGGTTCGAAGCCGTAGCTGCCAGCCGCCCCTTTCAACTGGTGAGCGACCCGGCGCAGACCTTCCCAGTCCGCGGAATTGGCCCGGTCGAGCAGGCTTGCCATCCGATCGGGCATTTCCTCGACGAACATCTCGACGATCTCTCTCAGATCCGGGTCTGCGTCCAGAGTGGAGTAGAGCGGGCTGGCTGAGGTTGCCATGGGAGTCATGGTGCTGGCCTTCTCATTAACGGCAAAGAATCCGAAGGAGATCGGTATCGATCCGAGGGCCGGAGACTCCGGCCTGTCTATGACAACGATAGTTGCGCCGTGGGGCCACGAGACGGGCGGCGCGCGGCATTTCCTGCGGTAACCTCCTGCCCCTTTTCGTTTGTGCCGGTGCCGCCAGTCGCACACCGTTCATGGCGGATGCTCGTCACGCATGGCCACGCCGCGCTGGACGCCACGACGCGATCGATCTGAGGGTGGAAGGACCGAGAGTTGCCCGCCTTCGCGAACCGCGATGTCAGGCAAATTCGCTGCAACCGGTACAACCCCCAAACGTGGATTCACAATCTGCGAGTTATGGCGAAACTGGGGTGTTTAGTAAAAAGCTGGCCGACTGGCCGTCGATACATGTTCCTAGATTGATGGCAGAGCCTGTACTCTGCCTATATTATGCAACTAGCCCCCTAGGCTTTTTCTCCCCAGTTTTCCTCTAGAGGAGAGCGTCTCCCATGAACCGTCGTATCCTTCTCCCGGTGTTCGTGGCGGCGGCTGTCGTGGCCATGGCTGCCTCCGGCGCCCAGGCCGGTCTGTTCGGCAACCCGGCCTGTTGCGAGCCTGCTGCATGCGAGCCCGCCTGCGCACCTGCCTGCAACCCGTGTGCTGGCTTGTTCCAGCGGCTGCGTGCCCGTATGGCGTCCTGCTGCGCCCCGGCTTGCTGCGAGCCCGCTTGCTGTGAGCCGGCTGCTTGTGAGCCGGCTGCCTGTGAGCCCGCCTGCGCACCTGCCTGCAACCCGTGCGCTGGTTTGTTCCAGCGGCTGCGTGCCCGTCTGGCTTGCTGCCAGCCTGCTGCTTGCGAGCCCGCTGCTTGCGAGCCGGCTGCTTGTGAGCCCGCCTGCGGCCCGTGCTCCAACCCTTGCGGCGGTCTGCTCCAGCGGCTGCGTGCCCGTATGGCAAGCTGCTGTGCCCCGGCTTGCTGCGAGCCTGCCACTTGCGAGCCCGCCGCTTGCGAGCCCGCTTGCTGCGAGCCCGCCTGCGGCCCGTCCTGCAACCCGTGCGGTGGCCTGCTCCAGCGGCTGCGTGCCCGAATGTGCTCGCCCGCTTGCTGTGAGCCAGCCTGCTGCGAGCCCGCGGGCTGCTGATTCCCCAAACGGGGCATCGGCGGCTCGGTAGCCGCCACAAGAACGTTGAGCCAACTCCTTTACCGAGCACCAAGCGGCCCCCCTGTCTCGACAGGTGGGCCGCTTGATCGTTTCTTGGAGGGTGTCTCGCGTCGGGCACTTCCGACGTGCGAGTTTGAGGCGTCGAGCCGCGGAGCGGGCTACTCAGGAAAGAGCCTCGTGGACAAGTACCGCTCGCCCAAGTCGGGCAGGATGACCACGATCAGCTTGTCTCGGTTCTCTCCGCGCCGAGCGAGTTGGAGCGCGGCCCAGGTCGCTGCGCCGCAACTGATTCCGCACATGAAGCCCTCCAGCTTGGCCAGCCGTCGCGCGGTCTCCATGGCATCTTCGTCCTGCACCAGAACGACGTCGTCGATGACGTCGACGTTGAGCACGTCGGGGATGAAGCCGGCGCCGATGCCTTGGATCGCGTGCTTACCCGGTTTCAGCTCCTCACCGGCCAGACGCTGACTGATGACGGGGCTGGCCGCCGGCTCGACGGCCACCACCTTCACTTCCGGTTTACGGGCCTTGAGCGCTTCGCCCACCCCGGTAATCGTCCCGCCCGTTCCCACGCCGGAGACAAACACGTCCACGGCCCCGTCGGTGTCGCGCCAAATTTCCTCGGCGGTGGTCGTGCGGTGAATTTCGGGGTTTGCGGGGTTCTTGAACTGCTGCGGCATGTAGTAGTTTGGATTCTCGGCCACCAGTTCTTCGGCCTTTCGCACCGCCCCGGGCATCCCCTCCGCGGCGGGCGTCAGGACGATCTCGGCGCCCAATGCCTTGAGCAACCGGCGGCGTTCCAGGCTCATGCTCTCCGGCATCGTGACCATCAATCGGTAGCCCCGTGCCGCACACACGAAGGCCAGCCCGATCCCGGTATTGCCGCTGGTCGGCTCGATGATCACTGTATCTTGCTCAATCAGCCCGTCCCGTTCCGCGGCGTCGATCATCGCCCTGCCGATCCGATCCTTGACGCTCCAGAGCGGGTTGAAGTTCTCCAGCTTTCCCAGCACCGTCGCGACGCATCCCTCGGCGATCCGCTGCAGCCGGACGAGCGGCGTGTTGCCGATGCACTGCGTGATATCGTCGAAAACTCGGCCAGAGGAACCGGTAGCCATCACAGTCCTTTCCTTGATAAACGGTTTCACCTGCGGTGGCCGGGACCGTTCTCCATTGTTTACCCCGGCACTCGCCTTTTGCGGTATATGAACCCCCTTTCCGGGCGGAATTCTAAGCGTGTTGCCAAGGATGGTCAACTCGGCGCGCCGCGCCGGCTCGGTTCGACGTGGCGTCGCGCCTGCAAAACGCCTGCGATGACCTCGATAGATGGTGGGAAGGGTCGCCGGCGAGTCGAGAAGGGACACTCTTGCCGCCGCGTGGCGCGCCGTGAGGGCGCGGGCCACCCCTGAGCGGACGCGACCGCTCGGCCGACGGCCTCCATCCGCCGGCTTGCGGGCCGATCTGCAAGCCCCCACGCGGATGGCCCATTCGCTCAGCACGCGTGCCCGGGCGTGCGCCCGTGGCGCGGCTTCCGCCTCGCAACGGGAGCCGATGGTCTCCCGACCGCCGAGCACTCCAACGGGGTCTGACTGGCCGGTCAGCTCACTTTCCGCCGGCCTCCAGGACCGCCTTGGCGTGCCGGGCGAGATGCCCGCGGAGGTCTTTGGTGTAGTTCATCAAGGTCTGCTTGCCCACGCCGCCGTAGTCGCCGCAACGGTAGAGCGCCCGGGCCAGAAGCAGCTCGCGAAGTGAGTCGCGACGGGTCTTGACGCCCGTGGTGCTCGGGTCTTCCTGGTCACGGCGGCGGGCTTCTTCGATCGAGTCGTGGACGTAGCCGGTCATCCCCTGTTGGGTGAGAAGCTCTGCCAACGGGGAAGCGGCACGGGAGTCGCCGATCAGCTCCAGGGCCAACCCCACCGCGCGGTGGTGGGAGAAGTCGCTCTCGACCGTCAGGAGCTTTGCCTTGTCGACGATCGCCGGGATCGCTCTCGGGTCCCGGGTCCGACCCAGCGCGACGACGAGCTGATCCAGACGGCTCAGGGCCGCGCCGAACTGGCCCATGCCGCGGTAGTCCCATCCTTCATCCCAATCTTGGGCCCTCTCGACTTCGGCCACCAGCGTCGGCAATCCCGTCGCGTCGCCCAAAACGGCCAGGTAATGCGCGTAGATGAGCTTCGCCTCCGCGTCGTCAGCCGCTTGGTATGCCTTGCGCAGAAGGGGCAGGGCCTGATCCGGATGAGCCACCAGGGCCGCCGCGGCTTGGGCCCGCTGGCGGATCTTCTCTTCGGTCGCTTCCGGGTCCCGGTCCTTCACGATCTCCACCGCGGCCGCCACCTGCTCGGGCGCGAGCGGAAAGGAATCCTCATCGGTGAGCACATTCTCGGGGAGGTTCCCGATCTCGATCAGGTGCTTTTGCAGGGCGCGGACGTCGATTGCGCGCAAGGGGACATCTGCCTTGGCCGCCATCGCCGCGGCCGTCCCGGCCGCGTAGCCCTGGTTCTGGATGTCGGGCTGCATGCGGGTCATCGGCACGGCGTCGCGATGCGCGCTCATCCCCAGCCCCCCGACGAGAATGCCCTCCAGCCCCTTCGGCAACAGGCAACGATAGGGCACGTTGATCCGAAAGCCCCTATGACCCGGGTGTTCGAGCTCCAGATACGGATCGATCGTGTAGCCGTGCGAGTCGAAATTGCTGTAGGCCACTTCGATCGTGTCCGGGTAGGTGCGCTCGAGCACTTGGTCGAGCAGCGTCATGGTGTGCTCGCCCAGGATCCGCCGGCGCTCGCGCGTGTCGATGAGCCTTCCCTGGTCGAAGGCGTCCTTGTACTTGTCCTTGGCGTAGACGAACACGTGCCACGTGTCGACGATGTCGGTCTCGTCGACGATGGTGAAGTCGGTGTTGGTGTACGTGGTGCCCAGCTTGCGTCCGGGGAGCCCGGTGCCCTGCATACCGAACTCCGTCTCGTCGGTGTATTGCGACTCGGCGCCGGCGGCCACGGCGACGTCGGAGTTGCCGGTCGTGTCGATGACCGCGTGGGCCAGGACGACGCCGCGCCCCTGCCGGGTGACCACGACCGCGCCTTTGACTTGTCCGTCTTCCACAAACGCCCCGCAGCCGATCGTGCCGAACCAGACGTCGGCCCCCGCCTCCAGCAATTGACTCCGCCACCACTGCATCCTCTGTTCGATGACCCAGGAGGCGCCGCCGGGCACGGTGGCCGTGAAGCCAGTACGATTACCCCAGTAGTACTTGGAGATGGCCCCGATCGTGCCCACGCCGCCCAGGCCGTGAAGGTACTCGATGACCAACGTCTTCGCCCCCTGCCGCGCCGCACCGATCCCCGCCGGGGCCCCGCCCGTGCCGCCGCCGACGACCACCACGTCGTACCGGCCGAAGACCGGCAGAGACCGGGCGTCCTGGGGGACCGTGGCCAGCTCCTGGATCGGGCGCACGCCGACGAGCAGCTCCCCCACGTCTCCCTTTGCCACGGGGTCGGCCGCCGGCTCGCCCGGCACCCTCAAACCGGCCAGCGCGGGCCGCTTCGCCGCCTCGGCTGCGGCGGCTCGACCCAGCCGCGCTCCGAGGTCCATCAGCGCCAAGGGCCGCAGAAGCTTCTCCGCCTGCTCGCGCGACACGTCGGCGCAGCCGCCAAGGACATAGAGACTCGACGCGCCGGCCGGCCGAAACGCCCCCACCGGCAACCGATCGACGCCCTGCCACGGCCCTGCCGACTCCTCCTGCCCGTGCATCGAATCCGGGGCGATCTGGAACAGCACGTCGGACGTGAACTGCTGCTCCGGGTGATGGGTCATGGTGCGGGCCTGCTGTTCGGCCGCCGCCCAGGAGGCCGGGGTATCGCCGGTCATCGGGAGCTCGAGCGTGTACTCGATGACCTGAAACTCGCCGCTGGACGTTTTCGCCGGGTTTGGGAACGGCCCTCGGAAAGGCGGGTCGATCACCCGGGCGGTCATGTTTTCGCCCGTCTGCAATTCGCCGCCGATCACCACCCGCTTGAACGTCTGTGTTCCGGCCGGGTAAGGACGGAACTCGGCGCCGGCCAATCGGGCGACCGTCGCCCGATCCGTGGCGTCGATGATCGTCTTGGCGACCACAGCCTGGCGCCCGGCCCGGTTGGCCATCACGATGCCGCACGGGTTGCCTTTCGCATCGCGCAAGACGTCGGTGGCGTAGCAGCTATAGAGGAACCGGACGCCCGCGTCCAGAAGCAGGTTGTCCAGCGTTCGCTTCACGTGCATGGGCCGGGGCATGGGGCGCTTCGAGCCCGGAGACGGCGTGGCGGGGCCCGGCTTGACGATCTCGATCTCGCCCAGCAGGATCCGATCCACGTCGTCGGCCTTCTTGACGTCGAGCTTCACGTACCGGGTTTTCGCTCCGACCGGCACGGACAACACGGCCGGGTCCTCGGTCGACTTGTTCTCAACCGCCCCGATTTCCTTCCACGCTTGTGCGTCGTCGCTCGTGAAGATCGTGACGCCCTGGACCTTGAAGTTCTGCGCCCGCTCGCTCGACGAGCCGCGATAGAAGACCATCAAGCGGACTTCGTCGATCTCCTTCGCCTCGTGCAAGTCGGCGACGATCGACACGTCGCCGTCGTACTGCACGCTGTGGCTCGACGCGCTGGTCCACTCGCCGTCGGCGAGCTTGCGCGGGGGGGTGCCGTCCTTGTGGACGGGTGCGCTCGGGGCGTCCGCTTCGTACGCGAAATCGAGCCGGTTCGGATCGGGGCCGAACTGCGACGGGACATCGTCGTGGAAGAGCTGCTCGGCCAACGGGCCGGTCGGCTCCTCGCCGTCTTCGAGCCACAGACGCAGGGTGGCGGTCATGTCGTCGCCCAGATAGGGATGCGGTGCCGCCAGGAACACCTCCGCGCCCGCTTCCGCCGCGGAGAGCGCCGCCGAGACGGCGCCCGTCCCGCCGCCCACCACGACCACGTCGACCTCGTACGCCACCGGGATCTCCCGAGCCGACTCGTTGACCGACGGCACGCCGGCGGGGAGCGTCGCCGCCCCGACAAGGATCAGCAGTACTGCCGACACGCAACCGACCGCTTTCTTCGCAGGGGTTCTCATCGCATGAGTCTCCAAGGGCGGGGTCCACAAGTTCTGCGTTCGTCTATCTTCACTCATCCACTCAGCGATCGGCCGAGATTTCGACTGCGCGAGCGCTCCCGTCCTCGCGGAAGACGCAAGACGCCAAAGCGGCACGCGAGTCTCCTGACGCAACGTGGACCCATTATAGCGTGCCCGATCGCGTCTTGCAGGCGAATCATCCCCCCGGATATGGGGCAAGCGACTTCGACGATTCGGGTCGCGGCGAAGATCGCCCGGACGCCGTCAGACCTTGCGATGGTGGGTCCAACGAGAAGGTCCTACTCGGTCGACACGGGCGGACCGGCCGCCGGCCCCACGACCGGCCGTCCCTCCATCAGCCCTTCGAGCAGCGCGAACAGCAGGTCGTACCGCTTCAACAGACCCGGATCGAGATCCGACCGGAGAATCAGAGTCAGGTCCTCGTCCGGCGTGAGCATCCAGTGCCCGCCCATGGCCGTGTCGTTGAGGACGTGTCCGAACCCGATGGCCATCACGGAGCCTTGCTCGTACCGGGCTCGGGCGGCGACGGGCACGCGATCGACCCACATGAACGGCTCCCCGCCAAGGATCTCGCAAGTCGCTTCCACCGGAAGGGCCGGCCAGTCCTCGGAGAGTCGCAGTTGGCCCGACCGCGACGTGGCATGGCTCACGCTTAGCCCAAACGGCCACAAAAGGCTGTTCGACGTGGAGCCGAAGCTTTCGGGCGAGTCGATCACCAGCAGCTTCCCGCCCCGGGCGACGTACTCGACGATCCCCTCGCGGAACTCGCCGGGCACCGATCGCGTCGGACAGATCACCACCAACATCTCACCGGAGAATGCTCCCTCGCCCGACTCTCGGATCGTGTAGCACCCGAGCCGAGAGATCCATTGCTCCAACAGCCCGTAACCTCGGCCCTCGCCCTCGGTCTCCGAGCCGAGCGACAAGGGGGCCTCCGAGACGGTCCGGTCGATGACCACGCGGGTCATGGGTCGCTGGGGCACCGGCTCGGGCATGGCCAGGCGATTCACACCGACGACGGCCGTCGACCCGACCGTCACGCCCAGCACCCCCGCGGCCACGGCCACGAGCCACTGGCCGTCGCGGCTCACGCTGTGCGCGGGGTTCCCGACCCCGCACCGCGCCGGCGAGGTCAGGAGACCTGCGCCGAGCGCGCGACCTGCGCCGAGCACGAAAAGCACGAAGGCGAGCGCCAGCACGAATACCGTCAGCGGCACTCGGATCGCGGCCCGGTCCAAGGGGCTCGTGCGGTTGAGCCACTCGATCATGCCCGGCATCAGCTCCGCCTTGCCGGACTGGAACGTGCAGAAGTTGGAGAAGAGCGTCGAGTCGGTGAAGGCCAACACGCGGCCTCGGCCGTGCCGCGTCGCCCAGATTTGGATGAAGGCCCCGAATCCCATCTCCGGGCGGTACTCCGCCTCGGGATGGAAGTTCGACGCGTTGTAGTCGGGCGGAAGGCTCCACAGCCCGGTTTGCGGCGCGATCGCCCGGCCCCAGCTCCGGCCCGGATCGATCGAGCAGGAAACGGCGTAGTGCATCGGCGGCAAGTGTTGCACGACCGGGTGCGGCACCGCCGGCTGCCGGAGCTTCTGGATGTACGGCGAGCCGATCGAGAACAAGAGATCGTGGCGGAAGGTGAATCCGAACGGCCGGGCGACGTCGTTCAAGTAGGTGCTCGACTTGAACACGTTCGTATGATCGCCCACCAGAAGCAGGCTCCCGCCGCCTTCGACGAACCGGGTGATCGCCGCGACCTCGTCGGGAAGGAACCGGGCCGTGGGGATCTTCACCACCAGCACGTCGCACTGGCTCAGCTTGTCGCAGTTGATCGGATCGGACTCCAGAAGCCGCGACATCTGGTAGTACTGCCCCAGGTAGTCGTAGATCCTCGTGTAACTGTACGAGGGGTCGTGCCCGAAATGCTCCTTGTCGTACGGCCGGTTGCTCGGCTCCCACGTGGAGTGGCGTTCGACGAACATTACGCGGCCTGCCTTGCGGCGTCCCACGGGGTCCCACGTGACGACGAACGAGACGATCGCCACGGCGCAAGCCACCAGCGCCAGCGCAGCCGGCGCTCGCCACCGGGCGAGGCGTCCCTGCACCTCCGGCGTTTCCGCCGCCGGGGCCTCGCCACCGGCTGGGGCAGCAGCCGCACGATCGGGCCCCGTCTCCCCGCTCGTCCGGTCGGCTTGCTCTGCCTCGTCATCCCGCAGGCGGACCAACCGCCACACAAGGAGAACGAGTCCCAGCAGAAACACTAGACCGACCCAAGGGCTGAAGAACTGATTCATCGCGGTGAGCCGCAACGTCGGGTTGGCGCGCAGCACGCGGTGCATGTAGAGGGCCAGGAGCAACCCGGCACGGATGGGGAGCCACGCGATCACGACAAGCGCGAATACCCGCACCGCTCGAACCCAGCTCCAGCGGCGCGTCCCTTCCGGCAAGCGATTCCACGCCGTCATCGCCAGCAAGATCAGCCCGCCCGTGAAGAAACACAACGTCCCGGGGTCCACCAGGAGATCCCAGGTGGCGGCCAGGTAGTGGATCGCGGCGTCGTCGAAGATCTCCCGGTGGGAGTGCATGGTCACGGTCTGGCCGTGCACGGCCGCGTCGACGCCGAACAGCGAGGCGGCCCAGCCCAGCAGTTGCGGCAGGGGGCGCGGCAGGTCGTGCGACCGGGCCGTCCGGCTCGCATAGGCCAAAAGGGCCAACGCCTGTGCCGACAGCACCATCCCCGCCTTCACGGCCCCCCAGCCAACCGGTCGGGGCCACCGCGGCGGGATCCGCAGGAGTTGGAGCACCAGGCCGATGACGATCAGAAGCGGCGCCGCCCGATAGGGCCACGGCATGAGCCACACCGCCGGCAGGAGCATGGCGAGGGCGACGCCCATGTCGCGTCGGGCGGGCAGACGCTCGGGCCTGGAAGCCAGCAGGACCGTCCCCAGCACGACGACCACCCCCCAAGCCGGCCAGTTGGCCGGCTGGTAGTAGCTCAGGCCCAAAAGCCACGAGCCGGAGAGCAGCGCCAGTCCGATCCACGCCCGCATCATGGCGCCACCTCGTCGATGCGGATGCTGCCAAACGGATCGGCGGACGGCGCGCCGGACGCATCCGGCGGATCCAACGCGTCGGAATCGGCCTGCGCGCCCGAGTCTCCCACGTTTCTTGACACCGGCTGGGCCTCGGCTGCTTGCGCGGGCGGCGGGAGCCACGGCTCTTGCCCCGTTAAGGACCTAATCAACCACCGCCAGAAATGGGCGTTGTCGTACCGGCCGCCGAACGGCTCCCCGCCGACGTACTCCAGGTTTTTGTTCATGGCAAACGCGGTGTCGCCGATGAGAACGACCCCTCCACGGCCCACGTTCCGGAAGGCAATTATCGGCAGGTTCTCGGGTGTTCGAACGAGCACGTCGGACTTCTCGCACTCGACTGGCCAACCGTGATAGAACAGGAGCCCGATGTCGTAATCGGCGCTCATAGGCCGGTACCGGGTGCGGTGGGGATGTCCCATCGGCGCCGATTCGCGAACGTTCTCGTGCGGCGGGATAGGGATGGGAGGCACGCGGAGGTTGAACTCCTCCAGCAGCGGCTGCACGGGCCCCACGCGGTCGGCCCCCACCGTGCAAATGAAGATCCCGCCGCCCTCGACAAAGCGGCGCACGGCCGCCCGCTCTGCCCGCGAAAACGGCCGCGCCGGCGCAATCGAGACCAGCATCCCCGCGCGCTCGAGCCGCTCGCTGGTCAGCTCGGGCAGCAGGAACGGCTGGAGGCCGTTTCGCATCAGCGTGAGCGACAGCCCGGCGATGCCGTCGAAGCCCCAGCCGCTGTCGCCGAACTGCTCGCCAAAGGCTTCCATGTGGGAGGAATCGATGTAGGCCACGTTGTTGTAGCCCGCGTGCTGCCGGCCGTCGGGCAGAACCCGCATGCTCATCGAGGTGAACGTGCGGGAGCCGGCCAGCACCAGCGCCAAGACGACCGCCACGCTCGCCACCCGCGTCGGGCTGGGTGGCCAGGCCATCAGTGCCACCAGGGCCATACATCCCAGAACCCCCAGGAGCTGCCGCCACGCCGCTTGCGGATTGCCGGCGCCCCCGGCCAGGTACGCGAGCATCCGGCCCGAGAAGACGTAGCAGTTGACGTTGCCCTGATTGGTGAAGCCGGCCGTGTCCGACAGGACCGTCACCCTGCCGCGTCCCAACGGCTGCTCGGCGGCCAGCACCAGGTCGCCGAGGAGTTCGCCGGCGTCGTACTGGAACACACGCGTCACGGCCGAATCGATGCCCGGATCGCTCCAGCCCCAACGTCCGACGAGGATGGGCCGGGCGGGCCACCGCACGCGGATCGAGGGCCCCGAGGCCATGCCGAAGCGGTTCCGGCCGTCGTCGACCCCCGATACCGCCGGATGGGCCAGCCCCGCGTAGGAGTCCTGCCAGGGCCAACTAGCCGAGGTGGCGCTATCGAAGCGGACCTCGATTCCCCCGGCGGGTCCGAGCACGTGCTGCAACAACTCGTTGTACGAGCTGGTCAGTTCGCCCACCTGGACCGGCGTGCCCGCCAGCACCAGGAGCGAGCCGCCCTGCCGGACGAACTCCCGCACCCGCCGGAGCCGGTCTTCGGGCCAAGGGCCGACCGGATGGATCAACAGCAGGACGTCGGCCCCGTCGAGGTCTTGCGCGAGGAGTTCGTCCGACGCATCGAGTTGCCCGCCCAGGCTGACCACAAACTCCGGCAGCATCCCGTACATCCCGGCGGAAGCCTGCCCATAACGGTCGTGGACAGGTCTTTCCCAGTCGAGGTAACCCTGGTTGTAGGCGACGATCCTTTTGCCCGACAGATTCGACCGCCCGGGGGCCAGCGTGGTCAGCAGCGGGACGATGACCGCCAAAATCACCGGAGCCCAGGTGAGTGCCTTCTGTCGCCAGTCCGCGGAAGCCGCGGGGTCGCCCGGTCTCTCGATTTCTCTCCTTTGGCCCGAGGTCTCGTCGTCTTGCTTCCGCTTGCGCTGCGCGCCGTGCCTCGCGGTTGGCTGCCCAGGACGATCTTCGCTTGTCGCGATCTCTTCCGGGCTCGCCTTGGCAGCCGGCAGCCAGACCGCCCAGCGAAACATCATCGCGGCCACGGCCAACTGGATCGCCCCGGCCAACAGGGGCACGTTCCAGGGCAGCAAGCTGCGGGCGGCATCGCTCCAGCTCCAGGGCGACGGGATATAGTCCCGGAATTCCGGCGGAGGAGGGGCCGGCGGCAACGCCGCGTACAGGTCCATGGAGTAGGACAACACCACGAGGTAGGCCAAGTGTCCACCGAGGATCGCCACCCCCGCGTACATAGCACGGGCAAGCCGCGGTGGGCCCGTCCAGGCCAGCCAACCGACGTAGAGGGCGGCCATCAGCACCAGAAAATCGAGGCCGGCGAACGTGGCCCCGATCCAAAGCGGTCTGCCCGAGACCGCGGCGGCCATCCGTCCCAACGCCCGGCCAAGTGCGTCGGCGATCGACCAGACGGTCGGGATCGACGTGCAGGCCAGCAGGTAAACGCCCAAGACGGCGGCCCCAAGCGCCGCGAGAAGGAGCACTCGCTGGTCCACGCCGCGGTTCGCCCGGGACAGCATCGATAACACCAGGCAGGCGGCCAGCACGTTGTAGACGGGCATCGCCGGTACCATCATGCCCACCGCCACGACCAGCGCTGCCAGCAGGATCAGACGTTCAAGCCACGTCTGCCGCGGGGGCCAAGCGGCAACGAGGCTGACGGCCAGGGCAACCCAGGCCAAGCCATGTCGTAGCGGATGGGCCAAAAGACCTGTCGAGCCCGCCGCGAGCCATGCGGCGGCGATGCCCGCCAACGCCGCCACGACGGTCCCGGTGGAGGGTACAAGTGGCGTCTTCTCAGCCACGCCCGGTCGGCCGCGGTCCGCCTCGACGGTCATGCCCGGTCCACAATTCATCGCGAGAGGTGCTCCCATAGCGAGGCGGGGTTCTTACCCATTTCCCATGCTCTATCGTCTGCCAGAAGCGCGCGGGCGGTACGAAAACAATCAAGTATGCTTGGGCCGCAAACCCGGGTCAAACTGAGTTTTTTGGCAAATTCCCTCCGATCGACCTCTTGCGGCCGGCGTGGCGGGCAGGAACAATCTGGGGGCCGGTTTCGTCCACCCTCGATTCCCCGTGCGCTCGGCGCGTCCGCCGAGGTCTCCCGACTCCGCCGAAATGGGATTCGCGCAGACGATACTTGGCGCGGGCGCTCGGCGTGGGTCTCCTCATCCCGCCGATACGGAAATGCCGCAGACTGATTCACATTGCCCGAGAGATGATCCTATGTCCAAGCGAAAAGATCGGCGACATTTCCTCCGCGACGCGACCCTGGTCGCTGCCGGCGCCGTTGGCGGCATTGCGGGCGGGATGTTCCCCACGCAGACGCCCGCGGTCAGCCCGATCCAGCGGAACGGGGCGGCCAAGTTCAAGTTCAGTCTGGCCGGGTATAGCTATCGGAAGCTGCTTACCGGCGACCCGCCCGAGCTCACGATCGACGATTTCCTCGCCGACTGCGCCCGCTTTGGCCTGGAAGGGACCGAGCCGACCTCGTACTACTTCCCCAAGGAGCTGACACTCGACTACCTGCGGCACCTCAAAGGCTTGGCCTTCCGTCTCGGGCTGGATATCTCCGGAACGGCCGTGGGCAACGACTTCTGCCACCCGCCCGGCCCCGAGC
>Ga0307380_10007634_pt1 | contig 14022 bp, 15 predicted proteins | sample UN3MG_FD_202239 | JGI IMG/M metagenome (GOLD analysis project Ga0307380, IMG submission 202239) | Soil microbial communities from Risofladan, Vaasa, Finland - UN-3 | ecosystem: Environmental > Terrestrial > Soil > Coastal area > Acid sulfate soil | place: Finland: Risofladan, Vaasa | collected... | reverse complement strand
GACGGAGTAGGGGAAGAGTTGCGGGGGCCTTCCGGGGTCACCCGATTTCGTCATCGGGAAAATCGAACATCGGGTGCTGCTTGATCCATTCCGCCACGACCACCTGCAGTTCGGAGTGGGGGCGGGATTCGGACTTGACGTCCAGCATGGCGTTGCGGATCTCCATCAGCAGGTGGACGTTGAACCCGCCGATCTCCTCCCAGCTGGAGTCGTTGTCCCGTCCGTTTTCGTAGAAGTGGGCCATGTCATCCTCTCCTACCAGTTAGAACGGCAGATCCCGGTAAAAGATTCAATGAAATTTTCCTCCCCCCCGGATTTTCCGATGAATCTATCGGGGAGGGGGGTGATTTGTCAAAGGAAAAGTCGAGGGGCGCCCTTTGCGTACGGCCCGACGGGCAGATTGAGCCGGTTCTCCGGGTTGCGCGTCTCGCCGATGGAGGTTACCCGGATTCCCGCCAGGTCGACCACCGGGCACTTGTACTCGCAGATGCCGCACCCGATACACAGGTCGACGACCACGACCGGGACCTTGACGGGCTTGCCTCCCTTCCCGGGTCGCTCTTTGAAGATGATCGCCTTTTTGGGGGTCGGGCAATGTTCCTCGCAGACGATGCAGGGGGTCCCCTGCGCGAAGGGGATGCACCGGGAGGGGTCGACGAATGCCAGCCCGATGACGGTCTTTTTCTTTTGTTGCAGCGGGATCTTTTCGATCGCGGAGGTGGGGCAGACCTGCCCGCACAGCGTGCAATTGTATTCGCAGTAGCCGATCCGGGAGACGAGCTTCGGCGTCCAGATCCCCTCGATTCCCGCGGTAAGCAGGGTGGGCTGCAAGCCTCCCGTGATGCAGACTTTCATGCACTCCCCGCACCGGACGCAGCGGGCGAGGAAACCGGCCTCGGGACGCGAGCCCGGGGGCCGAACGAGCAAAGGATCGGGTTTCGCCTGAGCGGGCGAGGTCTTCATCACCCACGCCGCCGCGGCGCCGGTGGACAGCGCGGAGAGAGCCGCCCTGCGTCCCACGTCGAGCCGGTCCTTCGTACCACGGGCCAGCGCGAAGTTCCACTCGAGGGCCCCCTCCGGGCACTGGGCAGAGCAGTTGAAGCAGGTCACGCATTCCGAGGGGGACCAGTTCTCCTCCGTGTGGGGGTTCGCCCCGCCTGCGCAGACGTCGCGGCACTGCATGCACCGTGTGCACTTCTCGTTCATGGAAAGTCTTAGCAGCCCGGAGCGGGAGAGGATTCCCAGCAACCCGCCTAAGGGACAGACGAACCGGCAGAAGAACCGGGTCCGGTGCCGGTTCAGCGCAAGGACCAGGAAAAAGAGGGCGAAGAAGAAAAGCGCCTGCTCGTACCGCGCCGGGAAGAACGAGAGGAAGTGGGCCCGCAGGAAGGTTTGCGCCCCGTCGAACAGGTCCGAGGCCGGCCGCCACGGGAGTCGGTATCCCCAGTCCAGGAAAAGGCGAAGGACGTGGTTGATTCCCGGCATCACCGAAAGGGAGAGCGAACGGATGAGCAGGGAGATCGGGTCCAGCAGGCCCGCCGCCTGGATCCCGAAGATCGACGCCCCGGAGAAGAACAGGAGCGTCGTGAACTTCCACCGGCTCCCCCGTGTCTTGACCCCCCGCTCCGGCGAAAATTTCCTGTCGAAAAAGCTCACCGCGTGGAGAAGCGTCCCGAGGGGGCAGACCCACCCACAGAAGGCCCGCCCGAACAGGAGGGTTACCGGAACGAACAGCAGCGCCAGGAAGAGCGAGGCCGGCAGTATGTGCGCGGAGAGGAGCGATGTCAGGAAGACGAGGAGATCGGCGTCGAGGAAGATCTTGACGGGGTAGGCAAGCTCGTTTCTCCCGTCGTAGTCCGTTTTGATGAAAAGGATGAAGAAAAGAAGGAGGAATGCTCCCTGGGAGAGGCGTCTTGCGAACTGTTTGGTGTCCGCGGGGGAGCGCATGGGCTGTCGCGGCGGCGTCATCGGCCCGGCCGAATCCCGTATTCGAGAGGGTCCGGGACCCCGGCCTCGGCGAAGGCCGCAAGGCGGAGGGCGCACGAGTCGCACCGCCCGCACGCTTTCTCGCCGTCCCGGTAGCACGACCACGTGTGCTCGAAGGGGACGCCTAAGGATTTGCCCATCAGGACGATGTCCTTCTTCTTCAGGTTGACGAAGGGAGCCTTGACGCGGATGCCGCTATCGTCCTTCGTCCCCACGCGGATCGCCTCGTTCATCGCCCCGTAGAAGGCGGGCCGGCAGTCGGGATATCCGGACGAATCGGCCCACACCGCGCCGATGTAGACGTTCTTCGCACCGATCACCTCGGCCCACGACACGGCGATGCAGAGGAAGTGGGCGTTGCGGAACGGGACGTAGGTAACCGGGACGCCTTTCCGCTCCAGGTCCGCGGGGGGGATGTCGACGGCCGGGTCGGTGAGGGCGGATCCCCCGAACGTCCTCAGGTATCCGATGTCGGCCACCATTCGCTCTTTGACCTTCAGGTGGTCGGCGATCGCATGGAAGCAGGCGAGCTCCTTCCTCTCGGTTCGCTGCCCGTACGTTACGTGCAAAAGGGAGATCTCCGACTCCCGGGTGGCGAAGGCGGAAAGGACGAGGCTGTCCATCCCTCCGCTTGCGAGAACGATCCCCTTCGGCTTCGGGGGGGCCGTCACACGCCTCTCCGGTCCGGTCCCCACACCAGCTTGTGGATCTGCAGCTGGAACCTTGCGTCGACGGTGTCCCCGACCATCCATCCCGCGAGCCTCTCGGGGGGCAGAAGGCCGAAGGCCGGAGAAAAAAGCACCTTGAACGGGCCTTCTGTTCCGTACTTCCGGATCACCTCCCGGGCGAACCGGTAGTCCTCCTCGGAGGAGAGGACGAACTTGACCTCGTCATGGGGTTTAAGGTGCGCGAAGTTCTCCCATGCCGTCTTTCCTGCCTCCCCGGAAGCAGGGCACTTGACGTCCATGATCTTGATCGCCCGGGGATCCAGACGGGAAAGAGGCACGGTCCCGTTCGTCTCCACGAGGACCGTGTGGTCGAGGTCGAGGAGGGCCGTGACGAGTGCGGGAGTTTTTTCCTGCAGCAGGGGTTCGCCGCCGGTCACCGTCACCCGCGGGATCCCGAAAAAAGTCACCCGGGAGACGACCTCCTCGAGGGGGATCTCCTCCCCGTCGTCGTAGGCGTACGTCGTGTCGCAGTAGCGGCACCGGAGGTTGCAGCCGGTCAGCCGGACAAAGGCGAAGGGGAGGCCGACGAACGAAGTCTCCCCCTGGATGCTGGCGAAGATCTCGGACACGCGGAGCATCTTTCTATATTACCATGGTGCCCCGGCGCCCCCCCCCGTGCCGATGATCCGGGAAGGATCTACTTGAGGACGTCGAGCCAGTGCGCGAAGAGGGCGTTCTTCCCGCGCACGATGTCGAAGAACGCCTCCTGGATTTTTTGCGTGATCGGACCCGGCTTGCCCGTGCCCACGCGGCGGTCGTCCACCTCCCGGACCGGGGTGATCTCGGCGGCGGTGCCGGTCAAGAACATCTCGTCCGCGGTGTACATCTCGTCCCGGGAGAACCGGGCCTCCTTGACCGGGATGTCGAGCTTGCGGGCGATGTTGAGAACCGAGTCCCGGGTGATTCCCGGCAGGATCGAGGTCAGCGTCGAGGTCTGCAGGATCCCGTTCCGGACGATGAAGATGTTCTCCCCCGAGGCTTCCGCGACGTACCCCTCCGTGTCCAGCATCACCGCCTCGTCGTAACCGGCCTTCTTCACTTCCCACTTTGCGAGGACGGAGTTGACGTAGTAGCCGCTGATCTTCCCCTTCGTCATCGCCGCGTTGACGTGGTGGCGGCTGAAGGAGGAGACCTTCGCCCGGATCCCCTTTTTGATCCCTTCCTCGCCCAGGTAGGCCCCCCAGGACCAGGCGGCCACCGCGACGCGGATCGGGTTGGTCTTCACGAAAAGGCCCATATCCCCTTCTCCGATGAAGACGATCGGGCGGATGTACCCTTCGGTGAGATCGTTGGTGGTGAGCGTCTGCCGGATGGCCTGGCAGATCTCCTTTCGGGAGAAGGGGATCTTCAGGAGGACGATATGCGCCGACGCGAAAAGGCGGTCCACGTGCTCCTTGAGCCGAAAGATGGCGGAGCCGCCGTCATGTGTCCGGTAGCAGCGGATCCCCTCGAACACCCCGACGCCGTAATGCAGCGTGTGGGAAAGGACATGGACCTGTGCGGCCTCCCAGTCGACGAATTTCCCATCCATCCAGATCTTCTTGGTCTTGGGGACCACGGCCGCCCTCCCGCCGGAATTGATGTGCTATTCTTGCAAAGGTATCCAAAGGCTGTCAATCAGGGTGTTTTTCGTCCGTGCCGGAAGAACTGGGAGCGGGCGTTGGACGAAAAAAGGCGAGAATCTTCATGGCGGTAGATCATCGCAAGGAGGAGATGGACCGAAAGCGGATCGGGACTGCCCGTTTTTCCGTGGGAAGTGCGACCGTCCTCGCTGTTACCAAGCTCTTCGTCGGGGTCGCAAGCGGCTCCCTGGGCATCCTCTCCTCCGCGTTCGACAACCTGGCCGACATCCTCATGTCGGGGGTGAACTACCTCTCGATCAAAAAGTCGATGGAGCCCGCCGACTCCTCCCATCCGTTCGGTCACGGGAAGGTGGAGACGCTGGGGACCGTCTTCATGTCGGTGGTCGTCGCCCTGACCGGCGGGTGGATCGTCTGGGAGGGGATTAGCCGACTGCGCGCCGGGATCGTACCGCGTTCCGTGGATGTCGGCCTCGTCGTCATGGCCCTGTCGGTCGCCGCCTCCTGGTACATCTCGGAGCGGATCCGGAAAGCGGGAGAGGAGACCGGATCGAGCGCCCTGAAAGCCGACTCCCTGCACTTCCGGACCGACGTCTATTCGGGCGGGGGGATCCTGGCATCCCTTCTCTTGTACCGCGTGACCGGCTGGAAGTGGCTGGACCCGGGGGTGGCCCTGGTCGTGGGGGGATACATCGTTTCGGCGGCTGTCCCCATATTCCGGGAGGCGTTGGGAGACCTTGTAGACCGCAGCCTTTCGCCCGAGACGGTGGAGGAGATCCGGCACATCATCGAAAACCACAGGCCCATGATCGTCGACCATCACGCCTTGCGGACGCGCCGCTCCGGCTCGGAGAAGCACGTGGACTTCCACGTCGTCGTATGCCGCCGGTCCAATCTGCACGAAGCCCACCAGGTGGCGGACCACCTCGAAAAGGAGGTGGCCCAGGCACTGGGGAACGCCCACGTGGTGACCCACATCGACCCCTGCGGCCTCGAGTGCCCCGAAAAGGACAAATGCCTGCGGGTCCTGGACGAAATCCGGAAGTTTTCGCCTCCGGGGAAGGAACAGAACGTTCCGGGGAACGTGGACAATGTCTGACCCGGGAAAGGCCCCCTAAGGCAACTTTATTCGCTGGTTGCATCGATTTCCTGTGATATAATCCGTGCTGTCATGAGACTGATCCTGATCGTTCTCGTCGTCCTGATGGGGCTTTTCGCCATGGTCGCGATCCAGAACCCGGGAATCGTGACGATAAATTTCTTCAACTATTTCACAGAGACCTCCATCCTCGTCGTGATCGTCGCAGCGTTCGGGGCAGGCGTCATTGTCGGGTTCCTCCCCGGAATCCCCGCCTCATTCAAGCGCAGACGCCGGATCCGGGAGCTCGAGTCCGACCTGGCGACCCACCGGAAGTCGGAACCCCCTTCTCCGCCCGTTACGCCTTGAACGAAACCAGGCTCTCCGGCAATGAATCGAAGCTCCTTTCCTGCCTTCTTGTCTTTTTCCGCGAGATCGGCCCGGGGGCGACCCCGGGGCTTACCGGGCTCGATGACGAGGCGGGGCTTAAGTCGCATGAGCTTGACGAGGCCGTCAGGGGGCTAAGAGACAAGGGACTGATCGAGTACTGGGAGCTAAAGCCCGCCGTCCGTCTGACCCGGGAGGGGCTCCTTCTCGCGGAGCGTCTTCCCGGAGGGGAGGGAGGCTGACTTCCGTGAGGGGGGCATCCTCGAAGGCGCGACCCGGGCGGGACGGAAGGCCGGCCCGGCGTAAGGGGGAAGGCAAGGATCTGTCCCGAAGGCTTGCCGACATCTCCCGCCGCCTTGGCGCGCATTTCGGCCGCCCTGGCCGGTGCGCCCACGAGGGAGATCCGGTACGAAACCTGATCCTTACGATCCTGTCCCAGAATACGACCGACGGGAACCGCGACCGTGCGTTCTCTTCCCTGATGCGGCGGTTTCCGGAGATTCCCCGTCTTGCCGGAGCGAAACCGGAACAGGTTGAGGAGGCGATCCGGGTCGGGGGACTGGCGCAGGCGAAGGCGAAGGCGATTCTTTCCGCGCTTGTCCGCCTGAAGCGGGAGCACGGGAAATACACCCTTGACTTCCTGCAGACGATGGCGCTACCCGAGGCGCGCGCCTACCTTACTTCCCTGCCCGGCGTTGGGGTGAAGACCGCGAACGTCGTTCTTCTGTTTTCCTTCGGAAAGGAAGCGTTTCCCGTCGATACGCACATCCTTCGGGTGGCAAAAAGGCTTCGGCTCGTCCCGCCCGCGGCCGACCTTTCCCGGGCGGCGCTTTCCCTCGAGCCGCACGTTCCGCAGGGCGAGCAGATGCCGCTGCATCTCAACATGATCCGGCTCGGGCGGGAGATCTGCCGCCCGAGAAACCCGCTCCACGCGGATTGCCCGCTTCTGCCCGTATGCCCCGAAGGATTGCGGGAGGAGGGGGAAAGCAGGTTGCCTGCCCGATGACGGTTCTGAATGCGGGACAGCTGATTCTCCTGGGCATCCTGACGCTCGTGATGGGCGTGCCGGCGATCCTCCTGGCCCTGCTGCTGCCGGGAAAAAGGTTGAAGGGAAAGTTATTCCTCCTGGTTTCGAGTACCTACGCCCGGGTCACGCTGTGGTTCCTCCGGATCAAGGTGGTGGGGCGAGGAATGGAGAACACCGATGCCGGCAGCCCTTACGTCTTCATGTCCAACCACATAAGCCACGCCGACTCGCCGGCCCTTGCGCTTGTCGTCTCCCATCCGCTCCACTGGGTGTTCAAGAAGGAACTGGCGAGGATACCGGTCTTCGGGTGGGTCCTGCTTGCCTGCGGACAGATCATGGTCGACCGGTCCTCCCCCGAGAAGGCGAGGGCCGCCCTGGAAGAGGCGCTCTCCGGTCTGTCCGGGAACAACTCGGTGATGATCTACCCGGAAGGGACGCGCAGCCGGGACGGGAGCCTGGGCCCGTTCAAAAAGGGGGGGTTCTGGATGGCCCTGCAGGTGGGACTGCCGATCGTCCCGGTGCGGGTGTCGGGGAGCCGCGAGGTCGTGGCCGCCGATACGCTCCGGATCCGTCCCGGGACGGTCACGGTGGAGATCTTCCCCCCGATCGAGACGCGGGGGAAAACCGTCGCCGACATCCCGGAGCTTATGCGTCGGGTCCGGGAAGCGATGCTTTCCGGAACGACGGATCCTGGGTAAAGAAGAACAGGGCGCCTGCTGCCGTTAACGCCGCCGCCGAGGAGAACATGGCGGTGTACCCAAAATGCTCGGCCACGAACCCGAACGCTGCCGCACCGATCACCAGCCCCATGTCGAACGCTCCCGTGAACATCGCCATCGCCATTCCCCCCTTCTCGACTCCCGCCCGGTCGAGGATGAGTGCGGAGAGCGAAGGGAAGAGGAAGCCGTGGCCCGTGCCGGTGACCGCAGCCGCGAGGGAGAGGCCTGCGTGTCCCCGTACGAAGGGAATGACGAGGATCCCCGCCGCAAGGAGCAGGAGGGAGATGAGGCAGAGGCGCTCGCGCGGCATCCGGTCGGCGAGCTTCCGTCCCAGAGTTCTCGTCGCGACGACCGACAGGGCGTAGACGACGACGAAGACGCCGATCGAGGAGATTTTCCGGATCAGCAGGAAGACGGGGAGGAAGGTGAAGATCGACCCGAAGGCCACGCCGAAGAGAAACGCCGCCGAGTTCGGGATGAAGTAGATCCGGGAGAAAAAGTCGAGGAGCGAGGATACCGGAAGGTGGGAGGACCGCTTTGGCTCCTCCATCCCCAGCGGGAAAAGCCCCGCGAGGAATGCGATGACGGCGGCGCAGAGGAAGAGTCCGTGAAACCCCGACCTCCCGATCACCCACTCCCCGAGCCATCCCCCAACCGCCGTGGGGATGAAGAAGGAGAGACCGAAAATGCCGAGCGCCTCCCCCCGGCGGTCCGGGGGCGCGGCCGCGGCGATGTAGGCGTACGAGGCGGTGGCGAAGAAGGAGTACGCTGCTCCCTGGAAGATGCGGATGGCGAAAAGGTGCGCCCCTGCCTCCCGGACGAAGAGCCATGGCACGGTGGAGGCGGAGGCGAGCAGCGCTCCGGAGACCAGAAAGGCCGTGCGCCCCCGACGGTCCACGAAGAGCCCGTTTACCGGCTTGAGCGATACGGAGACCAGCGTCCCCGTGGCCATGATCAGCCCGATCTGCCCCTCCCGGATGGAGAGGGTGTACAGGAATGCCGGGAGGAAGATGAACATGGTCGCGTACAGGGAATAGAGGGAGTTCGAGATGTTCAGCAGGAAATAGTTCCGGTCGTAGAGCGGATGCGGCATAAGGGGTACTATACCCGCGGGGAAAAATATTTCCACCTGCCGCTCTCGCACTTCCCCCCGGGCCCCGTTTCCGGGAGAATGAGGGACATGAAACCTCTTCGCATCGCGCTGGCGCAGATCAACACGATCGTCGGGGATATCCCGGGGAACGCCCGGAAGATCCTCGAAACCACCGCCCGGGCGAGGGAGGCGGGGGCCGTGCTCGTCGTCTTCCCGGAGCTTGCGATCCCCGGCTATCCCCCCGAGGACCTCCTCCTGCGCGTCTCCTTTCTCGAGGAGAATGTGCGGGCCTGGAAGAAGATCGCGCGTCAAGTGAAGGGGATCACGGCGGTGGTCGGTTTTGTGGACCGCGACGCCAGGGGCCGGAATTACAATGCCGCCGGAATCGCTGCCGGAGGCCGGGTACGAGGCGTCTACCACAAGATGCACCTGCCCAACTACGGGGTCTTCGACGAGGCCCGGTATTTTTCCCCGGGCAAAGGACCGATGCTCTTCCCCGCGGGACGTTCCGCGATCGGCATCACGGTGTGCGAGGACATCTGGGTCCGCGGAGGGCCGCTTCCCCGGGAGGTAAAGGCGGGAGCGCGGCTGATCGTGAACCTCTCCTCCTCCCCGTATCACGCCGGGAAGTGGGAGACGCGCCGGGAACTGATGGCGAGGCATGCGGTCGCCTCCCGGTGCCCGGTCGCCTACTGCAACCTCGTGGGGGGGCAGGACGAGCTCGTCTTCGACGGGGGGAGCATGGTCGTCTCCGCGAAGGGCAAGCTTCTTGCGCGGGCAAGGATGTTCGAGGAGGATCTCCTGCTCTGCGACGTGGACGGGAACGGGGGGCGCATCGACCCTGCGCCGAAGGACGAGGAGGAGATCTTCCGGGCGCTGGTCGCGGGGACGCGCGACTACGTGGAGAAGAACCGGTTCCCCGGCGTGATCGTCGGGCTGTCCGGAGGGATCGACTCGTCGCTGGTGGCCGGGATCGCGGTGGAGGCGCTGGGGGCTGCGCGCGTGCTCGGGGTGACCATGTCGTCGATCTACACGGCGAAGATGAGCGTGGAGGATGCCCACGCACTGGCGTCGAATCTGGGTATCCGGTGCATCGACCTGTCGATCGGTGACATCTACCGGACTTTCGAGTCGGAGCTCTCCGGACCGTTTCAGGGGTTATCCGCCGACGCAACGGAGGAAAATATCCAGGCGCGCATCCGCGGGACGATCCTCATGGCCCTCTCCAACAAGTTCGGCCATCTCGTGCTCACCACGGGGAACAAGAGCGAGATGAGCGTAGGGTATGCGACTTTGTACGGAGACATGGCGGGGGGGTTCGCCGTGATCAAGGACCTGTTCAAGACGAACGTCTACCGTCTGTCGCGGTACTTCAATGGCAAAAGCGGCCGCGCCGTCATCCCGGAGCGGGTGCTCACTCGTCCCCCCTCGGCCGAGCTTGCTCCCGATCAGAGGGATTCGGACTCCCTTCCCGAGTACGACGTACTCGACCCGATCCTGCGGATGTACGTGGAGGGGGACAAGAGCATCCCCGAGATGGTCGCCGCGGGGAACCCCGAGGAGGTCGTTCGTCGCGTCGTGGGCCTCGTCGATAATAGCGAGTACAAGCGGCGCCAGGCCCCCCCGGGGATCAAGATCACACCGCGGGCACTGGGCAGGGACCGCCGCATGCCGATCACCAACCGGTCGAACTCGTAACGTGGGCGGCGGCAGGGACCGCCGGAAGGAGGCATGCCATGGCGGAAGCGGAACGGAACGTCATTTCGCTGCTTCGGGAGCAGCTGAAAACCGTAAACGAACTCGTGGAGGGAACGATGGCCGACGTGACGCCGGAGCAGGCCCATTGGAGCCCGCCGGGTGTCGCAATGCCGATCGGGGCGACCTACGCGCACGTGGTCGTCTCGCAGGACGGCGTCATCAACGGGATGCTCAAAGGGGGCGCTCCCCTTTTTGTCTCTGCCTGGGCGGGGAAAACGGGGCTTTCAGAACTTCCCCCCGATGTCGATCCGAAGAAGCCGGGTCTCCCGGACTGGAGCGCGTGGAGCCGCAAGGTGAAGGTGGACCTGCCGGCGTTCCGGAAATACGCACAGGCCGTCTACGCCGCCTCGGACGAGTACCTGGCGTCGCTTCGGGGCAAGGACCTGGACCGTCCCGTCGACCTCACGGCGCTCGGGTTCGGACAGTCCACGGTGGGGTTTCTCGTCAACAACGCGGTCCTGGGGAACGCCTTTACCCACTGCGGGGAGATCTCGTGTCTCAAGGGGCTGCAGGGAAAGAAAGGGTACCCTTTTTGACAAGAAGGGAGAGGAGGATCGCCCCCTCGCGACGGAGCCCGGTGAGAAATGTGGGCTAGTCCTTGAGCTTCATCACGCGGAATGCCTCGAGATAGACCGGCGGGGAATGAGGATCGGGAATTCCGCTTTCGGCCTCTACCTGCTCCAGGTTCGCCCTTTTCGTCTCGCGGGCGGCGCGCTCCCGGATCTTCTCCGACGGATCCCACCCCCCCACCTGGCTTCCGTAGGCCCGAAGCGATTCGATCTTCGTGTCGATCGTCCCGGTGATGTCGATCCACGTGTTCGGGGAGTGGGTGGCGCAGACGTAGACCGCGCGAACCTCGTGCGCCGCTCCCTCCTCGGGCCACAGAAGCTCCATCTCGGCGCAGGGGAAGACGGCCTCAAGCGCGGCCGCCCCCGCTGCTCGGTGGTCCGGGTGGTTGATGTAGTAGTCCTCGAAGAACCAGGCCTGCGGGTCGCCGCAGATCACGACCTCGGGCCGGTATTTCCGGATCTCGCGGACCAGCCTGCGGCGCAGCGTAAGCGTAGGTTCGAGCTCGCAGTCGTCGTATCCCAGGAAGACGACGTTTTTCACCCCGAGCACCCGGGCCGCCGCCTCCTGCTCCGCCTGGCGCTTGCGGGTAAGCGCCTCCCGCGTGTACTTCTCTTCATGCGTGCCGACGTTTCCGCTGGTTATGACCACGAAGGTCACCTCGCAGCCGGCTCGCGTCCATCCTGCGATCGTTCCCGAAACGAGGAACTCGGCGTCGTCGGGGTGGGCGAAGATGGTCATCGCGGAAGAGGGAACGTAATCGGCGTCGAATCTGGACATCGGACTCCTCGGGAGCTATCGCGGGGCTTGTATGGTTGATGCGCGGGGAGAATGAAAGGATGCGCAAAAAGGGACACCCGCAACGGCATGTCCGGCGGGCCGTGCGCCGTCGGGGCGGCTATCGCACGTTGATCGTCCGGTATTTCGCGATCCGGACCAGTCCCGGCTTTGCCCCCTTGAACTTGGAGACGTGACGCGCCTCCGCCAGGAACACCGAGACGTTTGGCGATCCCTTCGCCTTGCTGTGGAGAACCGCGAGCCGCGCGGCCTCCTCCACTACCTCGTCCGGCACCTCTCTGCTCGGCGGGACCTTGATCAGGACATGGCTGCCCGGGATCCCCTGGGTGTGCAGCCACAGATCGTGGGCCGCCGCCAGTTCCTTCACGATCCGGTCGTTCCCCACGTTGTTCTTGCCGATGAAGAGAGTGTGTCCGCGAAAGGTGCGCTCCTCCACCTGGGGCGGCGCGGCCTTCCCGACGGCTTTCTCCGGCTTCCGCTTCCTCTGCTTCGGGGGGGGGAACGAGGCGGACAGCTCCTGCCGGACGGCCAGGAGTTCCTCCCGGGTCGAGGCCGCGGCAAGCTGCGTCTCTACCGACTCGAGGTAGTAAATGGACTCGGCCACCTCGCGCTTCCGCTTCCGCACGATCTCGGTCGCTCTCTTGGCCTTCTTGTGCAGGCGGAAGTACCGGGTCATGTTCTCCACGGGCGTCTTCGCCGGGTCGAGGGGGATCCCGTGGAACTCGGTCATCCCCTTGCGCAGCGAGGCCAGGTTCAACTTCAGCGTCTCGCCGAATTCCCCCCCCTTCCGTCCTTCCGTAGCCCGTTCCTCGTCGCCGCCCACGTTTTCGAGCTTTTGGCGTTCCTTCCGGAGAAGCGCGGTGAGGCGGGACCGGATCCGTTGGCGGAGGACGGTGTCCTCCATGTTCTGCGCGATCTCCCCGTAGTGGAGGTCCGCGGCCTCGTTGGCCGACGAGGCGGGGGAGAATTCCACGAACCCGGCATGCGGGCAGGGGAACGGGAGGATCCGTTTCTTTCCCGTGGGGAGGATGCCGATGCCCGGGGAAAAATCGTCCTCCTCGTACCGGCGCACCAGATCCCGAACCGCCGCGATCAGGTCGGCGGCGCTTTCCTTCCCTCGTCCGGCCGCTTCATGGGCCAGTTCCTGTCCCAGGCCGGAAACTTCTCTCTGGAGGACGCGCGAGAGCCCCTCCCACCCCATCGACCAGATCCGCTCCGCGTCTTTTTGCGTAAGCTCGGGGAGGAAGATCCGCTCCGGCTTGGGGAGCGGCTGGTACGGGCTCCCCGGGGCGACCTCCCGGACCCGGGTCTCCTCGGGGGAGACCGTCCGGAGCGGTTCGAGGATCTGGCTGTCCGCCCCCACATAGATCAAATTGGCGTGCCGCCCGTACAGCTCGGCGAAAAGGGTCGTCCTGTCGTGCTCCGCATCGGGACGGCTCGATTGGAACTCCATCCGGATCAGCCGGTCGAAGGGGGTAATGGAGATCCCGGCAAGCCGCATCCCGGACAGGTGACGCCGCAGGTACTGGCAGAACCTCGGGGGGGAAGACGGGTTGGGGACGCGCCGCGTGGTGAGGTGGATGCGGCAGAGTTCGGCATGGGCGGAAACGAGCAGGCGGACTTCCTCCCGCCCCGTCCATAGCGTCAGGACGATCTCCCGGTCCTGTGGCTGGTGCACCTTGGAAACGAGCGCTCCCCGAAGCCGACCGGAAAGCTCCGCCACGATCCGTTTCAGGAGGAACGCATCCATCGTGATGGTATTGTACTCTCATCCCGAAAGGGATGACGTTCCCCGTTGGGGCCTTCGCCCCGCGGCCCCGGAAGGGAAGGGAAGGGGAAAGGCGATGCCGTACACCGAGGCCCCCGGCTTCCGCATGGAGTACGAGACGTACGGGGGGGGAGACCCGCTTCTCCTGATCAACGGGCTGGGAAGCGACCGCTCGGAGTGGATCTTCCAGGTCCCCGATTTCGCGGAACGCTTCCTGGTGATCACGTTCGACAACCGGGGTGCAGGCGGGAGCGATATCCCCCCGGGGCCGTATTCCACGGCGCAGATGGCTGACGACGCGGCGGCCCTCCTTGCGCACCTGGGGGCGGACCGGGCGCACGTCCTCGGAGTCTCCCTGGGGGGGATGATCGCCCAGGAGGTCGCGCTGCGCCACCCGGACCGGGTACGAAAGCTCGTACTGGCGTGCACGGCGCCGGGTGGGGAAGGTTCCGTGCGCCCCGCGCCCGAGGTCCTGAAATCCTTCGTCCTGTCCCCCGGGGCCGACGTGCAGGAAGAGATCCGCCGGGTCGTCC